>MDTE01051880.1_pt1 | contig 12105 bp, 11 predicted proteins | sample 811231 | NCBI WGS metagenome assembly MDTE01 (sample SAMN05326651, study PRJNA326480) | marine metagenome | isolation source: seawater | place: Indian Ocean: Red Sea | collected 2010
GATACAGCCCTATATGCTTGCCCTTTCCCTCCCTGAAAGTTGTGGAAAAGCTTTACGGTTACTAAGAGGTTTCAGCGACCCTAAAGATCTCCGGCGCCTGCAACGGAAAAACACTGATTTCGAAGACCTGCTTGAAGAGAACCAGAAACTTCGAAGGAGTTTCCGTGACGTCTCAGCTGATTTAGAACACGCGATTGAAGAAATAGAAAACCTTCAGGACGTAATCAGAGTAAAGGATATACAACGGCGAGAAGCGGAAGAATGGTGGATGGAAAGAACAGACGCTTTGGAAGCAAGTCAAGCTGAAGAAGAACAGAAACGCTTAGATGAAGAGCAGAAACGCTTAGATATGGAAAGAAGAGCGATTTCATTCGCCATGAATGAAGATGTACAGAATTTCCGAGATGAAGAAACTCAATCTATTGATTCAATTGCCGACGCGCTGGAACGGGGACGTGAATTACTTGACCTGGTGGCTATTCCCAAGGATGTATCACTCAGACTAGAAGACATGGACAATAATCAACGGTCGAAAACATGGGGGCGAGATATATGGAAAGCCTTTCTCGCTTTTGAAGCGTATGCACGAACTCGTTATTCCGGAAATTTTTACCAATGGTGCTCAAGTGGTAGCGACTTCTCATGGTACGCACAGGGAACAGCTCTAAAGGAGTCTGATAACGTTCGAACAGATGAACGCCTCTATCAGCAGCGAGTTCTGCCAGTCGCACATGAAGTCAGTGAATCAGGAAAGATTTTTATGGAAGCCCATCTTAAGTTCCGTGGAAATATGGCACCTCGCCTCTACTTTTATGATGATACAAAGGGGATGACTGGAAAGGTACATGTAGGTGGTATTGACCCGCATAGCCGATGGGAGAATACAACGACATAATTGTTCTATTACTGTTCCATTTGGGTGTTTACATAACTGTCGCACGTCGGAGTTGGTTAAACTTTAACGCAGTGAGAAGCGCTATCAACCCGACGATACCCAGAACTATTCCAATTATTTTTCCAACGCCGCCACCAGAACTTGAAGTAGCTTGTAAGTCTGCTTTCGCGTACGGAGAGAAATTAGGATCCAAACTAAAGAAGTCAATTCTCCAAGTCAAGGTTGACCCATTTAACGAGTCAGCATTATGTTCTATAATCTCACCTGGTAGATCCACTGAAATTGTAAATTCAGGTTCAGGGATTCCGAAAGCCTCTAGAAGAAGGGCAGGGTCGATGTCTTCCATGTCGCCACCCAAATCACCACCAAACGCATCGTCATCATCAATGGGAAAGCTGAATGTGAGGATCTGCTGATCAACGGACAAAGGAAAATCATCGTCCCCTAGCTCTACTAAACTTTTCCCAAAATCAGTAAACGTACTCGTGAAACGAAAGCCGCACCAATTATCATCTTCGTAGGTCTCCACATCTGCATTGCTAGGAAGATCCGATAGCAGGCCTATATCGAAATCTTCTTCAACCTCATCACATGAGAAACCCTCCTGTTCGTCCCCAAAGACCTCCCCTAGTTGCTTGCTAACAGCAAAATCACCGGAGAAGGCACCACTCCCATCAGATTCAACAACGATTGACATGTTCAATTTGAAACAACCTGTTGTTAGCAGAGCCATGCATGCTCCAAGTAGAAGCACACTCACTTTCCTAGAGAATTGGGAGAAGGTCATAGGGTAATGATAGCTGAGCGTATTATTTAATGCGTTCAAAGTGGATTCTTGAGAACTCCGCACTTTCAATAGTAATGGTTAGCGGATCGATAATTACTTCGGAGTATCCGTTGCTGGATAAATAAGCGAGTATCGCTTCTGAAGGAAAATCGTAGGCGATTGCAAGAAGAGGTCGATCATCAGTTGCTCCGGAACGTGCGAAGTGTTCAGCCCTTTCGCGTTCAAGTGTCCAAGACCAGCCTGCGATGGTTGACTGTTGGCCTCCACGGAACACAGTCAATAACCGTGGAAGATCAAAAAGTTTCTTTCGTTCTGACTGGGTCATAAAAGAATCTCTCTGGTCGGGATATCGGCAAAATATTTCACCTAGGATTTTGTCACGGCGCTCTATATCGCCATTGAAGTGTGAAGCGAAGCCTTTGCTAGCATCCCAGACTGTCCTCCAGCGTTTCCAATATTCGTTCTGAGAGATATTTCCAGAATTGAATTCATTCTGGAATAATTCGAACTCTTCCATGGTCATTCATCATAGGCACATTGTGTCAATCTTGATCGACTCCGGTAACAAGAGACTTTTGTGCTTCCGGAGGCTACTCTCTGAGGAAGGATAGGGGGCAGTAATGAAAGTTATGCTAACGGGATCGACTGGGTTCATTGGAGGGCACCTACTTAAAGCAATCGTGGATGCAGGGCACGATGTGAACCTACTTGTGCGGGATGCAGACAAACTAGAGCGAATGAAATCACTACATGGAATAGAAGCTGAATTAGGCTATGTAGTGGGGGATATGACAGATGAAAGTGCTGTAGCGCAAGCTCTTGAAGGCTGTGATGCATGTGTGCATGCTGCGGCTTTCACTAGTCTTGATCCAGCTTTGATGGATCAGGCGTTAGCCGTTAATGGCCCTGGGGCGCAGTTAATTCTTGATGCAGCCGTTGAAGCAGGATGTGATCCGGTGATCCATGTATCAACAATGTCTGTTATATTTCCGCCTACCGGTGACAAATTGTCAGGCGATGATCCGATTCAGGGTGGTGGGAATCCATACAATGCGTCTAAAGCTATTGCCGAAGAGCATGCCCGCTCAATGCAGGCGAATGGGGCTCCCGTGAAGATAATCTATCCGGCAGGAGTAACCGGACCTGCAGATCTGGGACTCAATGTGTTGGCTGCGAACCTTGCACCAACGCTACAAAGTGAAATTATGATGAGTCTCGCTAGTGGTGGCTGGTGCCTTGTCGATGTTCGGGATTTAGCTACTGCGATATCGGGCTTACTTTCCCCAGGGTTAGGGCCGAAACGGTATGTAGCTGCTGGGACTTTTATGGACTGGGAAGAATTCCATGCAGTAGTCACTGAAGTTACTGGTCGTGATAGGGCGTTAATTCCGACACCTCGTGACGCCCTAGAGCAGATGGTCGATGCTGAAGCAGTGGAGATTATGCTGGGTATCGTCCCTGGGGATGACGAAGGAATCCTTTCTGATAGCGGCCTCGGCTCATGGCGCCCCGTAGAGGAGACCCTCAAAGAGACAATCACTTGGCTTATTGATGAAGGTCATCTAGATGAAGAATGGGCACCGAATTGCGCTTAACTACGAGAGGATCGTCACCGTTCCGGTGTCCCCGTTTACTTTAATGTGAGCTCCATCGGGTATACGACTAGTCGCACCAGTCGCCGAAACAACACACGGAATACCTAATTCTCTACTAACGATGACAGCATGGCTCATTGTTGCCCCGACATCTACTACCACGGCGCTTGCGGGCACAAATAGGGGGGTCCAGGAAGGATCTGTAATCGGCGCTACCAGTATGTCACCTGGTTCTAATTTACCCGGATTTGTTGGGTCAAGGATCACGCGAGCCCGACCGGTGGCAACCCCCGCGCTACCACCCATTCCTTGAATTACCTTTCTGTTTGGCAATTCCGAAGAATCCCCACCCCACTCTGTTTCATCTGGAACCTCTCCGGCAAACCAGAAAGGGGGGGTTAAATTGAAAAGGTCGAGATACTCATTTTCTCGCGCAGCCGCTTCCTCAGCCATTCCTTCTGCCACCGCCGTTTCAAGATCCTTATCCTGCAACATGAAAATGTGGGACTGCCTTTCAAGCTTTCCAGATCCCTCAAGCCGTTTTCCGAGTTCCAATGCTGCCAAACGAACCTCATGCACTACTTTGACAATAATAGTTTTCGCTTGCTCCCTTGCTGGAATGAACACTGAACTGGATATAGCAGCTATTTCCAAAGTTCCTGACGCTGTTTCATCAGACTTAACCATGTTTCGAAGTTCATTTAATGCCTCGGTTGAGCGGCTTTGTGCTTCATCATGGCGATTGCGAGGGTCATGCTCAGCCGGTGCGAGTCGCATACGGTCAATGATCGCAAGAACAAGTTCAGGATGAGTTTGCCAAGTTTGCGAACGTAATTCCCACTCGTTCGGTCCTCTACTACCAAACTCTTTAATAAATGTGGTGAACCCTTCATCAAACTCAGGATTCGCGATTGATGCTATACGAGAATGGAGATCTTCAAGCCCCTCGTCAAAGGCAGTAGTCAACTCATCGGAGGAATTAACTATCCTACTCAAGTCCCACATCGCAAAACTAGGCGCCGCTGAAGCCACACCTCCTAGACCACCAGCAATACGCAAATCCAGACCAGGTTTGCCCATTCCGAGGGCTAAGCCAGTTATAGCACCCATTGTTACAGACGCTGCAGCACTGACTTCACTATGGGCCGAGAAAATTCGTGCAAATAATGGCATCATGTCTCGGGTCCTCTGGATTAGCTCCTCGTCAGAAATTGAAGAGAGGTCGGGGCGGTTTTCAACTATTTCATCAACAGTTACTTTTAGCTCATCGATCAAAGGGAAATCGGTGGCTGTCATCCACGAGAACATTAAAGCATCCACCCGAGAGCAGATCGCAGGGTCATGGTCTTTCTCTCTTGGTGTGTAAGAAGGCAATGCAGACGAACTCCCGAAGAATCCCATATCGACCATTTCAGGGGTCATCCCAGAGGATCTCGCCCCCATTAACCTAGCGACACTGAGATTCAAGTACATGTACCCACCAAATATCTCAAACATTAATTTGTTTCCGGGGTCTATCTCATCGAGGTCAATAGTGAAGCGCGACATGAAGTCGCGAATACCCACATCACCTGCTCCGTGCCAAGTATGGTCAGCAGTTAAGGGAGAAACGGGATCCGGAAATACTTCTCCTACGTTGCCACGAGTGTAAATAGGAAAAGATTTAGATGGAGTATCGTCGATGAACCAGCCAACAGTCATATAGTCTCCGATCAGTCATTATTTAGATTTTGCCAGTTCACTCCACATTTTGCGAATTTGCATGAACTGAGCGGAAATATGCGTGTAACGCCAAGGTGGTAATCACGATAGCCATACCAATAAATTGAAGCGATGTCACTCCTTGATCTAGAAACCAGTATGCAAGAACAGAAGCAATAACCGGCATAGACAAATTTAGAACACCCATCATGTTAAAGGGCGCTTTGCCCTGGGCGTAATTCAGGAGAAAATGCCCAATTCCAGTAGCGATTGCAACAGAGAAGATTCGAAGCCATTCTAACCCTTCACTGCTTAAAGGATTTTCTGTAGCGATAGCGATCATTACTGCAAGAATCAATCCAGCCCAGGCAAAATACCCTGTCATGAATTCAATAATGGGGACAGTTTCAAGTATCTTTCGGCCGAAAACAAAATACCCTGCGCCAATAACCACTGCGATGATGACAAGAAGATCACCCTTGAGGTTACTTGAACCAGAGTTTGTGCCCGCTAGAACAAGAAAAGCAGCACCCCCGATAGCTATCACAGTAAAGAACCCGTCAATTCTTGTGAATGCTTCAGAGAAAATAAAGTAAGAAGCAACTACGAAAAGAAGTGGCTGCAAAACAATAATGAGACTGGCATTAACAATGCTTGTTAATTGTGTCGCCCAAAAGTACAGTCCGATACTTGCACCGAAACAAAGTCCCGCTGGAGCAGTTTGCAACAATATGCTAAATGAAAAACGTCTTCTAAATAGGGCTAAAACACCAAGGGATACAAACCCTATCCATGACCTCCAAAAAGCGATAGCTAGTCCGTGCACTTCTGACGACGCGACAATGATAGGGGCTATCGCCACAAATGCGTATCCCAACTGACAGGCAATTAGACCTTTCCGTACGTCGCTAATTCCAACTGACTGCATCTTGTATTTTCGCTTTCTGTATTTAAGCGTCTCTGTATCCTCGCAGACCAATCAACTTAAGGGAAGTTGACTACGAAAAGATAAGAAACCATTCAATATATTCGAGATAGGGTGTTCTAAAGGTAAGTGCGCATGGAAATTAGAACAGTCAATTATCAGTATCTACAGTCAAATCACACGGCTAGCAGGAATTCAGAAATTGAATTGATGCACCTAGCATGCGCTGATTCAGGTTTCTTTACCCTTATTGATCATGGGTTAGAAGAAGACGTAGAGAAATTATTTGAATTCTGCAGTTCGTTCTTTGACCGAGCTCAATCAGAAAAGGAAAGCGTACCGCGATCCGATAGATACGGTTATGTACCTATCACAAACAGGGCGATAGATAGAGAACGTAAAAGCGGCAACGCCGAGTTTCTCGATATTGGTTTATCCGATGAAGTTAAGTCAGCAGTCATTGATGAATATCTCAATGAGATTCGCTCCTTCCAGTCAAAAGGAGTAGCAGTCGCATTAGCCTTACTTAGACAACTAACGCATAAAATCGGTGTAGCTGAAAATTTCTTTGATCAAAAAATGAATGATCCTCAATGCCGAATGCGGTTCCTCCACTATCCCCGTAGCTCTGGTTCGAGTGATTACCCTTTAAAAGCCCACACAGATTACGGCCTAATTACGCTTTTGGCGACTGATGGAACACCTGGTCTAGAAATTCGTCAGAAGGATGTGGGATGGGTAGCAATAGACCCTCCAGAGCAATCTCTGGTTGTAAATCTCGGCGATATGCTCGCCCGCTGGACTAATGACCGATACAACTCAACTCCGCATAGGGTGCGCGCTCCAAAAGAAGTATCACGGTATTCCATTCCTTTTTTTATAAATCCAAACCCCGACACTGTCATTGAAACCATACAAACCTGCGTAACAGAGCGAAGACCAAACATGTATGATCCGGTTACTGCAGGGAATTATTTAGCAGCACGGATAGATGGCGATGCAGAGCCATATATCCGAACAGAAGTTCCCGACTAAACTTCACCCATCGGTTCGAAACAGGTCTCTATCGATCCTCCCGGTGATGAGCATTGATAAACAGTTAGGTTCTTAGTCGCCGGTTTCCGTATGGCTTTTCCAGAACGTAAATCGAAACGACCGTTGTGCTTTGGGCATTCAACTACTGAACCCTCGAGAACTCCATGAGAAAGCAACGCATTCCCATGGGAACAGACACCATCAGTCAAAATCACCTCAGATTCAGAGGGACGGCATAAGAGAAAGGATTCTGAGTCAAGATCAACTCTCCGCATAGAACCTATAGGGATACCATCTAGATTTCCCAAACTATATTTGCCTTTGAAATCAAGTTTCTTTGGTATCAAAATAGGTTCCTCCGGATTGGCAGTAGAAGGAACCTCTGGTATCACTCGCGTCGTTATTTCCGCAGAGCTATCGCTACTTTGTTTGTGTATGGCGGAAATGATCTCTTTGTACGCATGCCAGCACGATGGGGATGGGTCGGGTAAATATGCAGCCAATTCCCGATGCAGCCGAGGTAATGAGTGGTATGGAACCTCGGGGAAAAGATGGTGTTCTAAATGATAATTCATATTCCAATACAAGAAGCGAAAGACCGGATTCATAAGCACAGTACGGGTGTTTTTCCGATGATCGAGGACGTTTTCTTGAAGTCCAGCGTGCTGAGTTAACCCGAAAAAAACAAATAACCATGCTCCATAGATTGTTGGCAGTCCTATAAGCAAAATGGGGAATGGGGATAGGATAATCAGGGAAGCAGCGATGCAAAATAGGTTGATAGCAAGAAAGGCTCTTGCCTCCCATATGACTTTGCGAAATTCCGATCGTGGAACATATTCAGCGACCTCACTATCGATCTTCCCCAGAGAATGCTTTCCTATGCGAATCAATAGTTTCGGACCGTTAAGAATATGGGAGAAAGTTACTGGAAGTAACCATATTTTAGATGGCCTAGGGAAGGCGATCTCGTAATCGCTTCCAACAATTATCGTGTCGGTGTGGTGTCGGTAGTGAGACCATCTCCAGACAGTAGGCTCTCTCCAAAGCATGAAAGAAGCGATGTAATAAACAAATGTGTTGAGACTTGAATTTCGAAACGCTGTTCCGTGTCCGCATTCATGCCACCGGGAGTCTGAAGCACCACCGTAAAGAGCGCCATAAGCAAGTAAAAGAAGTAGAGACCACCATGACAGCCATGTACGGTACAAAAAGTACCCAGATGCGGCGGTTAGCGCGAGCCAGAAGAAGGTATCAAGAGAAGCACGCCCATTCGTTCTAGTTGTTAATGCCTCAAGTGTTTTTCTCCGGATTGGCGGTTTCCACCAGACTGCATCAACGAGTCCAGCTTCGAGTGCTGAAGCCTTCTCTGGACCATCTAAACGGTAATTTTTGAATTCAGATTTAGCTTTCATGATGAAGAACTGTAGGTAGCAAAGAAACTTATGAGAGCGCCATTGAGCTCTTCTGCGGCGACTTCAGTAACCCAATGGTTCACTCCTTCAATTATTTCGTACCGGTAATCCCCAGTTATGAAGTTCGAAGTTAAATCAGCACCTTGTTTACCTAATGCGGTATCTTCAGTACTCCATACATACATGGTTGGAAGATTAATATCGGGAATCGTCGTCCTACGTCCGGTTGTGGCATCAAGTTCAGGCGAAAAGTCATTTGCCCTATACCAATTCAATGCAGCACCAATAGCATCCGGTGTTCCAAGTACTTCAAGATAAGGCTCCATTTCACTAGGAGAGAGATTTGCTGATTCATAGATACCTCGAAGCAATTCGGCGTCATTCGCGATAAAAGCATCTTCTGAACCGGATGTTCGAAAGAAATCCATATAAGAACTCATTCCGGATTGTGTGCCAGAAGGGTCTGCTAATGCTATAGCAAAAGCTTCGGGGTGGGGGACCGATATCGGAGTTAGGGAAATCAGTTGATCGGGGTACGCTCCTCCATATGACCAAGCTACGAATGCACCCCAATCGTGACCAACCAGATGAAATCTATCCCACTTTAGCTTTTTTGCTATTTTGTGGATATCTCCGACTAGAAAATCGGAAGTGTAATTATCAACTCCAAGAGGTCTAGCTTGAGGTGAGTATCCACGTTGGTTCGGAGCGAAAACGTTATACCCAGCTGCCGCTAAGGCAATAATCTGTGACCGCCACTGGTAATTTGTGCTAGGGAAACCGTGAAGCAACATTACCGGGGTTCCATTCTCGGGTCCTGCGCTCAACGCATCGAATGTGAAGTCACCTATTTCAATGACTACTTGTCGAACTCCTGTACCTTCGAGTTCTCTCGTCAGAGCTGTTCCTTCCTCACCCACAGTCTTAATGGTATCTACTACAAGCTCACCGGATGCATCTTCTGGCGTCTTCGTTGACCCAGCGTTTTCCGGTATCTGCTCATCGGTTATGCCATTTTTGTTGTTGTCAGCAAGAGATGGAGCCATCGACACGTTGTTAAGCTCAGAATTAGTCTCGTTAGTGGTTGAACATCCGATAAGAGACCCTACGAATAGGAGAACGCAGAGAAAGTCTCTGAATCTGTTTGCCAATTCTCACCAGTCCCTAAGCAAACTATTCGGGGTTTCTCCCAAAGAAATCCTCGATAAGTGGTGTGTAATATTCCAGAGGATTGGATTTGTAGGAGGCATCAAACGCCGGAGCATCGTATAAAGCACAAAACTCTTCACAATGATCATAAAATTCATGATCGGCGAAAGCATCACGAGCATCGCGATCGCCTCCGAGATAGTGCCAGAAGTAATATCCCTGAAATATCCCATGATGGGCGACCATCCAATGGTTTGCTTCTGAAACAAAGGGCTTTAAGATCGCTGCAGCTAAATCAGGGTGGTTATGAGGGGTAAGAATGTCGCCAATATCGTGGATAAGCGCACACATTACGTATTCGTCATCTCGTCCATCACGCTCTGCACGGGTAGCTGTCTGGAGACTATGTTCCAAACGGTCTACAGGGAAACCGCCATAATCGTCACGCAGGTATTCGAGTTGTTCTAGAACTCTCCCAGGGAGCGAAGTCACAAGTGAACCCCGCTGTGACATAATTAATGCCCAATCTTCCTTTGTTGATTCCTGAAAGGACGAGAATTCCGCCCGTTGTGCTGTTAGTTCTTCATCCATACTTCCCCCATTCGGATACTACTAGCTTTGCATCAAGATTTCTTCGGGTCAGGGACCCCAGGTCGTGTACCTTCATGATGTTCAACAAATTCTATAAGATATCCGTCAAAGTCTTTCACGAAAGCGACAGTAACAGGCCATCTATCTAATTGTGTGGGCTCCATAACTGATTCACACCCGCCAGATACAGCGCGTTCATACATTCTTTTGCAGTCAGAAGTATTGACATAGATCTTCCACATAGCTGTCCCCATATCTATGGGTTCCTCATTATCTAAATGCTGTGCTAACTGTATTCGTGAACCACCTTCGTTAGCTTGGAGCACAGCTTCCAAAACTCCGGGGATTTCCGTACGGTGATGCAACGGGAGTTCACAAATACCTTCCCAAAACTCAAGCGATTTCTCAATATCACGGACATTTATACAAAACTGGCCAAGAATCTGTGTCATCTTCTCTCCTCCTATTAAAGTCATTGTTTCACATGGGATTCAGGAGTACTAGTTTCGCGAAAAAATGAGCGCCTGTACCCTAAGTGCTATCTTCAATCTCTGGAGGGATGATGGAGAAATACAAGGTCATTCAGTGGGCCACGGGAATCACCGGGCAAGCATCTTTACGAAGCGTCATTAGAAACCCGCGCCTTGAACTTATCGGAGTAAAAGTATACGCAGATGATAAACATGGAGTTGACGCGGGCGAATTACTGGGCTTTGAGCCAGTAGGGATTCTATGCACGCAAGAAATAGACGAAGTCATGGGATTGGATGCGGATTGCGTCATCTATTCGCCCATGCCATGGAACGTAGAGGAGATGTGCGCCATTCTGACTTCGGGTAAACATATCGTTACCCCATGCCCATATTGGTTTCCATTCACTCAGGATCAGGAAGCAGCTAATCTGCTCACAGAAGCATGTGAAAGGGGTGGAGTCAACCTTCATGCTTCTGGAATAAATCCAGGCGGAATCGCAGAGATGCTGCCATTGACCTTAACAGGGTTATGCAATCGTATCGATCGTATAACAATGACCGAATATGGGGATTGCCGAGATTATGGATCTGAGGGAGTTATCCGTGATTTGATGAATCTCGGGAGGAGTCCTGAAGAAGCCGACAATAACCCTGTGAAAGATATGCTCACAAGCTTTTGGAACGAACCAATTGACATGATCGCGGAAGGCTTAGGAAGTGAGATCAAAGAATATTCCGCTGAGCACGATTACATCCTTGCTAATCAACCCATACATACCGCCTCTGGAACAATACCGAAAGGGACCATAGCCCTCAACAATTATCGGCACATCGGGAAAACAAAAGAGGGAACAGAAATAGTCCAAGAACAAATCTGGTTCATGGACGATTTATCCCAAGAACGACTTGAAACAAAAATGAACATTCCGCAAGATTCTGGGTGGAGAATCAGAATAGAAGGGGACGTTAATTTAGTCGTTGATGTCAAACTCGATGCCCCCACACAACCTGAACGTACCGAAATGGGAATCAGCTTAACGGGATTCCACTGTGCTAACGCAGTTGAGGCAACGTGTCAGGCGAAACCACCTGGCATAAAGACGTTCTTAGATTTACCATTGATTACCGGAACCATGGGGACGTTTACAGTTTTTGACTAATTAAACCAACCCACTGTTTCGAGGATCATCTTTGTCTGAAGCAGCAAGGGGAGCGCGTTCCCATAATGCCTCGCTATCAAAACTCAACGTCCAGTCTGGTGTGAATTCAATAACCACTCGGTCTGAGGAATCAAGGTGCTCAATGTAAGCCTGAACACCTTCTGGAGTGGAGCGGCGATCTGTGGCGAAAGCTGGATAGAACCATTCAAGTATTTCTCTATCCTTATGTACAATACAGTTTCCCTTGTACGTAACGGTTTTGCCAGTTCCAAGTCTTGTACCAGAACTAGTTATGCAAACTGATGCACGGGGGAAACGGCGTATAGCAGCCACTCTCGCCCGAGACTCAGCGCATGTCATCCAGATCTTTCCCCCATGA
>MDTE01161772.1_pt1 | contig 12105 bp, 16 predicted proteins | sample 811231 | NCBI WGS metagenome assembly MDTE01 (sample SAMN05326651, study PRJNA326480) | marine metagenome | isolation source: seawater | place: Indian Ocean: Red Sea | collected 2010
GTACTTTTTTACTTTGGTTTGGATGGTTTGGATTTAATGGTTTTAGTCAACTCGCAATGGGAACTTTTGATGATGTTAACGCAATAAGTAAAATTGCTGTCAATACTCATTTAGCAGGTTCTGCAGGTGTAGTAACTGGAGCTGTATTAACGCGTTTATTAGGTGGCAAAACTGATATTATAATGATGCTTAATGGAGCTTTAGCGGGCTTGGTTGCTATTACAGCTGAACCACTGACGCCAACACCATTTGTAGCAATTGTAATTGGTTCAATAGGTGCTGTTATAATGTATTTTGGAACAAAATTTTTGGAAAAGCAAAAACTTGATGATGTAGTAGGAGCAATTCCTGTTCATATGTTTGCAGGTATATTTGGAACGTTAGTTGTTCCAATGACTAACCCAGAAACAAATTTTGGAACACAGTTTCAAGGAGTAATTTCAGTTTGTGTTTTTAGTTTTGTTCTTTCTTATATAATTTTTAAAGTTATGAAAATAACAATTGGTCTAAGAATAAGTAGGGAAGCTGAAAAACTTGGAACTGATAAAGCAGAAGTTGGAGTTATAGCTTACTCTATAAGAGACTAATGCATGTACTGTCTTTCTTATCTTCTCTGACATTCTCTCTAATTTGTTTAGTTATAGATAAGTAGTCTAAAGGGCCTTTATATAAAGGCCCTTTGAATAAAGAGGCTCTTTGATCTCCGCTCGTTAATAAAACTTATTAACAATCAAAGAGTCTCTATATTCAATTGTTTTTGATGAAATCAAGTACTTCTTGTGCGTGATCCTTCACTTTTACAGATCTCCATTCTTTAATAATTTTATTATTTTTTATTACAAAAGTACTTCTTATTAATCCCATAAATTCTTTACCCATAAATTTCTTTTTACCCCAGACTTTGAAGGCTTTTATTGCCTCTTTTTTTTCGTCTGACAAAAGATTAAATTTTATTTTATATTTTTTTTTAAATTTATTGTGACTTTTTAAATCGTCTTTTGATATTCCAAGAATTAAACAATCTAATTTTTTAAATTTTGACAATAATGAATTAAAATCATTGGTTTCCAAAGTACAACCCGGGGTATCATCCTTTGGATAAAAATATAGTACTGTATATTTAGATTTATTTTTTTTAAGTTCAAATAATTTACCTGATGTAGAACTTAATTTAATATTTTTTGCTTTTTTTCCTATTAATTTAGTCATTTTTATTTTCCTCCCAAATAGATTTATAATTAATAAAAGGTGATAAACCGTAACTAGAATTTATATTTGTAATATGTATAGCCAGAGATTTAATAGGTGAAATACAAATTTCTTTTTCATAAATTTCGTTTAAATATTTTTCAAAAGGATCATTTCTGTCCAAACATGTTTTATAAAAATTCTCCCAGTATTTATCTAAAAATATTTTTGAAGTCATAAAAGTACAAAGTGTCTTGCTAATTGTTCTCCAGTGTCTTTTATTTCCTATTAATATATTAGTTTTTTCATTATTGGTATATAAATAAGGATAATCCGTTGGACAAATAAATAATTCCCTACTTAATTGCGAAGAAATCCTTTCATAAGTTCCGATCATCTCTTCTAAAGATGATTTAAAATGTATATAATCATCTTCTACAAAATAAACAATATCTTCACTTTCATTTTTTGCTAGCTGGTAACATTTTAGCAAACTTGATAAGTTAGAATAAGTTTCTATATTTTTTTGTTTTTTTATTTCAGATTCATGAACTGAATTATTATGGTTTATTATTTTATATTTTATTTTTTTATCAAATAATATTTTTTCCAACTCTTCTAAATTTTTTTTTTCGGAATTATTTTCAACTATATCTAAATTAACTTTTATTGAAGGGTATTTTTCATTCAAATTTTTTATTGATTTTACAATCGAATATAATGATCTTTTTGCATATTCATTTTTTGGTTCATCAAATATTCTTTTTTTATTTTGGTCCCAGATATGTATATTGCTATTAGTTCTAAAAATTATTTTTAAATTTTTTATTTTTTTTGTTAAATTTACTTTGCCGAGAGGCAATACAATTGATTTATTAATGTCAGATAAGCTATCATTTATTTCACTATTTAAAGTTGGTGATATAAATTTATTTTGATCAATTAATTCATAATTTAAAATTCTGGCTATTTTTATAAATAATTTTTTGATCATTTTTTATTTTATTTTCGTCAATAAGAAAATATAATATTGAAAAGTAAACTAATTCCAATAAAATAAAAAATTTAAAAAAATGAAAATAAAAACATCACAAAATCTCGTTTTAGAAGCTTTAAAGGATATTAAAACTATTTCTGCAGAAGAAGGTTTAAAATTATTTAATAATAAAGAATGTAATTTAATTGATATCAGAGATGAAGTAGAACTACAAAAAAATGGAAGAATAGAAAACTCTTATCATATTTCAAGAGGCTTACTTGAATTCTCTATTCATCCTGATAGTGCCTATTTTAAAAATAAAGAAATAGATATTGCTAAAGAAATGGTATTGTTTTGTGCAGCCGGAGGAAGATCTGCATTAGCGGTGAAAACACTAAAAGAAATGGGTTTTGAAAAAGTTTCTCATATTGAAGGCGGATTTGGTTCAATGCAAAATTCAGGTTTTAAAGTAAAAAAATAAATTTTTTAATTAAATAAATTTATACTTTTTGCATAAAAAATTCTTATCAACCAGTAAACAAAGATTCCAATTGGACCAACAAAGTATGTTATTATTAATGAAATAATAACTAGAAATTTTGAGATATAAAATCTATTGCTATCTTTAACTATCCAGGCGCCACAAAATAAATTTACAGTCAAAAAATGTAACCAAAAAATCATTAAAAAAGCTTCATTTTCAAATAATTCAGCCAAATTGTATAAACCTAGATATAAATTAAAATTATCAAAAAAATCGTAGCCAGAATTAAAGAAATAATAAGTTAAATAAACATAAACAGAACCAAGTATAATTATAGGAAAAATTGAAGTTGTAAATAAACCGCTAACTTTGGATTGAGGAAAAAACATTAATATAAACCAAAAAGGAATAACTCCTATATTAACCCACAAGTAGATCATCTCAATACTAAAAAAAATAGCTATTTGTTCAATCATATAAATTTATATTATATTAGATTAAATCATGATTCCTATAAAAAATAAAAAAAAAGCATTAGAGCTGACTGTTGAAGAGATGCGTAATTTTGCGTTTATATACGTTGAAAAATTTGCACCATCAAAGCAACAACTTAAAACTTATTTATTAAAAAAATATTTAAAAACTAAAACAACGAATTTTAACAAAGGTGATATTTCGGACTTAATTGATATTGTAATTGAAGATTTAGAAAGATCTAAATTTATAGATGATAAATTTTATTCGGAATCCAAAGCTAAAAACTTAATTCAAAGAGGATCTTCAATAAATAAAATTAGAAACTATCTAATTAGTAAAGGCATAGGTGAAAAATATATTAAAAATACCATTGATAAAATTAATAAAAACAATGATGATCAAGATTTTTTTTCAGCAATTAGAATATGTAAAAAAAAAAGAATAGGACCATCAAGAAATGAAAATAACAGATCTTTATTTTATAAAAAAGATATAGGAATTTTAGCAAGAGCCGGTTTTAACTTTGAAGTCTCTAGAAGAGTGATGGACTTAGAAAAAAATGAGTATTTAAAAATAATCAATTTTCTTTAGTTTTTTTATTTTTTTCATTTAGATAATAATTAATTTTATTTCTTATATAATTTTTTACAAAAACAAAAACCAATAATCCAAAAATAGATACAGAAATAATAATAATTAAAATGACTCTTAGTTGTTCTGACATTATAAATTTTTTTTTCTTTTTAAGACTAAGCTAGGATTTTTAAAATTTTCTTTTCCATATAATACTTCATTTCCTTCAAAATCAGTTACAGACCCACCAGCGTTTTCAAGTATAGCGTGGCCTGCAGCGATATCCCATTCACAAGCTCTTGGCTCAGCTACATATCCATCATATTCGCCAGAAGCTATTACACAGAATTTTAATGAACTTTTCATTCTAACATGCTCGGTTACATTTAATTTTTTGTAGATTTCTTTAATTTCTGGCTTCAAATTTTTAGAATAAGCTACAAACTTAATAGAACTTCCAGAACTTTTTTTTGGACAACTTAAGATTGTCAACTTTCCATTTGTAAATTCAAAGGATGAGCCTTTTCTATAAGAGTAAAACAATCTTTTTTTTGCAGGTGCATAAATTAATCCTGCCACAGGTTTTTTATTTATGATTAAACCAGCATTAATTGTAAATTCTTCTAAATCATTGATATAATCATAAGTTCCATCAATTGGATCTATAAGCCAAAAATTTTTGAGGTTTGTAGTTGTTTTATTGTGAGAAGTTTCTTCTGATACAATGGGTATATTCGGGGTTAATTCTAATATCCTTTTTGTTACTAGTCGGTTAACCTCTAAATCTCCATTGCTCACAGGAGTATTATCTGTTTTTATTTTTTTAGTAAGACCTTTTTTTCTTAAATCTAAAGAAACTTTTCCAGCTTTTAAAAAAGTATCGATTAAACTTTCAACAACATTTTTAATGCTAATCTCATTCATTTATTTCGATTTTCTCTAATTCAATAATTTTGGCATCAATTACTTTTTTTCCAACATTTTGAAAATTAACAGTAACTTTTTCTTTAATGATTGATTGAACTTGACCAATTCCCCAATCTTTGTTTGATGGATTAATAACTTTGTCACCTGGGTCAAAATTTAAAATCATTTAATTTAACTTATATTAGAAATAAGTATAAATACCACTAAATGAATGCAAAACTAAATTCTATAGGACTTGATAAGAAACCATCTGAGACCACAGTGGTTGTTGCTATGTCTGGAGGAGTTGACTCTTCTACAGTTGCAGCAATAATGAAAAATGAAGGATATAAAGTTATTGGAATTACGTTAAAACTTTATGATGAGGGCAAAAATGTTGCTATATCTAAACAATGCTGTTCAGGCCAAGATATTATGGATGCAAAGCGAGTAGCACAAAAATTAAACATAGAACATAAAATTTTATATTATCAAAATAAGTTTAAAAAAGGGGTTATAGATAATTTTGTAGAAAGTTATTTGAAAGGAGAAACTCCTATTCCTTGTGTTCAGTGCAACCAAACAGTTAAATTTAAGGATTTATTTGATGTTTCTAAAGACTTGAAAGCCGATGCATTGATTACAGGACATTATGTTAAAAGTATTACAAAAAATAATTCAACAAGCATGTACAGAGCAATTGATGAAAATAGAGATCAAAGTTATTTTTTATTTAATACAACAAAAGAACAATTAAATTATTTAAGATTTCCATTAGGTGGAATGCTGAAAAATAAAACTAGAGAAATTGCAAGAAGACTTAATTTAAATGTGGCCGATAAACCAGATAGTCAAGATATTTGTTTTGTCCCTAATGGTGATTATGCTTCAGTTATAGAAAAGTTTCAGCCAAATTCTTTTAAAAAAGGAAATATTAAAAATTTACAAGGTGATGTTTTAGGTGTTCATAATGGAATAGTGAATTTTACTATAGGACAAAGAAGAGGGATAATGATTTCACATAAAAAACCTTTATACGTAATTAAAATCGATTCAAAAAATAATGAAATAATAGTTGGGCCAAAAGAAAAACTTGGTAAGACAAAAATAAATTTGAAAAATATAAATTTATTAGCAAAAAAAAATGATTTTAATGATAATGTTCAAGTAAAAGTTAGATCAACAGGAAAATTACTTGATGCTAGGATTAAATTAAAAGACAATAAAAAAGCTGAAGTCAATCTAATTAAACAAGAAAACGGAATTTCCCCAGGACAAGCATGTGTTTTTTATAAAAAAGATAGATTTGGTTACAAGATTTTAGGCGGAGGTTGGATAATTTAATTTTTTTAATGAAAAATAAGATATTAAAAAATATAATTGAATTAAAAAAAAATAATTCCAAGAAATTATATTTTTAATTTCAGGAAAATTCTCAATTTTTACAATTAAAATAGGTAGCAAAATTATTCCAGAAATTAACAAAAAAAACGTCAAATAAAAATTTGTCCTACAATATATGAAATAAAAATATTTATTTATTTTTTTTTTGTTTTTAATTAATAAGTTGCTGATTAAATATTGGCTTACTACAGTAAATAAAATGTAAACATAAATACCAATTCTTTTGAAAAATGAATAAATCTTACTTTCGCCTAAAAATAAAACATACAAACAAAGGAATAATACAGAAAATAAAGCTAACCAAAAAATATAATTTTTTTTAATATTAATTTTTTTTAAAACTTGGAAAAAATAAAACCAATACAGTAGTAGCGATACCGCATAAAGATACATCATTGGTTTAAAAAAGTATTTTACAGGTGGATATCTTCCGGCTCTAGAAATTGAAGAGCATCCTTCAAAATTTGGTATGCATGAAGGGACTAAATTTAACTTAATTGATAATATATAGGAGATAATGACAGTTGCTACTGGCAAGATGAAACAAATAAGCGCCAAAACTCTTAAATTTGTTATCATTTAAATAATAAAAAAACTATTTTTTCTTATTTTTTTTTCTAGCTCTTCTTTTTTTTGAGCCCATTTTTCTTCGGCCTCTGTGTTTTTTAGGGTATCCCATAATCTCCTTAGTTTTACTATTTTATTGACTTATTTTGTGGATATAGCATTGTCAATATAACTAATCAAATTTATTATGGTTAAATCGATTAAAACTTTTTTAAAACATACTGCCAAAGATTATTATAATCAGTCGGTTAACCCACCTATAGTAAGAGCATCCACAATAATTTTTAAATCAATGGGCGATATTAGAAAAACTCAATTAAAATATAATAAAAATCCAACAGGCCCACATTTCGATTATGGAAGACAGGGGACTTCAACAACTTATATTTTACAACAAATGTTAAAAAAAATGGAAGAAAGCTATCATGTTTTTTTAACCCCAACTGGATTTGGATCAGTTTTTTTAGCAATATTTAGTGTTGCAAGACCAGGAGATGAAATATTGATTGCTGATCCTGTTTATTCTCCTACAAGATTATTAACTCAAGATTATTTAAAAGAATATAATATTAAATCAATTTTTTATGATCCTCATGATTTAAATTCTTTAAAAAAAAATATTACAAAAAAAACAAAACTTATATTTGTTGAAAGCCCTGGAAGTAATTCATTCGAATTTCAAGATTTGTCTAAAATTATATCAATTGCAAAAAAAAATAAACTTTATACTGCTATAGATAATACATGGGCTACACCATATTTTTTTAAACCTATAACTCTAGGATTTGATTTTTCAATTGTCTCAGCAACAAAATATTATTCAGGACATTCTGATGTAATGGGTGGCAGTTTAGCAGTAAGTAGAAGAGTTTTTAAATATGTGCAAAAAGCTAATAAAATTACTGGTTTACGACTTGGACCAGATGATGCTTATTTAATTATAAGAGGACTCAGAACATTAGATGTTCGACTAGATAAACATCAAGAAAATGCTAAAAAAGTTGCAGGATTTTTGTCAAAATTTAAAAACATAAAACTTTTATATCCATATAAAAAAGATTCTTTCAATTTTAGAATGTGGAAAAAATATTATTCTGGTGCATCAGGTTTAATGGGATTAAGAATTAAGGCTAAAAATAAAAAATCAATTATTAAATTTGTAAATTCATTAAAATTATTTGGTTATGGCTACAGTTGGGGTGGTTTTGAAAGCTTAGCTTTACATCAAGATATAAAAGAACAAGGCAATAGAAAGTATTTAAAACTAGGTAAAGATGAGCATTTAGTAAGACTTCATATAGGATTAGAAGACCCAAAAGATCTAATTGAAGACTTAAGAAAATCTATTAAACACATTAAATGAGTTCTTCTAATTTTTTTCAGAATAAAACTGCTTTAATTACATTAATCGCATCAAGCTTAGTTGTAATAATTTCTTTAGGAGTTAGACAAACATTTGGACTCTTTTATTTAGATTTTTCAACAGATTTGGGTATTTCAATAACTCATTTTGGCTTTGCAATAGGTTTACAACTATTTCTTTGGGGGTTATTCGGGCCTATAATGGGAATTATTACAGACAAATATGGAGGCAATGTTGCAATTTTTTTAGGATTTTTGTTTTATCTTGCTGGAGTTTATTTATTTTATGCTGGTTTTAATACAGGTTTTTATTTTACATTAAGTATAGGAATATTAATTGGAGTTGGTTTAGGTTCTACAGCTATAAGCATACCCGTTGCTGTTGTTGCTAAACATTTTCCTTTATCAAATAGAACAATTGCCACAGGAATCGTTACTTCGGCAGGTTCATTTGGTTATTTTGTTTCACCTTTAATTGTAAGATACTCATTAATTGAGGTAGGTTGGCAAAATACAATTTTATATTTTATTTTTTTTCTTATTTTAGGTCTTATTGTTTGTTTGTTTATAACAACTCCAAAAATACCTGTAGGAACTACCAATCAAGAAAACAAACAAACAGCCATGGAAGCAATAAAAGAAGCTTTCACAAATAGTAGTTTTAACTATTTAACACTTGGATTTTTTGTGTGTGGTTGGCATATAGCTTTGGTGGCAACTCATATACCAACTTATGTAAATGATAGAGGCCTTCCCGAATGGTGTGCTGCTGCAATATTAGCGCTAATTGGATTATTTAATATGGTGGGAACTTTATGCGCAGGTTATCTTTCAACTCGATTTAGTAAGAAAAAAATATTAAGTGCAATATATCTTCTAAGAGGTGTTTCGATTATTTATTTTATATTTTTGCCACCAAGTATTTTTAATGCGATGGTATTTGGAATAACTTTTGGATTTTTATGGTTAGCAACTGTTCCTCCAACAAATGGATTGGTAGCACATATTTTCGGAACAAAATATATAGGATTGTTGTATGGTTTTGTGTTTTTAAGTCATCAAGTAGGTTCATTTTTAGGTGCTTACTTAGGAGGCGTGTTCTACGAAATGTATGGTAATTTTGATTATGCATGGTATTTTTCCATAGCCTTGTCTATTTTCGCGGGAATAATACATTTACCTATAAAAGAGAAAGCAATTGAAAGACTTCAAACTGCATAAATTAAAATTTAATCCATATTTAGAAAAGCTTTATCAATCAGATAAACCTTTAATAATTTACAAAGTAAATGATGGGTATAACATTTATACAGATTTTTCTCAAAAATTTATTCTTACAAATAAAAATGTTGTTAATTTTTTAAAATCATTTTCAACAAAAAAATATATGAAGGAGACAGATTTGCTAATTGGTTTTTTTGGATATGATATTCTTTGTAATTTATTGAATTTAAAAACTAAAAATCAAAAAAAAATAAATTTTTATAAAGGTATTTTTTACAAACCTGAAACAATAATTAAAATAAGAAAAAAAATAACAATTATTTCTAGTACAAAAAAACATCAATTTAAAAGACATTTTCAACAAACGAAAATATTAAGTCCTTTTAAATTAAATATAGACTTTAATAAATATAAAAAAATTTTTAATTTATTTTCAAAGAAAATAAGAGAAGGTCATACTTATCAAATTAAAATATGCACAAAATATAAAAATAAATCTCAAATAAATCCTTTAAATTTTTTTTGGCGACTGATGAAGGTAAATTCGTCCCCTGAATCATTTATGATTAGAGATAAAGATTATTCAATCGTAAGCTGCTCACCTGAAACTTTAATAGATAAAAAAGGAAAATATATTGTAACCAAACCAATAGCCGGCACTTTAAAAAAAAATAAATTTACAAGTAAAATCAATGCTTTAAAATTTTTCAGGAACAATGACAAAGAAACGAAAGAACATAATATGATTGTAGATATGGAAAGAAACGATCTTTCTAGAATATGCAAACCAGGTACTGTAAAAATAAAAAAAGAGAAATATGTTGAGGAATATAAGCATTTATTTCATTATGTAACTTGTGTTGAGGGTAGATTGAATAATAAAACAACTATCGAAGATATTATAAAATCAATGATGCCAGGAGGTTCGGTAATTGGATGTCCTAAAATAAGAACTTTAGAATTATTAAATAAACAAGAAAAAGAAGATAGGAATATTTTTACAGGTAGTTTTGGTTTTATAAAGTTTAATCAAGATATGAGATTTAATATAATTATAAGATCTATTTTGAATTTTAAAAATTTTTCGGAAATTTCGGCAGCCTCTGGAGTTGTATTAGACAGTAACGCAAAAAAAGAGTTTAATGAAAATTATATTAAAGCAAAATCTTTATTAGAGTTGTACAAATGATTTATATTATTGATCATCAAGATTCATTTACATGGAACGTAGTTCATCAATTTTCTCAATTTGATGACATATATTGTTCTAATTATTTTGAAATTAATCAAAAACTCTTAGAAAAATCTACGACAATAGTATTATCACCCGGCCCAGGATCGCCTAAAGACTATCCAAACACATCTAAAATTTATAAAAGTTACAAAGGAAAAAAAAAGATTATTGGTATATGTCTTGGATATCAACAAATTTTATTTTCTGAAAATGCAAATATTGTTCAGCAAAAAAGAATATTTCATGGATATCAATCGCAAGTGATAGTCTCTAGCAGCAAATCATTATTTAATAAAAGTTCTAAATTTAAGGTTGGTCGATATCATTCTCTTAAGCTTAAGGAGCCCTTTTATAAAGAAAATTTTGAAATAACAATGAGATGTACAAAAACCAAGATAGCTATGGCTTTCGAAAATAGAAAAGATGATGTATATGGATTTCAGTTTCATCCAGATTCATTTTTAACAACAAATGGTAAAATACTTATTAAAAAAATCTTATCAGCGTAAAGATTTACAAGAAACTAGTTATAGAGATTTATGGGATGATAATGGTGTTTTCACAACAATGTGGATTTATGGAAAACCACCAAAAATATTTTTATTTAAATCGCATATAAATAATTTAATTAAATCGTTAAAAGCTTACAAAATAAACAAAATCAAAACTAAAGAAAAAATATTAAAGCTAATAAATCAAAACATTAGTAAAAAAAATAAATATAATCATCTTTTAAGAGTAGCTCTTAATAAAAATATAATTTCTATATCCATAAGAAAAAAAATAAAAATAAAAAAAAATTTTTTTCTTAAATTAATCAAATATAAAAGGATTAGACCTAAATACAAAAACTTAAAATATAAAACTATTTTAAGATTTTTATCAAAAATGGATATTTCTAAATCGGATATAGCTTTATGTGTTAATAATAAAATTCTTGAAACTGGTACTTCAAACTTACTATTTGTATCCAGAAATAAAATATATTCACCTATAAATAATTTTTATAAAGGTACCAATTTAAGATTTTATCAAAATAAAATAAAAATTTTAAAAAAAAATATTTTATTAAAAGATTTAAATAATTATGACGAAATAATTTTAGTTGGTTCTGGAAAAGGCGTCACTTCTGTTAAATTAATTAAAAAAATAGGATGGAGAAGAAAAAGCAAAAAGATATTTAAATTAATTGACAAGATACTATTCCTAGAAACAAAAAAGAAAAAATATATATATAAATAAAAATTTTTTATGAAAGATCCAAATAATCCTTGTTTATTTTGTAATGTAAAAAAAAAAGAATTTATTTTTGAAAATGATTTAGCTTTTGCTACATTTGATTCTTACCCTATATCAAAATTTCATTCATTAGTTATCCCAAAAAGACATATTAAAGATTATTTTGATTTAACTAATGAGGAATTGGCATGTTGTCATGATTTGCTTTCAAAATTGAAAAATAAAATAAATTTTGAAGATAATTTAGTTAAAGGATTTAATATTGGTTCCAATTCTGGAAAGTCAGCTGGTCAATCAATATTTCATTGTCATATTCATTTGATTCCCAGAAGGGAGGGCGATGTTGAAAATCCACAAGGAGGAGTACGTAGCGTTATTCCTTCAATGCAACATTATGTCCGTAAATCTAAATAAAAACTAAGTTATACACACAATTAATATCAATAATGTACTGTTGATCTATTTTAA
>MDTE01182873.1_pt1 | contig 12105 bp, 6 predicted proteins | sample 811231 | NCBI WGS metagenome assembly MDTE01 (sample SAMN05326651, study PRJNA326480) | marine metagenome | isolation source: seawater | place: Indian Ocean: Red Sea | collected 2010
GACGCTCGGCGCGAACACGCTCACTCACTCCCCCTTCTTGCGGACGCGGACGCCCTCGCCGCTGACGCTCGGCGCGAACACGCTCACTCACTCCCCCTTCTTGCGGACGCGGACGCCCTCGCCGCTGACGCTCGGCGCGAACACCCTCTCCTTCTCGCCCCCCGCCGCGGTCGACGCGTCGCCGTCCGCCGCGTTTGCGTTTGCGCCGGCGGCGTGACCCGCGGCGCCCGACCCGGTACCCTGGCCGACGGGCTGAATGCCGTGCATCATCGCGCCTTCCTCCCACAGCTTCTTCAGTATGGCCATCGCCGTCGGCACAACCTTCGTCGCCAGGAACATCAACCCCGGCACCACCCCCATGCGCATCGCGGTCTCCACGTCCATGTTGTTGTACATGGCCCGAAGGAACAGCCCCGTCGCGACCAGAAACAGGAGCGTGATGGGGTTGCGAAGGAGCCACATCGCCTCGTCGAAGCCGGTGATGAGCAGCGCGGCGATCATCCACGCGGGAGCCGCGGGGGCGCCGCCCCGCGCCGCAGCCTCCCTCGCGGCGAGCGCCTGCGACACCGCGTAGGCGGTGTCCGCCTCAAACTTACGCCACGCGCTGCGGCACTCCTGCGGGGTGAGCATCACCGCGTTCTCGTCCTCGCCGACCCACTCCGTCGGGAGCTCGGGACGCGGTGGTTTCGTGACGTCCTCGTCGGGGTTCGGGAGGTCATCGTCCTCCGGTTCCTGTACGAAGGTGGACAGCGCGGCGTCGATCGCGTCTCGCCGCCGCGCCTGCGTCTCCGAGTCGCGTTCCGTTCGCTTGGAACCCGGCGTACCCCCCCCGGGGTCCTCACCGAGCCGGGACACCGCGAGGAGTCCGAGCACCCGCACCGCCTCCCGCTGCGCCCGCCTGTTCGCGGCGGCGACGTCGTCCGTGGCTTTCCACGTCCTCGGTAACCCCCGGGAATCCTTTGAGAAGACGCGCGCAAAGGCGGTTTTCATCAGCTCCACCGCCTTCTCCGCGGCGTCCCGCGTCTTGGCCTCGACCACCTCCCGCACCCGCGTCGCCATCGCCGCCGCCGCCGCGGTGCTCTCGTCCGCGCCGGGCTCGAAGCCCTTCAGCGCGTCGTGCAGCGCCTTGCAGTGGCGACGGGCGGAGGTCGCGAGCACGGCGTCGAGTCGCTCCCACAAATCCTCCGGCGGGTCCTCGATGAGCCCGGTGACCTGGGATCCCACCGCGCGCTCCATCGTTCGCTCGCACGCGCGCGTGGCGTCGCCCACGCGCGTCTTGCGCTCGTCCGCGACGCACGCGGCGAGGAGCTTCTCGAAGTCGTCGGTGACGCGATCGGCGACGGCGCGCCAGGTGTCGAGATCCGATTGATCGCCTTCGGAATCCACTCCTCCCGCGTCCCCGAGGGTCTGCCCGGGCAGTAAGAGGCTGTCGTCGTCGGGAACCGCGTCCGCGACCGCGTTCGCCCACTCCTCCCGCGCCTCCTTGGTCGCCCCGGCGGACACGAACGCGAAGGAATCCTTCGAAGCCGCCATCGCGTTTCGCAACCTTCGCACGAGCTTCTCGCCGACGTGCTTCAGGTGCGTTTGCGCGATGGGCTTGAGCGCGTGGACCAGCCTGGTGCGCAGCTCGTCGCGTTTGGCCACCTTGACGCTCTCGTCGAAGTATTGCGCCTCGTCGTCGTACCCTCGGAGCGCGATGATGGCGTGCGCCGCCAGCTTCAACCCGAGGCCCGGAGCCGCGACGGCTCCGTCGGGCGCGACGGAGCTCGTGAGCGACGCCAGCTCCCGCCCCTCGCACATCGTCGCCAGCTTGGCGCCCGCGATCTCCTCGCACCTCACCGTGGCCACCATCACCTTGTGCGCGGGAAGGTCCAGGTCTTTGTCCCCGACCACCGCGTTCCACGTCTCGCGGAGGGAGACGACGAGGCCGTTGGCGGGGACGTTGCTGCCGTCGGCGACGGGGCACAGGGTATCGCGCCGGTTCGGATCCGCGAAACGGCCGTGCAGGGCGTTAGCCTCCTCGATGAACTGATCGTGCGCGTACTCGTAGTGCGGGAGGGAGGTGAACTCGAGGGTGAAGAAGTCGTCGAACGAAGCGCGCGCGTGTTTGGACGGTTTGGTCACCGACTGCCAGATGGACTGCAGGTCCGTTCGCATGTCTCGCACCAGCGCGTCCATCGGGGTCTTGGACGTCTTGTCGCGGATCACGAACAGGAGCGTGGTCTTCTTCGGGTTAAATATCTTGAGTATCACCTGGAAGATGGTCTTCAGGAGGGGTTTGCCCGAGGCGTTCTCTCGGCCGATGTCGTGGCACCATATGTTGACCAGCAGGGTATCCGCGGTGGCCATCGCGAAAAGCGAGGACTGCTTCTCGAACTTGGTGTCGTCCTCGCCGCGCTCGCGCCCGTCCGTGCCCTCCAGGTCCATGACCAACGTCGGGCCGTACGCGTTGTCTTTCGGGGACTTGGCGAGCCAGACCCCTTTGGTGGTTTGCGACCTGCCGCGCGATTCGTCCATCATCTGAAAGTCGGTGCCGAAGACGTGGTTCATGAGCGTGCTCTTGCCCGAGCTCTGGGGGCCCATGATGGCGACCACCTGGTACTTGGATGACCACTGAGTGGCGCCTAATGTTTCCAGATAGGACGCCAGCGGAGCCTCGAGCAGCTCGCCATCGTGCGTCACCAGCTGATGCTTGGTCATGGCGAAGGCGAAGGGGTGTGCCCACCAGAGCCAAAGGGGGTTCTGGGATCTGACGCGACGCGCGAGTTACGGCGCGCGTGCAACCGGGGGGACGGCGGAGATGACGCGCGGACGCTCCGGTGATGCGAGCGGGTCGATCACTGCGCGCGGCGGGCAAAAAGTGAGCCGACGTGAGCGAGCCGCGTGCGTGGAGTGGCGGATCGACTCGTCGCAGCCAAGGGTCGGGCCAAAAATCAACGGTCGTCGAGCGAGAGGCTGCACCCCGCATCGGAATTTTGGGCGAGCGTTTTATTGTCAGTTTCGGCTATCGAGGGCGTGATGATGTGTTGTGGTAATTACAGGTATCGACGGTGCCGCGGCGTACGGAGGCATCGTGCGCGGTCGCGTGCTCCACGCTCGGGTCGTCGCCCGAACCCTGCGCGTTCGCCGACCGCGCGACGATTTCCCCCGCCCCCGTACCACCTCGGGACAGCCGTCTCACAATTTTATTTTTCCCCGCCTCGTCAGTGTGCCCCAGGTTGTCCCCCCAGTGTCCCCCAGGTTGACCCAATCAGGCCTCACGCGGGAACGTTCTCCTTGGCGCCGTTCCTTCCCACCTTTCCCTTCGCCGCCGCCCTCTTCTTGCTCGCCGCGTCGATGCCCCCCATCTCCGAGGCGTTATCGGCAGCCTTGAGCGCGGGCACCGTCCTCGTCACCGTGGAGACGCCGTCGACGAATTTGGTCCTGAAGATGCAGTTGGCGTTGTTGAACATGCCCTCCTTCAGGGACACGACGATGAACTGGGAGTACGGGAAGTGCGCGCGGATCATGCGCCCGATGTTCTGCGTGTGGCTCAGGTCGAGCGCGGCGTCCACCTCGTCGAGGATGTAGATGGGCGCCGGCTTGAAGAGCAGAAGCGCGAGGATGAGCGAGAGCGCCAGCAGCGAGCGCTGGCCGCCGGAGAGCTCGGTGAGGGACTCCTTCCACACACCCCCGAACGCGACCCGCACCTCCAGACCGGCGAGGAAGGACTCTCCCTCGGGAGGTTCCAGCTTGGCGGTGGTACCGGGGAGTAGGGTGCTGAAGATGGAACCGAAATCGCCCGTCACCTTCTCCCACGTCACCTTCAGAGCCTCCTTCTTCTTCTCATCCAACTCGCCGATGACGGCTTCAATCTTGGACCTATCGTTGAGCACGATCCTGCGCTTCTCCTGGAGCGCCTTGAACTCTGCCTCGGCCTTGTCGAACATCGCGATGACCTTCTTGTTGATGCGCTTGGCGAGGGACGCCTGCTCGGACTCAGCCTTGGCCAACTCCTCGGTGGCCGCAACCGGGTCGCGCGCTTCGAAATCGTAGTCGCCGTCTGCTTCGCCAAAGTAACGCTCCTCGGCGTCGATCCACGGGTGCTCCTCGCGCAACGCCTTGAGCGCGGCGCGGGACTCGTCGGCGTCCTTCTCCATGCGCGCGAGCTTGTGTTCGAGCTTCTTGCGCTCGACCGCGTCCGCGTCCGCCGCGCGTTCCATCTTGGCGAGCGTCTTTTGCAGCCTGGCGCTCTCCTTGTCGCAAGCCGCCAGCTCAGACTTGAGAGCGTCCAACGCGGCAGCCCTCTCGTCGTAGGCGGCGCGGCGGCGCTCAACCTCCTTCTCGAGCTCCGCAGCCTCGAGCTCGAGCTCCGCGACCGCGGCCTCGGCCTGCGCGATGTTCTCGGCGATGGCGTCCTTCTCGGCGGCGGCGGATTCCCGCTCCACCCGGGCGGCTGTCATCTCGCCCTCCGCCGATTTGACGTCGGCCCTCGCCTTGTTCACGGCCGTACGCGCATCCTTGAGCGCCTTCTCCGCAGCCTTGAGGCGCGAATCGCGCTCCTTCGCGAACGATTCGATCTCCTTCTTGAGACTCGCCGCGGCGGTCGCGGCGGTCGCCTTCTTCTCGTCGGCGGCGGCGCCCGCCTCTTTGGCGGCGGCGAGATCGGCTTCGAGTTTCGCAACCTTCTCCCCGAGCTGGTGCGACTCGGACCCCTCGCACTTTTGCCTGATGAGACCGAGCGCGTGCTCAGCCTGGTCCAGCGCAGCCTCGAGCTTGGCGGACGCCTTGGCGTTCGCGGCGCACTGCTTCAGCTTGGATTCCACCTCGTCGAGCGACGTCTTGGCAGCCTCGAGCGCAGACTCGGCGGAGTGGAGGGCGTGGAGCTTGGCGAGGACGGAGTTGCCGTTGTTGCGCGACCCGCCGGTGAGCAAGCCGCCGGGGTTGAGCAGGTCGCCCTCGACGGTGACGCAGTTGGTGAGGACGTCCTTGTCGAACGCGACGGCGCGCGCGGTGGCGGCATCCTTGCACACGAAAGCCTTGCCAAACACGTACGCCATCACGGCTTCAACCTCGGCGTCGCAGGTGACGAGGGACAGCGCCAGCTTGGCGTCGCCGTGAGAGACCCTCTCGGCGGCCGCGCACTGGGAGTTGGAGCACGTCCGTGCGTCGATCTTGTTGAGCGGGATGATGGTGACCCTCTTCTGGAGTTGACCCTTGGACAGCAGAGCCTTACCGGTCACCTCGGTGTCGACCACGACTTGGTACAGCTTACCGCCGGCGACAACCTCGAGGGCGGTGGACATCGCCGGGTCTTTGACCTGCATGAGCTTGGCGACCACGCCCTTGACGCGAGAGCGGTCGAACTTAGCCTCCGGGTCCTTGAACTTGAAGTCGAGGCCCGCGAGGTGGCCGTTCAGGACGTCAACCTTCTCCTGAGCCTTGTCGAGGATTTTGCGCTTGGTCTCGCACTCAGCCTCCAGGGCGTCGAGGTTGGACGAATCGCCGCCGCCGGCCGCCTCGAGCGCAGCTTTGGCGTTCGCGTGCGTTTCCTCGGCGCTGGCGAGGTCCTTGGCGAGTTTGGCCCCCTCTTTCTCCTTCGCGGCGAACAGTTTCTTCGCGCCGACGAGCTCCTTTTCGCAGTGCTTCGCGGTGAGAGCCGCGTTTTTAGCCGCGGCGGTGGCGTCGGCGACTGCGGCGTTAGCCTCGGTGAGCTGCGTCTGGAGGGACTTGTCGCCGTCGCCTCCCGCGCCACTGCCCGACTGTACGCCCTGGAGGACGATCTCGGCCTTCTCCGCCGCCGTCTCGGCATCCTTGAGCGCCTCCGCTCGGGCATCAGCCTCGGCGGCGAGTTGGTCGAGTCTCTCCGCCTCCTTAGCCGTCGCCTCCTCGTGCTTCTGGGCCTGCTTCTGGAACTTCTCGACGTTCTTCTTCTCAGCCTTGACCGCGTCCTTTTTGTGCGTCCACGCCGCGGTGTGCTTCACGAGCTCCTTGGAGAGCTCGTCAACCTCCGCGGACGCCGAGGTCATGGCGCCCCCCGCCTTGGAAGCCTTCTCCTCGGCGATGCGCTTCATCTCAGCCTCCACGTCGGCACCCTCGGCGGCGCGGTCGTGCGCACGCGCGTCGAGCTCCTCGAGCTGGGACTTGACCGCCGTCTCCCCCTCGCTCTGACCCTCCACGGCCTCCTTGCACCGCGAAAACTCCCACGCCACGCAGAAGCGGCGGAGGCGCTCGAGAGAGTCGTTGCCGAGCTGCCACTTCATGTAATCGCCGCGTTCCTTGCGGAGCTTCTCGATGGTGGGCAAGATGTCCTCCTCGAGGAGCTTGTCGATCTCGTCAACCTTCGTCTGCTTCTTCTCGAGCGTCTTGAGCGCGGCGTCCTTCTTCGTCTCGTACATGCGCGTGCCCGCGGCTTCCTCGAGCATGCCTAGGATCTCCGGCGGCTTCATGTTGAGAACCTTGGTGATGCGCCCCTGCATGATGAGGAAGTGCGGGTTGTTGACGTTGAGCTGCACGGAGTGGAAGAGGTTCTGCACGCGCGTCGGCTGTGCGACGTGGCCGTTGATGAGGTACTTGTTTCTGCCGCCGATGACGATCTGCCTGGTGACGATGATCTGGTCGCAGTGCTCGTAGCCCACGGGGGAGCGGGACTTATCGGCGTTGTTGAAGGTGATGGATACGGACGCCTTGGTGACGCCCGCCTGGCCCTGCTTGTACACAAGCTCCTGCAGCGACGCCGCGCGAACCTACGATTACGATAGGTGATGTCAGCCGCGGCTGCGATACGCGCAGGATGATCGATTCAACGCGCACGATGGGGGCGAACCGGTAGGGGGAGGAACGCAAAAACTCTCGGCACGGGGCAGAGGGGGAACGAAAAATCTTTTCGGGGCACGACGCGCGAGGGGTCGTGAGCGCCGCCGCCCACGCTTCCGAGCCCGCGCGTCGATGCGTCGCGTCGCGTCGCACCTGCGATAGGTTGGTGATGCCCAGCACGAAGCATATCGAGTCCAGGATGTTGGATTTACCCGACCCGTTCAGGCCGGTGATGGCGTTGAACAGGGGGTCGAACGCCGGGACAACGGTCCGCTGGGCGTAGGACTTGAAGCCGTCGATGCACACTTCCTCGACGTACATGGTGAACGCGTGTTGTCGGTGACGTCAGTACGATGACACGGACGTGATCCTGCGCGTATTCGCCTCGCTCCAGCGCGGGTACGACCGCGAGCGTGGGATATCGGGCGGCGTCGCGCTGAGGAATGCCCGGCGTGCGGTCCGAGATTTCTTTTCGTAACGTCTGCGGTGCTGCGCGCGCTGCACGCCATCCACCCGCCTCGGCGGACAGGACCTGCCCGCGAAAAAGGCGCCCCCGGAGACGCTCAGCCCTATCCATACCGGGAGGGCATGTCGGCGCTTGGGTACGCTCACGGGGCGACCCTCATCGCCGGTGCGGTCCATGCGACGTCGCAGAGGGCGCGCTCGCATCGCTCGGCGCGACAGAATCGTCGCCGCGCCCCGCATTTCACCGCGCGTGAACCGACGATTCGGTGGCTCAGCCAACGTCGACACGGGACGGGGCGGGACGACGCTCGACAGGCGGCGTCCATCGGCGGCGTGGGGTTCTCCATCGACGGCTTCTGGGGTAAGAAGGAGAAGCGAACGGACGCGGGTGACGGCGCCGGGGACGGGAAAGGGGACGGGAAAGGGGACGCGGGCGGCGACGGCGGGGTCGTCGTCGACCCCGTCGAGGGCGAGAGACCATTCGACGAACCCGCCCCGTCGCCGGACGCCACCGGCGGCGAAGGGAAAGGACCGAGCGACGGCGGCGGCGAAGGGGGCGAAGGGAACGGGGGCGGAGATAGATGGGGCGGATGGGGCGACGACGACGCGAGCGGCGGCGGCGGAGGCGGAGGCGGGTCCCCCGGTGGCGGCGCCGCGCCGTTCCTCCTATTCGTCGCCATCACGCTACCGACGACAGCCGCCGCGTGCGCGCGCTGGGCGGACGCGAACCCCGCGATCGAGCCGCCCTGGAGCCCGAACGTCCTGAGGCGGGCGCTTCGATCGACGACGAACGCGTTCTCGTCGTTGTTTTCTGGAATATCCGGAAGCTTCCAAACGATTCCAACCGACGACGACCGAGTCGACGCGACCGCCACCGTCTCCGTCGTGGTCCCCGCGCTCAACGAGGAGGCTGTGATTGGATCGACGCTCAAACACCTCGCGTCGCTCGACCCGCAGCCGCTGGAGGTGATCGTCGCCGTGGGGGACTCCAGCGACGGCACCGCGTCCATCGCCGAGTCGCACGGCGCGGTGGTCGTTGCGAACGGCGCCCGCGGTCGATCGCGGCAGATGAACGCGGGGGCGCTTCGAGCCAACGGCGACGTCCTGATCTTTCTCCACGCGGACACCCAGCTTCCGACGGACGCCGTGAACGTGGCGCGGCGACAGCTGTGCGCGGGGAAGAGGACCGAGCGAACCGTGCTCGGAGGGTTCGTGTCCCTCATCACCGTCCCGGAGCGGGATAAGACGTACTGGTTCCTCTCGACGCACAACGTCGCCAAGACGTTTTACACCGTCTTGGCGTTTCGACCCAAATCGTTCGCGTTGGGTCTCAGGTGCCTGTTCGGGGACCAGGCCATGTTCTGCCGCAGGAGGGACTTCGAGTACGTCGGGGGTTTCGACGAGAATCTGCCGATAATGGAGGACGCGGACCTGTGCGTTCGCATGCACACCGCCGGGCCGTGTCCTCTCGACGCCGGGGAGGGTCGAACGACGGCGGCGGGTTCGACGACCGGCTCCGCTTCCGGGGATGGTTTCACTCCGCCGCGGCTTCGTTCCCCGGGCAAGTGGATCGACAACGGCGCTCCGCCGAAGGGTCACGACGAGGCGAGAGACGGCGCGTTCGAGAGGTTCGTGAAGCGCGAGGTGGAGCCGGCGGTGGACTGGTTCGACAGGGGGAGGGTGGTGCTCGTGAACCGGGTGGTGACGACGTCGGGTCGACGGATCGAGGACTTGGGCGGGAACTTGAAGGCGACGTTCGTGCACTTCCTCATCGGGTTCAGCTGGTACCTCGGCGCGTCACCGGAGAGGATGGTGGAGATTTACAACAAGTACTACTCCGACGTGCGATGAGGTTTCCGGGTAACTTAACTTTTGCCAAAACATTTTACCAAATTTGGTTGCCAAAAGTCGGGGACGCTTTCTCCCGTCGACGCCGAACGAACGGATCGACCCTCACTCCTCCTCCTCATCGACAACAACAATATCGTCGTCGTCGTCGTCCACCCCGCCGTCCGTCGCGCCGTTCACCGCCGCCATCGCCGCCAGGTACGCTATGCCCTCCCTCAGCGGCTCCTCGCACTGCGCCAGCCTCGCCGTCGTGTACGTTGTCCGAGCAGCGTCCAGGTGCGCCCTCTCGTCCAACCCCAAACGACGCAACACCGCCCACGAGAACATCTCGGCCCGCTCGTCCTCCTTCGGCGGGCGCGTGTCCCACGGCGGGCGCTCCTTGGGGTCCGGCGACGTGCGCCGCATGTCGTAGTCGATGCGCGAGTTTTTCTCGTCGGTTTTCACCGCCAACGCGTCGAGCTCCTTGAGCAGGTTCCACACCCGCGTCTCCGCCTCGCGCAGCGCCCTTAATCCCTCGTCGTCGGTGGGCACCTCGTCGACCACCTGCGACGTCTCCGCGACGTAAAACGGGTGCTCGGACACCACTCGATCGATCTTGTACCGCCCCACAACCTTGGACGTGACGTAAAGGCGCTCCTCTCGGTTGTCGTGATAGATGTCTTCGATCTGGCACACCATCCCGACGTCGCCTTGCTTGGGCGGGATCGGGTCCTCCCCCTCCGGAACCTTCTCCGCCGGCGCCGTGAGAGCCGGGTGGGTGACCCCGAAGCAGAACGGGGGATCGCCCGGTCGCCTCGGCGCGTTCGCGAGCACGTCGAAGGCCACGACCCACCTCGGCTGCACCAGGTTCAACGCCACCGTATCGAGCGGGCACTTCAACCCGGGATACCTGAACAGCACGACGCGGTTGTTGGTCATCCCGGGCATGACGGAGACGCAACCCTGGACGGCCTCGAGCGCGCCTTGGCCCTGCGCGGTGCCGCTGGCGAGCCGCATGACGCGCTCGCGAGCCGCGTTTTCGTCCAGCCGACCCGGTGGCGGGCCCTGCCAAGGACCCGACGACGACGACGAAGACGAAGAAGATGATGCGCGGACATCGCGACACGATGCGACGCGACGGACGATCCGCCGCCGATGACCGATCGCGCGATCGACGGCGCCGGGGACGAGCGCCGCGCCGATCGCGCCGCCGCACATCGAGGGCGCGGCCATCCTTAGCACGTCGCCCGCGCGACGGAGGAAGGGCTATGACGAAGACGACCGATACGATCCCACCGTTATCCAAAACCTGCCCGCTGTCGACGTCACGCCTCGAAGCGCCGGATTTCGAAGCACTCCGCGCGGGCGCGGCTCCACCCTCGCCCCCGAGAACGCGTTTCATCGAGTCTTCGAGGAGCCATCCATGTCCGGCGCGACTCGAGGCGCGCTCCGGCGCTTCGCCGCGGCGCTCGAAGGGCTCGGAGGGCTCGGAGGGTTGGGCGGGCTTGGAGGCATGACCAACCCATCGTCGCCCATCGCGGCGGTGGGCACCCGTCCGATGCGTCGGATCCGTTCGTTCGCGTCCAAACCCGCGGAGTTCACCTTCGGGGACGAGGATCAGGCTCGGCGATACGACGACGCGCTGGCGTCGCAGGTGTTCAGGCCGTGGTGCGAAGCCATGGTCGAGATAAACGAGCCCGTGCCGGGGAACAAGGTCCTCGACCTCGCTTGCGGGACGGTGCGTTCGCCCCGCGGATCTCGCAATCGTCTTCTTCGCCGCTCCTTCCCCTCCCCCCGACCGACCGACTGACGCCATCGAAACGTGTCAAACAAAACGCAGGGTATCAACACCATGCTACTGGCATCGCGCGTGGGCGACAAGGTCCCAGGAGGGCGGGTCGTCGGCGTCGACGTGAGCCGCGGCATGCTCGCCGTCGCCGAGGCGAAAGCCAAAAACGCCCGCCGAGCGCCCGCCTCCGACGGCGGCCCGGACGGACTCGCCCCCGTGACGTTCCACTTCGGCGACGCGTGCGCCGAGGACACCCCGTGGCACGAACCCTTCCGCGGACGCTTCGACCGCGCGTACTGCCACCAGGGCTTGCAGTTCATGGCGGATCCGATCGAGGCGCTTACTCGGGTGCGAAGCGCTCTCGCGCCCGGGGGCCAGTTCACGTGCGCGACGTGGGCGCCGATCGAGCACCAACCGCTCTTCCTCGCCGTGCACCGCGCCCTGTGCGGCCCCGACGTGAACAGGCCGGAGTGGGGCGAGGCGATGCTCGCGCCGTTCGCGTGGAACTCGAACGGGGACACCCGGGGGTCGCACGCGGAGGGCGTTCGCAAGTTGGAGGATGCGTTGGCGAGGGCGGGGTTCGACGCTCCCGACGCGGCGGTGGAGCGGGGGTACGTGTACTTCGCCGACGTCGACGCCGCGGCCGCGGTGGTGCGCGCGGCGCCGTTTTTCGCGGAGCTCATCGCGGACGAGGGCCTACACGAGAGGTACGTACGGGCGGTGAGGTCGAGGCTCGAGGAGGTGGAGTCGGAGATTGGCGGGTTTGAGAGGGTGGACGCGGAGGATGCGCTGGAAGGGGGTTGGGGCGTCGTGGAGGCGGCGAAGAAGTCGGGGGCTGATGTGGGTGGAGACGTGATGGCGATACCGGCGGTGGCGTACTTTGGTCACGCGACGGCGCCGTGGAACGTGCTCGGGACCAAGAGGTGAGGCGCCCGTGCCGTCCTCGAGCTAGAGACATTTTTGTCGTCGGACCGTCGGACCGACTCGGATGTGATGCCACCCACAGGATGACACGAATCAGCCCTGATGTCAAACACATTACAACACATTACACGATGCCGCGTAGCAAAGCTCGGCGGCGCCCTCTAAAACTTGCCGCGAGTGCAGCAGCCTCTGAAGATTGTTCGTCTCGACTCGCGTCAACCTTGTTCATCGCGCCGAGAACTTCAGCGGCGCGGATGCGCGCCGCCGCGACGGCAACTTCTTCCTCTCCGCTCAAAACATGAAAC
>MDTE01127359.1_pt1 | contig 12104 bp, 8 predicted proteins | sample 811231 | NCBI WGS metagenome assembly MDTE01 (sample SAMN05326651, study PRJNA326480) | marine metagenome | isolation source: seawater | place: Indian Ocean: Red Sea | collected 2010
AACCCTATTAATAATAGGGTTCTCTATATGGTATAGTCTGGGAGGCTAAAGAATTTTCATCGGGAACGTATCTTATATTGCAGAATTTGGAGATGTGGTTCAATAGCAAAAATTGTGCTAATGAAATAAAGGAGATGTGCTAAATGGATAATTTAAAGATTGGTGGCATTATTGTAATTTCAATTTGTTTAATTTTGTTGACCATCAATAGTTTTGCTGAAAGAAGCTTTTTCGTGTATCAGTATAAAGTAAGTAAATATGGTACAATCACACACTCAGATACAGAATTAGAGTGTGAGATTGCTGAGGGAGAGTGGAATAAAGAAGATAATTTCAATGCTTGCTCAGCTGAATGCATAAGTAGAAATGAGAAAAGTGATTATTATTCAGATGATTATTATTCAGATGAAGATGTGGAAAAATGTATAGCTAGAGAGTGTTATAAGTGTGAACCGCCTGAGTAGTTATACTAATTATTATATAGCCTAATTTTTAGCACATGTCATTTATTCAAGTTAATCAGTTAGGAAAATCCTTCAAAATTTTCAAAAGAGAAGCAGGACTAAAGGGTGCTTTACGTTCATTCTTCAATCGTCAATATGAAAATGTATACGCTGTTAAAGATTGTTCTTTCAACATTGATAAGGGTGAGATCATTGGTATTCTAGGAGAAAATGGAGCAGGTAAAACGACATTAATTAAAATGATGGTCGGGCTCCTTCATCCTAGTTCTGGAGAAGTTACAGTTAATAATTATAATCCCTGGAAAAGGGAGACAGCATTTCTGAAAGATATCTCTATAGTAATGGGACAAAAAAATCAATTATGGTGGGATATCCCGGCATCAGAATCATTTTTGCTTAATAAAAGTATCTATGATATCGATAATAAAGATTTTAATAATCGTTTAAATGAGCTTGTTGATTTATTAGACGTTAGAGATAAGTTGAATGTGCAAGTTCGAAGACTTTCTCTTGGCGAGAGAATGAAGATGGAGATTATTGCATCACTTTTACATAATCCTGGGATTGTTTTTCTTGATGAACCAACTCTAGGTTTAGATGTTATTTCTCAATCACGAATACGAGATTTTATTAAGCACTATAACAAAGAATATCAAACTACATTTATTATAACAAGTCACTATATTAAAGATATTCAAGAGCTTTGCGAGAGAGTGTATGTTATACATAAAGGAAATGGGTTATATGATGGTAACTTTCAAGATTTGGTCAAGAAAATTAATCCCAAAAGTAAACTAATATTTGAATTTAAAGCTAAACCAGATAATTCTTCAATTACACAGTTAAAAGAAAAATATAATATTTCAATTCAAGATAATCAGCTTCTTGGTGAGCTAGAGGACGAAAAAATTAAATCATTACTTATTGATTTATTAAAGCTTGATTCTTCTCAAAAATTTACTATTGATGAATTGCCAGTTGAAGAAGCGATGAAATCATTTTTTATGGATCCTGATAAGTTTCTTAAATGAAAGATTGGGTTAAAAAGTATTATTCAGTTCTGAAAATGAGCTGGGTTCAAACCTTAGAATATAGAGCAAATGCACTGGTAGGCGCGTTTGCTATATTGTCAGGCCTCCTAATTGAATATTTATTATTGAAGCAAGTATTTGCTGATGAGATAATCAATAATAGTCCAATTAAATCGTTTACATCTTTTAATCACTTAATGGTTTATATAATGCTATGTATGATGGTTGGCCAGCTTAAATCATCATGGTATAATTCAATGATGATGATTGATGAAATTCGTTCTGGAGAACTTAATAAATATTTAACTAAACCTATATCATACTTCTCATATAATTTTATGAATTTTATAGGTCACAACTCACTGTTTTATATTGTTTATTGCATTATGATGATTTTAACTCCTATTATCTTAGGTAGTGGGTATGTATTTAGTGGTATCCCTCAAATATTAGGGTTTATAGTCACTTTATTTATTTCTGTTTTCTTATCGTATACAATATATTTTTGTATGGTTTGTTTTGCATTCTGGTTTGGAGAGGTAAGAGCAATGATTGTCTCATATAATCTATTTAATGTTTTTCTTTCTGGTCAACTAATACCAATTGCACTTTTCCCTGATGGACTTAAACAATTTGTAATGAATTCACCATTTAGGTTTATGGTAGACTTCCCAGTTAGCATAGCAACAGCCTCACAATTTAAATTAGATTATTTTTTAGAAGGGTTAATGATGCAAATATTTTGGTGTGGTGTAATGTATTTGATTGGTAAAATTATTTATTCTTTTGGCATTAAACAGTATGAGGCTTTTGGTGCATAAATATATAAAATTATGGAAAACTTTTTTTACTAATAGCCTTACTCGTGAGATGGAGTTTAAAGCAAATTTTTTATCACATCTATTAGTTGATTTAGTTTATTACCTAAGTCTATATCTTTTTTACTATGTTATTTTTCAATATACTGATCAGATAGGAGATTTTAATAAAGAGATAGTTATTATTTTTATGATTGTAACCTATATGATCGATGCTATATTTGAGTTTTTTTTCTCATCCAATATTGGAGCGTTTAATACAATGGTTGTAAAGGGTAATCTAGATTTTGTTCTTACTAAACCAGTGAATTCGCAATTTTTAGTATCTTTACGTTATGTTGGATTTAATGGTTTGGTCTCATTTTCAATTTTATTAATTTTGCTTTTCACGCTGACTAATAGCTATCCCTATGGGAGTATTGCATATATAAATTATATACTTTTCTTCTTATCATTTATAATGGGATGTATTATATGGTATTGTATAGATTTTATGATACATTGCTTATCATTTTGGTTTAAAAATTTTTCTGTAGCAGGTTGGCTTAGTAGTAATATGCTACAATTTTCAAAAAGACCAGATACAATATATGTAGGTTTTTTAAGAAGAATTTTATTTAGTTTTATTCCAATGGCTATGATAGCATCAGTCCCAGTGCGGTTTTTAATCTATGGAATGGATGCGGGTCTTGATTTATTTATCAGCCAGATTCTTATATGTATAAGCTTCTTTATATTCTCTCGATATGTTTGGTTAAAAAGCCTCGTTAAATATGAGAGTGCTTCATCCTAGGTCTTACGATCTTTTTTTCTAGCAGAAGGAAATAGAATATTATTTAAAATTAATCGATAGCCTGGAGAATTAGGGTGCAGGGATAGGTCTGTAGGAGGGTCTCCTACCATATGCCTGTAATCTTCTGGGTCATGGCCACCTAAGAAAGTAAATGAACCCTTCCCTATGTTGCTGTGTATATATTTTACAATATTTGTACCCTCTACCTCTCCCAGTATGGTGACATGCTCTTTAATTTGATTCCTATTAAATGCAGTTGTTTGTCCCATAAAACCATTCACTACCCCTACATGATTTTGTGTTAACATTGTAGGCACAGGATCCCACTTTGCAGAAAACTCAAATAAACTAAAGTAGTCTTCTTCAGCCCCCCGTGCTACAGGTTGATGACTAGGAGGAATATCAATGGTTGAATATTCATATATCATTGGATCCGTATAGAGCTCAAAATCTTTAAATGCAAAAGTATTATCAAAGTTAAGTTTTTTTAAGTAGTCTGAATCAATTGGCGTTCCATCAAAAACAGAGTGTGCTATATCAACATTTAAGGAAGCTAAAGCGATATCGTATGAATCTGTTGCTGAGCACATTGCAAATAAAAAGCCCCCTTGCTTAACATATTCTTTAATATACTTTGCAATTCTCTTTTTTAGGTTGTGCACGGTTCCCATGTCCCATTTTGTTGCTGTTTGATTAAAATCATATTCCATTTTTTTATACCATGCACGGTTACGATAGTTTTTATAAAACTTTCCATACTGTCCTGTGAAATCTTCATGATGTAGATGCAGCCAGTCATATTTTTTTAGTTCTCCACTTAGAACCTCATCATCAAATATAGTGTCATAACTAACTTCAGCATAGGTTAGTGCAAGGGTAACAGCATCATCCCAAGGCTGTTTCCCTTTAGGAGAGTATACAGCAATTTTAGGAACTGTTTCTAAAAGAGCTATATCCATATTATTATCAGCGATAGTTGATAATATTTGTGAATATTGATTTGCATTTATTTGTTCAAATTTGACACCTCTTATTAGGCATTCAGATTTTAGAGATTCATTGGAGTCCATCATAAAAGATCCACCTCTATAATTTAATAGCCAGTCTACTTCTCTATCATTCTCTAAATTCCAAAAAACAATTCCGTATGCTTTTAAATGGTCTGTTTGATTTAGGTCCATTGGTATTAATAGCTTAGTTGCATTAATAATAGATATTAAAATAATTATTATATAGTTTGTTAGATTCATTGTATTGAAGATTCCATTATTTTATTAAGTCTTAATCTAATTGGTTCGTAGTATATTGAGTTTGGAAAATTCTGTAGAATTGATAGGTAATATATTTTTGCATTTAGGTCATCTGTTATTATATGATCATATATTTCAGCGATTAAGACTTGAGCGCGCTCATAATATATTCCTTCTCTAGATATTGACTCTAGCTTCTTAATAGCTTCTTCATTTTTATTTTGGTGTATTAATAAATTGGCTATTTGGTAGTCTATTAAATTTTTAAGCATTACATCTTCACATTTTATTGATAGTTTATCTAATATTTTAATTGCTTCAGTTCTTTTATTTTGATGTATTTTTAATTGTGCGCTAGTATATTTTTGAAATAATTCCGGATAATTTTTAAATAAAATTAATACGCGCATTATATCAATAATATTATTATAATCAGATTCTTGCATAGAAAATTCTTTTGATATAATTGTTAGGTCATCAAATAAAAAATCTAATTCAGATTTATAAAATAAAATTTGATTATACTTCATCCTTAAAATTAATTTTTGATCATCATTCCAAATATTTGAGTCTAGTTCTTTACTAATTAATTCAGTACTGGCAAACATATCTCCTTTTGCCAATAAGACATCTACTATTCGATTAATTGTTTTTAATTTCAAATCTTTATTTTTAGATGATTTATATATTTCCATATATAAATCATGGGCAGAATCTAAATCACCTAACGCTCTAAATTGGATTTCAGATAATCTAAATGCCGAGTCTAAATTTCCATTATTAATTGATAGTGAATCATATAGAGTCATCGCTTGATGCATTAAGATGGATTCAGATTCATTAATTCGTACAAATGGGGATGAAAAAAAACTATTATTATCCATAAAATTAGATATTGGCAAGTTTGTTTTTTTCAATAAGCCTCTGTTCTCAAGCGATTTTGCAAACTCAAATACAGCTTTTTGTGCTATTTTTTCATCACCATTTCTTAGTAGGTACATAAATAAATCATTAGCAGTCACACTTCTGTTTAATTGATCCAAATTAATAGCAAGTAGTAATAATTGATTTAAAAGATTATGATTTTTTAGAATACTAATAGCTTTCTCAAAATTTTCAACTTTAAAATAATAATCAGCTAAAATGATTTTTGATTCAATGATATTTGTATTATCTAAGATAGTTATTATTTTTTTATTCATACTATCACTATCAGTCGGAAAACTCATGATTCGTTCATTTATCATTCTAAGATGCTTTGGGAATTTTTCAAGGTGATTTAGAAATTCACGTACTGATTTATCGTAATCACCTGAAGACATATAATAGTATCCCAATTCATTAGCAAAAAAGGATTTATCTTCATTATAATTTCTTATTTTTGTAATAGCTGTAATCCCAAATTCCTTTTGGTTATTATTCATTACAGTAGAAATTATTTTTTTCAAGTATAATAAGTCATTAATATTTTTTTTAAATAATTGGTCAAATAACAATTCCCAGTCAGCATTACATATTATTTGAGCATCTAATTCAATAATTTTTGAATACTTGGTATTTCCTTTTGCATTAGAGTATATATAAGAATTTTCCATTATCGCTATACAGTCATTATTTTTCACTAATATTTTTTTTAAAGCATTATAGTATTTCTGATTAGTTGGAGAATTTATAAAAATTTGGTTATAAATTTTTTCTGCATCATCAATCAAACCGGCATTTTCAAGAGACTTAGCCTTTTTATATAGCTTGTCATTATTAGTATCTATAGGAGAAATTTGGTTTGGTAAAAATAATCCAAAAACCCACACAATAAGTAAAATATGATTATTAATTTTCATCATCTAATAGCTTTTTGTAATATTCTCTAAGCATTCTCTTATATTCTTCTGAATAGTTTTGATTTAACGCATCTTCTAGAGCTTCTATTAATAATAGATTTTTTTGTCCAAGATTATCTGGATTATCAACAGCTTCTAATTGTTTTATATCGCTGGCAGCAGTTCCTTCTCTCTTATCAGAATATTCTTTTTCCTTTAGAGATTTTTGACTATCTAATAATCTAGATAGAATCTTATTTTGTTTATTAATAGTTTCTTTTGTTACCCGGTTATTCTCAAAATTTTGGATTACATCTAGCATATCATCAGATGCTTTTGAAAGACCTCCATGATTCTCTCCAGGCATATTATCTAGAATTTCTTGTAATTTTTTTTGTAGAGCTTGTTGTTGAGATTGTAATTTTTGCATCATATCTCCCTGGCTCATCATTCCCATTTGCCCCAATTGCATTGTTCCCATATTAAGTTCAGATTGTCCTTGGCTAATCTGTTCTAATTCTTCTAAATATGATGATAAGCCAGAAGCAGATCCTGTGTTTTGAATTTCATCCATTGAGCTAATCAAGAGCAAGGCAATTTCATTCATTGATGCTAATATATTTTTTTGCTCTCTTTTTGCTGTGCTAAGCTTTCGTTGTTCTAAATTTATAATTGTATTATCAATGGTTTTTTTACAAAACCCTACTTTAGTATTGATATCTGGAGTAATGTGGAATGTCTTAGTAGAAAGAATCATTAGCTGCTCAATAAATTTGATAAACTGTTTATTAATGATAAATTGATTAAATGTATGATCTTTTATTTTAGGGCTACTAAATCGAGTATTGCTAGATGCTAAAATTAAATTTTCTTGATTATATGATAATTTTAAAATATTATCTATTGCAGAGTAAAAAAGCTCAATCATTTCTTTCGTGGATTCTTCTTTGAATAATTCTTTTATATCATTTGCTTGCTCAAGCATTGCATTTAAATTTCTTTTAGATTCCTGAATATTATTAATAGCACTTTGATCATTATTGTCTAGCTTATTTTTTGATGATGCTAGACTTTTTTCAGTATTGCTATTTAATTCTGATTGCATCAGCTCTTTAATTGAATCTGATGCTTTTTTAGAGAATTTTTGAACACTTTTTTGAGCTTCTTGCATAGTATCTTGAAAATCGTCAAACTTCTGATTCTGCCTATTTTGCATTGATGATAATTCACTTAGATTTGCATTATTTTTTAGCTCAGCTTCAATATCTTTTTGTCGTTCTGACATCAATTTTAATTTTTCAACTAATTCATCAATTTTTTGTTCTGCTATTGCGAGTTCAAACATTTCAATAAAACGGTCTAATTGCTGTTCAAATTGGTCTAGATTGTAATCAAAATTTTCTACGGCCTCTAGCATATCTTCTAGATTCATATTATCCAGTGCTTCTTGCATTTTTTCAAGAGCTTCAAGTAGTTCAGGGGTCATCATTGAATTCAAAAGCTCTTGAAATTGGCCAAATTTATTTATTAGTTCATTATCTACTATGTTATCTTTTTCAGCTTGTTCTTTTAATTCATTTATGGCATCTTCCATATTCTGAATCTCATCAAATATATCTTTCATTTCTTGGATACTTTTTTCTGATTGCGCTTGAGTTTCTACATCTATATTAGAGGCTTTTAGCAAATCTAGTTTAATATCTTCAAGTGTATTATCCATATCTTCAATCTGAGTTTTTACATCATTTGCTAAATCTTCTATCTGCTGCTCACTATTTTCTAAGCTATTAAAGATATCTTCAAAAGAAGGGTATGAAGCTATATAATATTTACTTTTTGTTACTCCATTAGCATTTGGATTATTATCTTTTGATACGATACAAAATTTTATTTGATCCCCAGGGAAAAGATTGTATTCTAATAAGTCCCAATTATAACTTTCAGAATATCTTTTAGTATTTAAATATGTATTAATTGTGTTTGAATACTCCGTTGAATCTAAATTGATATAATCAGGTGTTGTAATAGAGTACTCAATCCAACTTTTTTCTATACCGTAATCATCGTACATCTCAAATTTTATAGGGATTACGCTGTTTTCAGTAATTTCAAAGTTACCATCTTTTGGAGATAGAACAAATAAATCAGGAGGAGTATCTTCAAATACTTTAATGTTATATTTGTAAGTTCTATTATTGTAAAAGTCATATTCATTTTTAAGATAAATCATATGCGTCTGACTTTCATTCATTATTACACTTGTTTCCCAAAAGCCATCCATGCTTTTAATTAGAGAAACCGTATCTTGATTATCTGATATTATATATAGGGAATCTAGAGATTGATCACTTTTTATTTTATAATTTATTTTAGATTGTGATAACATTTTTAGATTACTTATTTTTTCATCATACATTACTGGCTCTAGATTAGAATATTCAGGATAGGTTACTTTAAGCTCAATAGACTCAATTTCAGGCATTTTAATAATTTCAATTCTACCAATATCGCTTTTAATAGTATCCCACGCAGAAAAAAACGAATTTGACTCAAATGTAGCATAGTACTCAACAGGACTAGTAATATTGTTAAATATATGATTATAATACGTGCCACTAACAGTTTGAATGGGTGTTAATTTTATAGATTTCTTATCCGTTGTATTTTCTATCTCAAAATGGAGAGTAATTTGATCTGACATCTCCTTGTCAATAATAAATGATATAGCCATATCTTCTCCTTGAGGACATTGATTTTGATTCAAAAGGCTAGAATATTTATTCCCATTAGAGAGTAATTTTTTACTTCCTAATTGTATTGTGAATGGTTTAGGGGGATCAAAAGTCTGTTCAAACATATATATTCTATATAGGCTGTGATTTAATGTTCTTTCAAATGATAATGATAATGTCAAGATTGCAAATATAATAATAGGCAATATTATTTTATAGTTAGAAATTTTGGGAGTAATACTTTTTAAGTCAATCTTTTTAATATCTTCTTGAACTCTTTTAAGTGCAATTTCTATTAATCCTTTTTGAGTTTCATTTTTTATTTGAAGTTTGGAGAGCTGTAAAGCATTTAAAATTTTATCTGATAAGTTTGGGATGTTGTTCCCAAGCTCTTTTGCCATGAGCTCATCTGACATATTAGAGTAAAAACTTTTTAAATTAATAAGTATTTTAATTATACTATAAATAGTGAATAGAATGGGGGCAGCTAGCAGCAAAAGATATATTTTTTGCCGTACTAATTCAGAGTGATAAAATATTATTTCAGAACATACAGATAATATTAGCAAAATCATATATGCGTAGGTGAAAAATATCGTATTTTTCAAAATGATATGCCGGATTTTATAAAATCTATACTGTTTTATTTTTTTTTCAATCATATCTCTAATGTGTTAAATAGTAGATAATGATATTTGTTCCCATCTTCAATGCTTGATTATGGGTTTCAATGCTATGATTATGGACGTTTCTACTTTCCCAGCCATCTCCAAGGTCTGATTCATAGGTATATAACACAATTATTTTATTATTATGAAATAATGCAAGTGCTTGAGGAGGTTTCCCATCATGTTCATGAATTTTTGGGAGACCATTTGGAAATTTGTAAAAGATATTAAATATTTCATGTTCAGGTCCTAACGCTACCCAGTCTTTATCTGGAAAAATAGTTTTCATCTCTTCCCTGAAAGATTTATCCATACCATAGTTATCATCTGCATGCAGGAATGCTCCGCTAGTTAGGGCTTCTCTTAATTCATCTCTTTCTTTATCGTTAAAAGATATGTTTCCATGACCTGTTATATAGTAGTATTGATTGTCATAAAATTCTTTTTCGCCTATAGATGCTTTAATTTCTTTTTCTCCTACTTTTATATCAGTTTCATTACGTATGAATTGTAGAAGATTTGGAATAGAAGATTTGTCTGCGTACCAATCTCCTCCACCTTGATACTTTAAGCGAGTTATATTAAAATCACTGCTTAGTAATTGAGAGTTAAATATAATAACTATAATTAATAATTGTATTTTCATGTTTAAAAATAATCATACCGATTCATTTTTTATATATGTAATTAGAATTTTATTAAATTTTAAAAATTTCTATATTTCATTACAATAATAGCAAATACTAAAACAATAATGCATAAACATTTATATATATTACTAATGACCTTTATTATAGCAGATGCTGAAACATGGTATACTAACCCCATTGACTATGTTTTTAGTAGAACTTCAAATAGGATGACGTTTAGAGAGCCTATTGCATTTACTCCTTTTGATATTAAAGTTGGAACATTTAATTATGGAGGTTCAGATTACTGGAATCAAAGTTTTGGTGGCAATGATTTAGGCATTTCTCCAGTATTGACAGATTCATCAACTTATCAATATTCAGGTCTGAATAACATCTCTTCAAGGCAGTGCTATATTTTTGAAGTTGATTTTTTGAAGTACAATCTTCCTAATTATATATATAAGCAAAATTATTTAGATGTTCAATTTGGATTAGGTTACAAGGTAATGGGACTAATTGAGAATCCTGGAATTAGTCTGCCTGATGATTTTTTATTAGGTTCAGAATCTGATCCAACGGGGTCTGATAGAGGAGAATATAGATATAGGCCATTTATTCAAGATTATAACTTCAATACGACCATTAACTGGCAATTTTATGATTTTCTTTTGGCGTATTTATCTCATTCGATAGGAATTGCTAATATATCAGTATATCAGTCAGAAGGAGGAGATAGATATTTGAATGGCTCTGGAATAGGTGAAAGTTTTGGAATAGGTTTTAAAGGTATGCTTAATAGCATTTATGATCGCAAGAATTATAAAGTTACATATGGGGTTGAAGCTAATTGGGTAAGTACTGTAGTTGATGACTTGAATGATCCAAATAAGATATCTCCTATTAATGGTTTTGATATGAGAGGAATGGGTTTTAGCATCAGTTTTGGCATTGTGTTCGGAGGAGAGAGATCAGTAGGAGACGAGGGGTATCAAAGCATGTTAAAGAATGATTTTATAACTGCTATTGGAGAATTTCAAGAATTCTTAGATGAAAATCCTAGGCATATTAAAAAATTAAAAGCTCAAAAAATGTTAGAATTTTGCAAAGAACAGAAGCCTTATCAAGAATTTGAAAATGGAGTAAATGCTTTTGAAGAATACAATCTAGATCAAGCCGCAAGATGGTACGAGGCAGCGTTAACAACAGCCAATCAAGATTTAAGCTTTGAAATTATTACAAAGCAAAAAGAATTAGCAACAATACTATTGGATAGTGCTTTAGTTAATCTTGATGATATAGGTTTTAATAATGCAGAAAAATTAATTAGAAAGGCAAAAGCAGTAACTCCTAAAATTGAGAATAAAGCAAATTCATATTTATCGGATCTATATATGATAAAGGGAGATGTTTTTTATGAGGTCAAAAACTACGAAGTTGCATTAGAAAATTATGAAAAATCATACTCTTATAATGAAAGTGTTAGGTCTGTATATATTAGTAAAGTAAAGGCTGTGACAAGTGCGATTTTAGCTGAAGCGAATGATGCTACAGATAAAGGAAATATATTATTTGCTTTAAATTCCCTAACCACGCTCATAGAGTTAAGGCCCGAACTAGAAAAAGATTTTACGTTTGGTATAGAATCTCTAAAAGACAAACTATCCAATATAAGTTTTTTAAAAACCCAAGCACATATTGAAGAATATATCGAGTCAGAGAAGAGTAAATCTAAGACGCGTATATATAGAAAAGTTGAGATTGGGATGAGTAAAGATAGGGTTATAGAATTAATGGGGCAGCCTGCTTTTATAGAGAATAAGTATATTGGAGATGAGATAAAGCAGCTATGGTTCTACTTTGATGATATTTCAGATAAGTATATAAGTTTTTATTTTG
>MDTE01060272.1_pt1 | contig 12103 bp, 14 predicted proteins | sample 811231 | NCBI WGS metagenome assembly MDTE01 (sample SAMN05326651, study PRJNA326480) | marine metagenome | isolation source: seawater | place: Indian Ocean: Red Sea | collected 2010
ACCTGGTCTACTGGGGCACCGGCAATCCGGGACCGGACTGGAACGGCGACGTCCGGATGGGCGACAACCTCTACTCGGATTCGGTGCTGGCGCTCGACGGCGACACGGGCGAGATGTCGTGGTACTTCCAGTTCACGCCCCACGATGAACACGACTGGGACGCCATCCAGATTCCGGTCCTGGCCGACATCGAGATCGACGGCGAGGCTCGCAAGGCGATGCTGTGGGCCAATCGGAATGCGTTCTACTACACCCTCGACCGGGAAACCGGCGAGTTCCTCCTGGGCGAGCAGTTCGCCCATCAAACCTGGGCCGAAGGACTGGACGCCAACGGGCGACCGATCCGACGCCCGGGGACGAAGCCCAGCACGGAGGGCACGCTCGTCGCGCCGATCGCGGGGGGCGGTACCAACTGGTGGTCGCCGTCCTTCAGCCCGCGCACTGGCCTGCTCTACGTCAACGCGTTCGACGGCGAGGCGCTGTTCTTCAACCGGGAAGAGGAATACAGCGAGGGAGACACCTTTCTCGGCGGCGGCACCGAGACGCCGCTCCCGATCGACAACTACCACAGCGCCATCCGAGCCATCGACCCGACCACCGGCGACGTGAAGTGGGAGTTCCCGATCACACCCCGCAGCCGCTCGGGCGTGCTGGCCACGGCCGGCGATCTGGTCTTCGCGGCCGGCGCCGATGGGATCCTGTTCGCGCTGGACGCCGAGACCGGGGCCCCGCTCTGGCACATCCCGCTCGGCGGGCCGGTCAATGCGCAGCCGATGAGCTACGCCGTCGACGGCCAGCAGTATGTGACGATGCCGATCGGCAACATCGTCTATACCTTCGGCCTGTAGTGCCGCGGCCGCTCCCCGGGCTCGGGTCGGGTTTCGCGGGCGTCGCGATGCCGCGAAACCGCTTAAGTTCGCTGAAAGGCTCTCGCTTCAGCGACCGGCGGCTTCAGGCGCGCGTTCCCAGGCGCGGATGCGGGCGAGGACGTCGTCGGTGACCGTGGCCTCGCCAGCCTCGACCGCCTTGAGGAGCGATTCCTTCGGGGCTTTGAGGGTTCTGGTGTCCTCCAGGCTGGGTCGCAGGTAGATCAGCCGTTCGGTGTCCTCAAGCCCTTCACCGCGGCTGCGGCAGTCCGACGCGATGATGTGGGTGGCCGCCAGCGGCGCGGCCTCGGCGAACCCCACCGGTAGCGCGTCACTCACCCCGCCATCGGTAAACTCGCTCACCTCGCCGCGATAGCGGATCGGCTGGGCCGCGAACATGTCCGGCACCGCGGCGCTGGTGGCCACCGCATCGTACAGACGCACCCCACCGTCGTCGCCGGTCGCCAGGTATCGGGGACAATCGTGTGTCAGGTCGTGACAGACGACGCCGATGGCCGAGACCCCATGATGCAGACGATCGAAGCGACTCGCTTCGAGTTGGCCGAGGCGGGACGGAATGACACCGGCGAAGGGATTGACCAGCGGCCGGCACCAGGTCGGCACCCGCACGGCGAAGCTGTGCGCCACAAGGTGCCGCCCTTTGAACACGGTCGCGTCAGCGAGCATCTCGTCGATGGTCAGACCGACGGCGGCGTAGTAGCCGGCGATGACGGCGCCCGCGCTCACCCCCACCATCACGTCGACCGACACACCTTCGGACGCCAACCGGCGCACCACGCCAAGGTGGGCGGCGCCACGCAGCCCTCCAGCCGACAGCACCAGCCCGATACGACAACGCTCGTCGGTCACGATGGCCGATTATCGCTGAGGTGTGTCACGTTTGGGGATGCGCTGTGTCTTGAGTGATAGAGGCACGGACACGGATGACACCGCCACTCGAACCGCTCATCGATCGGGCCAGACAGGGCGACCTCGACGCCTACGGGCAGGTGGTAGACGCCACCCGCACGATGGCGACGGCGGTTGCGTTCGGCGTCCTGCGCGACGCCGGGCTGGCGCAGGATGCGGCGCAGGACGCCTTCCTGCGCGCCTATCGACAGCTGAACGATCTGGAGCAGAACGCCGCCTTCCCCGGCTGGCTCCGGCGCATCGTCATCACGGTGGCGCTCAACCTCCGCCGCACCCGGCGGCAGACGCTCCTCTGTCTGGACGAGGTCCCGGACCTTCCGGTACTCGATACGCTCGAAACCCGCTGGTCCGACCAGCAGCGGCAACGTCTGGCCGCGGCCATCCTGACCCTGCCTCCCGAAGAACGACGCCTGTGCGACCGTCGCTACCACGGCGGGTGGAGTGTCACCCGTCTGGCTCGCGACGCCGGCGTCGAAGCCACCGCCATGCGCAAGCGGCTGCAGCGCGTCAGGGACAAGCTGCGGAAGGAGATGGAGATGAGCGAACAGCGAGAACTTGACACCGCAACCTCGACCGGGAGATGCCGGCCAAGGTCGTGGAACTGCTGGCGAGGCCGCGGCTGACCGACCTTCCCGAGAACCCGGTCGGCCGAACCCTGGACGACCTGCGCGAGATGTTCGTCGACTTCACTGACGTCGAGCTTCCGGAAGTGGTCGACCTCCGTCAGGCCGCATCGATCGGCAAGGTGAGCGCTCTACGTCGGCGCATCCGAGCTTCATCAGGTTGATGATGATCGGATCCTGCGCTACGACCTCACGCTGCCGCTGCTGGTGAAGATGGAGGGCGCCGGCGCCCCGCTCCGGCTCTGGGCGGCGGGCAAGGCGTATCGGATGGGTCGACCCGACGCGCTTCACCTGGAAGCGTTCCATCAGTCCGAGGCGCTCTGGCTCGACCACCGGGAGCGACTCGACGCCTGGCAGATCACCGGCACCGTCTTGAAGGCGGTCGACCGGCTGCTGCCGGGACGGGCGGTGAAGATCGTGCCCACCGAGTACCCGATGTGCCGTCAGGCCTGGGAGCTCGAGGTGGAACGGGACGGGGCGTGGTCGGAAGTCATCGCCTGGGGAGAGTTCGTCGACCCGATCGTCACGCACCTCGGAGCCGACCCGAAGACCCACACAGCCCTCGGCTTCGGCTGCGGCCTGGAGCGGATCGCCATGCTGCGCTACGGCATCGACGATATTCGAAGGGCCGACGTCGAGAGCGTCGCGTAGCAGTCATTGCTTCTCCGGTCGGGCTGGGCGATGATGACCACGTTTCCCCGTGCGTGACTCCGTCCAGGAGGATCAGATGCGCCTTCGACTGCTTGCGGTCTCGATCGTCACGGTCGCTCTCGCCAGCTGGCTCGCGCCCGCGGCATTCGCTCAGGGACCTTCGGGTGAGCTGCCGGTTGCCGACGACACCGTCCCCCGCACGGCGGACGGGCGGCCGGACCTGACCGGCTACTGGACGACACAGACATTCACGCCAATGGAGCGTCCCGACTATCTCGGAGACCAGGCGGTCTATACCGAAGAAGAGTTCGAGTTGCTCCAGCAGCAGCTCACCGTGGACGGCGCCGACCCGCTAGCCCGTTTCGTCATCAACATCGGCGACGCCGAGGAACGGGAGCGGGTCCTCGACCAGACCCACCGGGACGAGGAGTACGTCCACTACGACAACGCCATCTGGCTGGCCACACGGGTCCCGAAGGGATTGTCCACGCGGCGCACGTCGCTGGTGGTCGACCCACCCAACGGCAAGATCCCGCCACGCAACGCCGAAGCGCAGGCACGCGCCTCGAAACGGCGGGCGGCCCGCGAGGGACTGGATCCGTTCTCTGATCACCTGCTCCGCCCGCTGAGCGAACGCTGCATCTACTACGGCTACAACGGACCGCCGCTCCAGCCGCCGTCCTACAACGACGTGCACCAGATCTTCCAGACGAAGACCCACGTGGTGATCCTGACCGAGCAGAACAACAACCCGCCACGCATCATCCCGCTCGACGGCCGTCCCGAGATCTCGGAGAAGATCCGCATGTATCCGGGCGATTCCCGCGGTCACTGGGAAGGGGACACCTTGGTGGTCAGCACCACCCACTTCAACGACATCACCGCCTGGCAGGGCTCGAGCCGGCACATGCAGGTCGAGGAGCGTTTTACCAGGACCAGCGCCGACAGCATTCACTACGAGTTCACGGTGGAAGACCCCCACACCTGGGATGTCCCATGGAGCGCGGAGATTCCCATGGTGACGACCGATGGACCGGTCTATGAGTACGGCTGTCACGAAGGCAACCATGATATCCGCCACATCCTCGAGGTCTACCGCAGCATGGAGAAACAGGGTCTCCGATAGAGAGACCAAATAGACCCGCGAATCGCACGTAGTTCCCCCAGATGCGCCCGTCTACGGGCGCACCAGCCCACACGGGGGACCCATGCTCACGCGACTCGTGCCAGGCCTGCTGCTCGGGCTTCGCCTGCTGCTCTACCCCTCGTCAACGGCCGCGCAACCACCGGTGGTTGGCGCCTGGGAGGGCACGCTGCAGGTGCCCGTCGGCCCGACGCTGCCGCTCGTGTTCCACATCGCCGCCGACGGCGGCGGCTACGCCGGTGAGCTCGACGGCCTCAACCACCGGTTCCAGGCCGCCGACACCGGCGCCCCTTCCGAGTACGCCCTCATCGAGGAAACCTTGGCACCGGAGCTGCTCGAGACCGTGACCAGCTGGATCCTGGAGCGCTTCTCCACGCCCTAGCGCGCCACCCCGCGACAGGCGTCGGCGTTCGACACCGCCGCCGGACCCAGGCATCATGGTGGCGTCAACGCCGTGCCCAGACGAACCCTCTGCCGCGAATGGAGCCGTCGCTGGATGGCCGCCATCCTTCTGGTGGCGATCTGCGCCGTCGGCCTGTCGGCTCAGTTCGGCTACCGCGGGTGGGGGCAGCGCGAGCTCGACTACGACGGCCGTTTCACCTTCGTCCGGCTACGCTGGACCCGCGGCACGTTCGGCTCGATGCCGCTCGGGCGCGGCATCAACATGTGGCTGCACGAGTTCCCCAGCGCCGAAGCGAACCTCATGTCGGTGCTCGGCGAGTACACCGCGGTCGACGCCCGCACCGACACCAGCCTGATCCTGAGTCTCGACGACGACGAGCTGTTCCGCTATCCGGCCGCGATGATGTGGGAGCCGGGGTTCTGGGTCATGACCGACGAGCAGGCGGTTCGGCTGCGCGACTACATGCGTAAGGGCGGGTTCCTAATCTTCAACGACTTCGAAGGGCAGCAATGGGAGAACTTCGAGGCGCAGTTCAAGCGCGTTCTCCCCGACGCGCAGCTGATGGAGCTCGACGGCAGCCACCCGGTCTTCAACCTCCTCTTCGAGGTGGGCGAGGTCGACGTGCCGAATCCGCCCAATCACCACCTCGGCGGGCTGATACCGAAGTTCTTCGGCGTCTTCGAAGACAACGATCCCAGCGGCCGGATGATGGCGCTCGTCAACTACGACACGAACCTGGGCGAGTACTGGCAGCTCGCCGGGACCGGCCTCCTGCCGTTCGAGGCCGAGAACCACGGTTTCCAGCTCGGCATCAATTACATGCTGTACGGGATGACGTACTAGGGTTTCCCGCCGACACGCGAACGTCTCGACGCAAAACCTGGTGAGCATCAACATCAGGACGGTGGCCGGCGAGGGTGAGGCGGTGGCCGAAGTGCGTCTCGATCTCCAGCCAGTCCAGGCCCGAACGCTCGACCAGCGGGGCCAACTCATCCACGCGGAACGCGCGCCGTACCGAGAGCGGCCCGTCGTGCCGCAACACCTCGTTGAACGGTCGCGTAAACAGCCAGCACCAGATGAGGTGCCGTCGTCGACGAATGAGGTCGTTCACCACGATGCCGCGCCGGGCGAACCGGTCGAACGCCCGCAGCGTCGACACCACCTCGTCATCGGTGAGGTGGTGAAAGAAGAGCGAGCAGGTCACGTAGTCGAACGTATGGTCTCGACAAAGCGCGTCGTGCAGGTCTCCGCACACGAACCGGAGCCTGGAATCGAGCGGCCCGCGACGGCGCGCACAATCGAGCGCCGTCGGACTGAGGTCGAGACCGGTCACATGGAGGGCGAAGCCGCGCCGACGCCCCCAGGCGGTGAGCGCACGGGCCAGGTCGCCTCCCCCGCAGGCGACATCGAGCACCTCGATCCGCTCGCCCGGCCGCCACCTCCGACTGAGCGTCTCGAACCGGGCAAGGGTCGCCCTCGTCCCGCCCAGCCAACGTCCGATGGCGCCGAGGAAACAATAGACCTCGTCGACGATCGGTTGCGGATACTCCCGGTCGTCCATCAGCTCCCGCTCGAGCGACCGGATCTCCAGGGACATCGCGCTACCCGGCGGTAGACCCTGGTTCGAGCGCCACATCCAGCAGCTTGGGGATGACGCCGGAGAGGTCCCGCAGGAACCAGGCCGCGCGCCGCTCTGTCCGCGACAGTCGCAGCATGAGACGTCCCAGCCGTCGAGCCCGGCGGCCACGCGCCAGCCGCTGGCGCTGGTAGTCACCCAGCCGCCCGGTGAGAATCGCGTCGGCGGCCAGCTCGGTCGACGAGAGCGCGAGCGCCATCCCGTCCCCGGTGATCGGATCCGGACACCCCGCCGCATCGCCGACCAACAGCAACTGCCTGGCGTGGTCGACGACCCGCGGCACGCGCAGCCCGAGCGGCGCCGACGCCAGCAGCGGCGTCGTCAGTTCCAGTCGTTCCACCCGGTCGCGCAACGCCGGCAACGTGCCGAGGAGATGGGGCAGCCCGTCCCGGCGGAAGTGGCGATAGTCGAAGAGTCCAGCGACGAGCGTCTCACCACCACCCGCCGGCGCGATGTACACCTCCCCGTGGTCGTGGAAGAAGACCTCGACCCGATCTTCGACCCCGGCGATCCCGTGCACGTGGGTCGACAGCCCCACCCGACGCGGACGATCCGGCGTGGCGGGAAGCAGTCGATGAAAGCGGGACTTCGCGCCGTCGGCGCCCACGAGCACGCGTCCCCGCTCGCCGTCGAAGGCGGTGCCGGTGCGAACGTCCACACCAGGGGTCTCCGCCGCTGCGGTGAAGAGCCACGTATCGAGCCGGTCGCGACGGACCACGAGACCATGTCCGGCGGGGAAATCGACGTCCACGGTTTCGCCGCCGGCTGAGAACCGGAGCCCGCGGACACGCGGCGCCGAGGGCAACCCGACCAGCCGTTCGAGCGCCGCGACCCCATGCGGCAGCAGGCCCTCACCACACGGCTTCAGACGGGGGAACGTCGCTTTCTCGTAGAGCGCCACGCGGGCGCCGGCGCGGCCGAGCGCGATCGCCAGGGAGCTGCCGGCCGGGCCACCGCCGACGATCGTGACGTCGGGTGTCGAGGTCACCAGCGCAGCGTCAGCATCTCGGCCGCAAACCCAGGACCGAGCGCAATCATGAATCCGAGGTCGTCGGCGACAGGACGGCCGGAGCGCGCCAGATCGCTCAGCATGAACAGCACCGATGCGCTCGACTGGTTCCCGTATTTCCGCATCGCGGCCCTGGCCCCATCGACCGCCGTGTCGTCGAACCCCAGCGCGGACCGATAGGTGGCCATCACCTTCGCCCCGCCCGGGTGCAGCAGGTGGTGCCTGAGATCGTCGAGCCCAACACCCTGGGCGGCGAGAAACTGCTCGACAACCGGCTTGACGCCAGCCGCCACGAATGACGGCACGTCGCGCGACAGGATCAACCGCATCCCGTCCCCGGTGAAGCGCCACCCCATCAAGTGTGGGACCTCGCCAAACAGGTGCGTCCGCGTATCGACGACCTGTGGTCCGTCGCCACGCACGTCGTCGCCGGAGAGGAGGACCGCCGCGGCGCCATCGCCGAACAGCGCCACCCCAACCAGGTCGGTGGCGCTCTCGGCCGATGGCGAGAATACCAGGCTGCACAGCTCGACCGACAGGACCACGGCGCGCCCCGTGGGGGCTGCCCGCAGGGCGTCGGTAGCGCGGATCAGCGCGCCGGCGCCGCCCGCGCAGCCGAGCCCGAACAGCGGCAGACGTCGCACGTCCGGACGCATGCCGAGGGCGGGCACCAACCGCGCGTCGACGCTGGGCGTGGTCAGGCCCGTGGTCGTGACGAAGAAGAAGTGATCCACCTGGTCAGGCGTGACGCCGGCCTGATCGAGGCAGGCACGCACCGCCTGCCCCCCAAGGTCGACGGCGCACTCGGCGTAGACGTCATTCCGTTCCTCGAACGACGGTCCCGCCGCGTACCAGGCGAGTGGCCGGACAAAGTAGCGGCTGTCGACGCCGGTGCGGTCGAACACCGGCAGCAGTCGTTCTAGGCTACGATTTCCCCGACAGACACCGGCCATAGCATCCCGGATCTCGGACTGGGCGAAGTGTTGGGGCGGAAGGGCGGTGGCGACCGACGCGATTCGGGGCATGTCAGCACGGGCGGAGAAGCCGCTGCCTGATGATACATGCCGGGCGCGGGACCGAAGCGGCGGCCACGGCCGGGCCGGGGCATGCGAACCCGACCGCGACCGCCGCGTTCCGACGATGAACTATTGCGTGGACACTGGTTCGGCCACGCCCTGCGGAGCCGCCGTAGGCCTCCATGCCGTGCTCGCCGAGGTCGAGTCCGAGCTGCTCTTCTTCGGGGCTGACCCGCAGGCCGACCGTCAGCTTTAGCACAAGACACAGCACCAGCGCCGCCGGGAACGAAAACACCCCATAGGCCAGCACTCCGATGAGCTGGGTCATCAGCGAGTGGTCGGCACTGAAGATGCCGACCGCCAACGTGCCCCAGATGCCGCAGACGAGGTGAACCGACACCGCGCCGACTGGGTCGTCCAGCTTCACCCGGTCGATGAGCAGCACCGATCCGACCACGATGACCCAGGCCACCAGTCCGATGAGAATCGCGGCGTTGACCGAGACCACGTCGGCGCCCGCCGTGATGCCAACCAGGCCGGCGAGCGACCCGTTGAGCACCATCGAGAGATCAGGCTTGCGCTGGAAGGTCCAGGACGTCGCCATGGCGCCGATGATGCCGGCGGCCGCCGCGAGCGAGGGGGTGACGAAGACGAGTGAGACCAGGCCCGGGTCCGCGCTCAACACCGACCCGCCGTTGAAGCCGAACCAGCCCAGCCAGAGCAGTAAGACTCCGATCGCGGCCAGCGGCATGCTGTGTCCGGCAATCGGCTTGACCTGCCCTTTGACATACTTGCCCAGCTGCGGCCCCAGCACGATGATGGCGGCGAGCGCGCCCCATCCTCCTTCCGAGCGGGCGAGAGCCAGAAGCTGGTCGGTCAGGCCACTCATCGCGTCGAGGTCCTCCTCGAGATCCTCGACATAGCACCGCTCGGTCGCAGCCACCCGTTGGGCCAGCAGTTCCTGGGCGACGCGCATCCGAGCCAGGGGCGAGCGCAGCTCATGTGCAGCGTCACTGAGAAACCGCTTCTGCCCGGTGACGAGCTGATCCAGCCGGCCCGCCATCGTCTCAATGGAGCCCGCCAGACGTCCGAGCTCGTCCTTGCGCGTCACGTCAAGACTGGTCTCGAACCGTCGTCGGCGATCTTGGTCGTCCCCCGCTCGATTCTGGTGACGCTCTTGGTGTCCCCCCGGAGGAACGGGACCCAGCACAGTCCCGTGAGGCACACGGCCAGCAGCGCCCACCAGGCGAGCTGAGGCGGCACGAACGGCCCGGCCAGCGAGTCAAGCGCCAGGAACAGCGCCCCCGGCACCAGCTCCGGGTTGCCCGGCTGCAAGATCGGGATCCGCATGCCAACCCAGTAGGGGAGCTCGTCGTCCACCGTCAGCAGGAAGGGAGGCGACGCGATGAGGCGGCTCGTCGTACTCCTCGTGCTGGGCTGCCTGAGCTGTAACCAGTCCTCGCCAGAGTCGCTCACCCCCCGATGGGGACGACCGGGCCCCCATCGGATCGCCGACTTCTCACTGACGACCCAGACTGGCGCCACGCTCACGCGCTCGGACCTGCTCGGGCGCATGCGCGTGGCTTCGTTCCTCTTCACGAGTTGCGACCAGGTGTGCCCACGACTGGTGGGGCAGCTCCTAAAGGTGCAACAACGAGCGGCGGCCCGCGACGACCTGCAACTGGTTTCGTTCACCGCCGCGCCCGCCTACGACACGCCGGAACGGCTCGGGCGGTTCGGACTCGACGCAGGCATCGACCCCGAGCGCTGGCTTCTCGCGACCGGCGCGCCGGACACCATCTATCGGCTAGCCAGCGCGTCCTACTTCGCCGACGACGATCGGCTGGCCGAGGGCGGCGCCGACGCCCTGTTCCTGCACACCGAAAAGGTGCTCCTCGTCGACGCCCGGGGACGGCTCCGTGGCGTATACAACGGCACGGTGGGGTTCGAAACCGCGAAGCTGCTCGCGGACATCGAGCTTCTGGCCGCCGAACAGCCGGCGGCCATTCCGGGCGGTTCTGTGGGATAATGCCCGATAAGTTCGGGCACCGTCGCACCGATCCGCTCAGACGGGTCGGCGTCATCTGCCGCATCCGGCCGCGCCAGCGCGGCAGGCCAGGAGGGACACCGTGAGAACTCTGCAGTCGATCGTCGCCATCGCGCTCTTCGTGCTCGTGGCGTTTCCCGTCGGCGCGGCCGCGCAGGTCCCCGAGAATCCGACCTTCGCCGACGACGTCGCACCCATCTTCTACGAGAGCTGCGTGAACTGTCATCGCCCGGGCGAGATCGCCCCGATGTCGCTCATCAGCTACCAGGATGCGCGTCCCTGGGCGCGGTCGATCAAGAACAAAGTCGAGACCAAAGCGATGCCACCGTGGCACCTCGACCAGGACATCGGCATCCAGGACTTCCTGAACGATCCGTCGCTCAGCGACGACCAGATCGCCACGATCGTGAAGTGGGTCGATAGCGGCGCGCCGCAGGGCAACCCGGCCAACACCCCGGCGCCGCCCGAGTTCGCGCCGGCCGACGCGTGGCAGATCGGCGAGCCCGACCTGGTGGTGCAGTTCCCCACCTACACGGTCCCGGCCGCCGGCCCCGATCTTTTTGGCGACATCTTCACCGACTTCGGGTTGAGCGAGGATCGCTACATCCCCGCCATCCAGACCAAGCCGGTCGGCGACAAGGCGCGCCAGGTGGTGCACCACGCGCTCTCCTACGCCGTCGAAAGCGACGAGGCGGGCGAACGGATGGGCGGCGGCCAGTTCCTGGTCGAATACGCCTCTGGCAAGCAGGCCGAAATCTATCCGGAAGGCACCGGCCTGATGCTGCCGGCCGACAGCGAGGCACGACTCAGCTATCACATGCACTCGGTGGGTGAGGACATCGATGCGGTCGTCGAGCTCGGCATCAACTTCCTGCCGGTCGGCGAAAAGCCGGAGCACATCCGCTATTCGAAGCAGCTGGCTGGCTCGCACGGCCAGACCATCGGCGTGCTCGACATTCCGGCCGGCGAGGTCTCGCGGTCGGATGGCTACGCCCGCTTCAACAAGGCGGCCAAGATCACGATGTTCCAGCCGCACATGCACATGCTGGGTGTCTACCAGTGCATCGAGTTCATCTACCCGACACAGCCGGTCCGTGCCGAGACGGTGAACTGCGCACGGTTCGACTACAACTGGCACATGAACTACAACTACTCCGACGACTCGATGCCGCTCATCCCGGCCGGCACCATCCTCCATACCACCACGTGGTTCGACAATTCGTCGGGCAATCGCGGCAACGTCGACCCGAACAACTGGGTGGGCGCGGGCCAGCGCACGGTGGACGAGATGGGCTTCGCCTGGATCGGCTGGTATGACCTGACCGACGAAGAGTATGAGGCCGAGGTTGCGGCCCGGCAGGAGGCCCGGGAACGCACGACCGATAACGACGACAACTAGCGGCGAACACTCGCTGACACACCTCGGACGCGGGGTCCGGCCACCAGCCGGATCCCGCGTCGCGCCTGCCTCCGGACAACCGAATCATGGCTCGCAACTTCACGCTCTCGGCGCTCGTGCTGACGCTGGCGCTCTCCACGGCCTCGCTCGCGGCCGGACAGGCGGCGCCCACGCATTTCCGGTTCAACTCCGGGCAGTCGATTCAGCCGTTCTTCGATGGCTGGACCCACAACGACGACGGCTCGTTCGAGTTCCATTTCGCCTATCTGAACCGGAACTATGTGGAGGAGATCCACGTTCCGGTCGGAGAGAACAACCACGTCTCGCCGGGTGACCCCGACCAGGGCCAGCCGACCTACTTCTACCCGCGCCAGCACTC
>MDTE01077924.1_pt1 | contig 12101 bp, 12 predicted proteins | sample 811231 | NCBI WGS metagenome assembly MDTE01 (sample SAMN05326651, study PRJNA326480) | marine metagenome | isolation source: seawater | place: Indian Ocean: Red Sea | collected 2010
AATAATTTTTTCATATTATAAAATTTAGTTTTTTTAAGTTTTATCTATAATGCCGTAAATATAAGAGATTTTTAGAAAACACTTCTTTTTTTACTCATATTACTAAAATAAATAGGCTAAAATTTAGGAATCCTTAAAGTATGTAAAAAACAAGACCCAGCTTAAAAAGTTTAAAATCAGGAAAATCAGGGTCTGAAAAAAATGGTCTAACAGATTTGTAAATCCCTAAATTCCAGGTATTAAAACCCACATTTAAAATAACACCTAACTGGTCTTGATTAATAGGGGTGGTTTTTTGAATATAATTTTGTGATGAATTTTCAAATTTAAATTTTGAGCTCAGAATTCTTGAATACTTTAGCCCTGCATACAACCTCCAAAATCTATATTTATCAATTGTAGAGTTTCTTAATCTAATTTCTAATGGAAATTGAATTTCAGTGTAATTATATTTATTCTTTTGAATATTTTGAGTATTCGCATTGAAAGAAAGAATGTTTTCATCCAGTCGAATGTTATTATTTAATGAATTAATACCAAGACCTGCTCCTAGACCTAAAGAAAACTTTCCTGATTTATTTAATGGAAAGTCTCTTATGAAACCGAAATTTACACTTGAGGAAAATTTATTTTCTTTAAGCTCGTCAACCCCGTTTTTTATTGAATTATAGTAAATACTAAAATAGAATTGATCTTCTCTGTAGAAATCAGGGTTTGAAATCTGTGAAATAGTATAATTAGCAAAAAAAAGAAAATAGAATAAATATAGTTTTCTAAACATTCAAAATTATTAGAAAACTAATATACAAAAACAAGAATTCCTACTGGTTTACTGGTTTTGAGAATAGTCTCCTATTCTTGTAGTGTAGTTTATTTTAAGAGCATTTACTTTTCTCAGTTCCTGCTTAATATCAGAGATTAGACCCATTTTGGTCTCACCATCAACTTTTAATGCAGTAGTAAGAACGTTTTGAAGTTCTTCTCTTTTTGAGGCTCTTTCAGCTAATACATAAGCTCCAACATCACCAACAGTGGCAAACTTATCATTTAACTGAATTCTAGGTTGATTACCATACTTATCTTGGTATCTAGCACTTGGCTTACCAGCATAGATGTAAATAACTCTATCTTTCTTGTCAAGTTTTTGAATCTGATCAGCAGCAGGTAAAGTATTTTGAATCATTAAAGTGTTATCTCTCAATACAGTAGCAACCATAAAAAAGAATAATAACATAAATACAATATCTGGTAAAGATGCTGTAGAAATCTTTGGGGTTTCTCCTTTATTATTTTTTCTAAACTTGGACATAATCTAACTTGTTTTATTAGGTTCAGCTTCAGATAACTTCATTGGGTAAAGAGTCTTGATAACAGATAATTTCTCTTTTAATTTTTCTTTGACCTCAGTTGATGTTCTTGGATCAGTATACTTTTTATCTGCTTCAACATAAGTCATATTTTCAGAGGGATATAATCTAATGAATTCTCTATTTCTTAACTGGTTATAGGCAGCTACCAATTCATTTTGTACTGATATATATATTTTATAATCTGTCTCTCTATCGTTTTTTAAAGAGATAATAGCTTTATCAGGATTGTCAGAGGATCTTGTATCGCCCTCACCCTGGCAATAATCACACGCTTCTTCTCCAACACCACCTCCATTATCTAGAAACGCCACAGCCTCTTGTCTAATATCTCTTATATTCATGAGTTCTTCCTCAACAAGAATTTGATTATTCTTATTAACAACAACAGTAAAAATATTTTTCTCTTTAATAATTGGTGGATCTATTACCTCATCCATTGGTGGAAGTTTTCTATTAATACCAGAATCAGTTTCAATAGTGGTTGTAACTAAAAAGAATATCAATAGAAGGAAGGCGATATCCGCCATAGATCCTGCATTAACTTCTGGAGCTGATCTTCTAGCCATATTGGTTTACTTTTTTATGAGTTTTCTAACTGAGTTAAATATCATAATTCCAACAGCAATAAGAGTTAAAAGATAAAAAGTTCTAATACCAGTTTCAACCCATCTTGAGCCTGCTGCAGAAAGCACTTTTCCATCTTGCATTGGAGTTTCAACACCTTCAGATAAAATAAATGCCAAAATTATAACAGCAAGAAAAGATCCAATCGAAATACCAGCTTTCTTGAGTTTATCTTTATTTGAAAATAAATTCATTAAAGAAAATACAACTGTAGAAAGAACTACAATTCCTAAAACTATAAACGCAAGATAAATTATAGCTGATACAAAACCATAATCTCCTTGCATAGCACTCATCTCAATACTATCATCCCCTTGGCTTATTATGAAGGCAAGAAAAACTAGACCTAAAATTCCTAAACTAATCGCAATTATGTTTGTGATTTTTTGAATATTCATGGGTCAATTATTTTTTATGAGATACTAAAATGTCTATCAATGTTATTGATGCATCTTCCATGTCATTTACAATACCATCAATTTTAGAAACAATGTAATTATAAAAGATTTGAAGAATAATTGCTACAATAAGACCAAATACTGTTGTTAATAATGCTACTTTAATACCACCTGCAACAAGTGAAGGTTGCATATCACCAGCAGCTTGGATTTTATCAAATGCTTGAATCATACCAATTACTGTTCCCATGAACCCTAACATTGGAGCAAGAGCAATAAATAAAGAAATCCATGAAACGTTTTTCTCAAGTTGTCCCATTTGAACACCTCCATAAGCTACAACAGCTTTTTCCGCACTTTCAACACCTTCACCAGCTCTGTCGAGTCCTTGATAAAATATTGAAGCTACAGGACCAGGAGTATTTCTGCAAACTTCTTTGGCAGCATCAACACCTCCAGATTTTAGAGCAGACTCTACGTCATCAATTAATTTACTTGTATTTGTTGTTGCAAAGTTTAAATAGATGATTCTTTCTATAGCAATTGCTAATCCCAAAATCAAACAAGCCAGTACAATACCCATAAATCCAGGACCACCTTCAATGAATCTATTTTTTAATTCCTGCGTAAAACCAACAGACTGTTGAGGAGCAGGAGCAACTTCAGCCTCTTGCATTTCAGCTGCTTCTTGTATTTCAGTTGCCTCAACAACCTCCATCTCATCTTGGTTCTGAAAACCATAAGAATTTTGAAATGAAAAAATTAAAAAAGAAGCAAGCAAAGTAAGAGATAATATCTTTTTCATGTTTTATTATTTTTTGAGTTTCTAAATGTATATAAATTAATTAAAAAAACAAACGATTTTTTTTTAATAAAAAATCAGAGCTTTGCAGAGAGGAAGGGATTCGAACCCTCGATACGCTATTAACGCATACACGCTTTCCAAGCGTGCGCCTTAAGCCACTCGGCCACCTCTCTAAGGGCAACAAAATTATATTACTTCTATAAATTGAATAATTCTTTAGCATTATTTGTAGTAATTGTAGCTATTTCATGATTTTCAACACCATAAATCTCACTAAGTTTATCAACGATGTAAATTAAATATGAGGAATCATTACGCTTTCCTCTGTAAGGTGTAGGAGCTAAATAAGGTGAATCTGTTTCTAAAACAATATTTTTTAAATTAATATTATTAAGAAATTTATCTAATCCGCCATTTTTAAAGGTTACTACACCACCTATACCAAGTTTAAAATTCAAATCGCAAATTTTATTTGCCTGTTCTTCATTTCCTGTAAAACAATGAAAAACTCCACGTAAATTATTTTGTGAATACTTTATTAATATTTGATAAATATGATCAAAAGCATCTCTACAATGAATTACAATTGGTAAATTATAATTTAATGCTAACTCAATTTGTTTTTCAAATACTAACTTTTGCTGATCTAAAAACTTTTTTTCCCAATACAAATCAATTCCGATTTCGCCGACAGCAACACAGTCATAGTTTTTAAGATTTTCCACAACTAAATCAATCTCTTTATCATTGTTGTTTGATACATATGCTGGATGAAGACCTGCCATAATATTAAATATTGACCTGTCCTTATTATACGTATCAATCATTCTTTTATTATACTTAGAATGAATTGATGGAAAAATGAATTTAAATACTCCTTTGTTTTTAGACATATTTATAACATGATCAAAATCATAATCAAATTCTTTTAAATACAAATGAGTATGTGTATCAATTAATTTCAAAAATTACTTTAAAATTTAAAAACAAATTTAAAACATAAATAAAGTAAAGCATATTAATTTATTTATTTTATTTAATAAATTGATTATCAGTTTTTTATAAATAGAATACAAATAATCGAACTATCTATGTGTTATTATTTGTATATTTGAAAACTATTTAAAACTACGTTTTAGAAAAAAATTAAAAATGAAAAAATTAATTTTAATAATAATTCTTTTACCAACACTTTTTTTTGGTCAAAACATAGATCAGTTTAAAGGAAAAAAACTCAATGACCTAAGTGACACTGAACTGACAAGTTATTGGAATCAAGCTCAGGAAAATGGTTATTCATTAGATCAGATAAAAATTTTAGCTAGAGCCCAGGGAATCAGTGAAGCAGAAATTACTGAATTCGAAAAAAGAATTGCTGAAATTGGCGTAAATAGTAATGATAAAGATGATATCACAGAATTTGATTCATCATCACTAACATCAATTTTTGGTAAAAATACTAATCAAGAGGGGTCTGAAATGAGCTACACTAAAACTTTGATAAAATTACCTATATATGGATCCAATTACTTTAACAATGAGAATATTAACTCTAGCCCTATATTAAATGTAGCAACACCTTCTTCTTACGAGTTAGGACCAGGAGATGAAATCTTAATATCAATTTGGGGAGCTGCTGAAAATGAATATTCATCAATGATTTCCAGAGAAGGGTTTGTAAAGGTTGAAAGAATCGGACCTGTTTATTTAAGTGGTTTAACGATTGCAGAGGCAGAAAATAAATTAAAGAGAACGTTGTCTAGAATATATTCTGGTATTAATTCCAATCAAAACTCTGAATTTAAAGTTTATTTAGATATTTCTTTACTAAACACTAGGTCAATTGTTGTTAATGTAACAGGAAATGTTGTTGCACCTGATACATACACAGTATCCTCACTCTCAACAGTATTAAATGTTTTGTATGCTGCTGGAGGACCTAATGAAACTGGAAGTTATCGAAATATCAAAGTAATTAGAAATGGAAAAAATTTGAAAACTGTTGACTTATACGATTATTTTTCAGATGGAATATATGAGGCCTTTTCACTCAGAGATCAAGATGTCATTTTAGTTCCAAACTATGAAAAAAGAATTTTTATTAACGGTGAATTTAAAAACAAAGGGATTTTTGAAGTTAAGGATGGCGAAAAATTAAGTGATTTAATAAAATATACTGGGGGAATATCTTCATTTGGATTAAAAGAAAAATTATTTGTTAAGAGAAATGATGGTCTTTTTAGAAAAACAGATGATGTTAAAAAATCTAACTTTTCTGATTACATATTAAACGACGGTGACATTATTGAAGCTAGAACAGTAACAGATATATTTACTAATTTAATTACTATTGAGGGAGCTATTTCAATTCCAGGCGATTATTCATTAAATAATATAAAAAATGTTGAAGATCTGATTGCAGAGGCTGGAGGATTAACAGATTATGCAATAACTGAAAGAGCATATTTAATTAGAAAAGAAAAAGGAGTTGAAAACAGTGTTATTTCATTCAATCTTTTTGAAGGTAATAAAGTTGATCTTAAGCCAAATGATAGAATTATTATAAGTTCAAATATTGATTTGACTAGATCAAAAAAAGTCACAGTAGAAGGAGAAGTTTTCGAGCCTAAAAGCTATCCTTTTTTTGATGGAATGACTTTAGTTGATTTAATACTTATTGCAAAAGGAATAACTCAAGAAGGTGACTTGAGTAATATTGAAATTTATAGATCTACATATGATATAGATCGTATATCTCCTATAGAAACAATCAAGATTTCATTAAATGATGATTTGTCAAATTTAGATAATATCAATAATCCTAAATTAGAAGAGAACGATCTAATAGTAGTAAGAAAAAAACTTGGATATCAAGAAAAAGAATTCGTTACAGTGGAGGGCCTTGTAAAATATCCAGGCACCTATGCCATAAAGAATAATAACTATTCATTTTTTGATTTAATTCAAGATTCTCAAGGGTTTTTAAATGACGCTTCTTTGGAAGGTGTAAAAATTATAAGAGAAAATAAGTTAGATGAATTGTTAAAAAATGAAGAAGAAGAAGAAGAAGAAGAAGAAGAAGAAGGAGAAGAAGAAGAGTCTACAGAATTATTAGGTTTTTCAGATTCAGATTCTTTAAAAATAAAAGTTGAAATCAAACCATTTATCGAATTTGGTGTTGATGTTAAGAATATTTTAGCAACTAATGGGTCTGATCCTAAGTATAATGTGATTTTAAAATCATCTGATAGAATTATTGTTCCAAGAAAAGATAATACTATTGAAATTACAGGAGCAGTTCAACAATCCTCAGCAGTTACATACTCCAACTCATTAACGACAATTTCTGCTATAAACAAAGCTGGAGGTTTTAGTGAAAATGCTAGTAGAAAAAATGTGTATGTTGTTTATCAAAATGGTAATGTGGCAAGTACTAAATCTTTTTTTATTTTTAATAATTACCCAAAACTAAAGCCTGGTGCTAAAGTAATTGTTCCTGAAAAAAATGTAGTAAGGAATAAAACTAGTGTTGGAGAAATCGTAGGATATACTACTAGTCTAGTATCAATCATTGCTTTAATTAAAAGTTTGTAATATGAATACTTATTCAAATGACGAAATAGATTTAATTGATCTACTTAAAAAATTATATAATTCAAGAAAATTAATAATTTACATAACAATTATTTTTTCCATTATTGGTATTGCTTTAGCTTTTTTATTACCTGTAAAATATAACTCCACAACTGTTTTTATTACTCAAAATCAGGAGAAAGGTTCATCATCACTTTCAGGTGTTGCAAGTTTAGTTGGAATTAACTTAGGGAGTGGTTCTTTTGGAGGTGAAATACCTTCAACAATGTATCCGCAAATAATTGAAAGTGTAAAATTCAAAAGATTATTACTTGATCAAATTATTGACGAAAAAAATAATTTAACACTCAAAAAATTTATAATTGAATATTATTCAATTGAAGAAACTGAAGAAGAAGAAATTTCTGATTTAGGTATGACAATAACCGAGGAAGAATGTTTTGACATTTTATCAGATGATGTCATAAAAGTTGAAGTTAATCAAACGGATGGCTTTGTATCAATTAATGCTGAGTTATCAGTCGCTGAATATTCTGCAAAAATTGCAAAATTTTCTAGAGAGATACTACAAAGTATTATTATTGAAAATAAAATTGAAACGGCAAGACAAAACCTTGTTTTTAGTGAAGGTCAATTAATAGAAAAAAAGAAAGAATTCGATGATATATATTCGAAACTCGCTTTTTTTTCTGACTCAAATCTAAATTCTGTCAATTCATTTGTTTTAAATGAGAAAAATAAATTAGAGTCTGAATTTCAAATTATTAGCGCTGTTGTAGAAGAAATTTCAAAACAAGTTGAACAAGCAAAACTTCAATTAAAAAAAGACACTCCAGTATTCTCTACTATACAAGAGGCAGTAATTCCTATAGATAGATCAAGCCCAAAAAGAATTCAGCTTATTATAATTTTCGGATTTATTGGATTTATTTTATCATGTGCAAGTGTTTTAACAAGAGAGCCTTTGAAAAGTATTTTTGTAGAAATCAAGAATGATTAAGATTATTGAAAAAAGAAAAGACTATAAGCTTTTTACTAACTAGTTCTAATCACATTCTTATAGAATGTGAGATAAATTATGTTTTAGGAGTTTTTATTGTTGATACAGGTGCATCAAATTCTTGTATCAATTATTTATCAGCATCAAAATTTAATGCAGAATTTAAAAAATCTAATGAAACAGCAGCTTCAGCTACAAATGAAATTAATGAAACTTATTATTCAAAAAACAATATACTGAAAATTGGAGATTTTCAGAAAAATGACTTTGATTTAGTGCTTTTTGATATGACTTTCATAAATAACTCACTCAAAGAAAAAGGTAATTCAGATGTAGATGGAATAATTGGTGGTGATATTCTTAATGAACTCAACGTATGTATAAACTACAAAAAGAAAGAAATCAGTTTAGAGTTCTAAAGCTTTTAATGGATTGTTATCCATCAAAGTTTCGATTGGATTTTCAAGAGATTCTTTAACATTTAGTAAAAAACCAACAGACTCTTTTCCATCAATAATTCTATGATCATAACTTAATGCTAAATACATCATTGGATGAATTTCTACCTTTCCATTTACCGCAATTGGTCTTTGTATTATGTTGTGCATACCCAATATTGCCGATTGTGGTGGATTAAGAATTGGAGTTGAAAGCATTGAACCAAATACACCTCCATTTGAAATAGTAAAAGTTCCTCCACTCATGTCTTCAACAGTAATTTCACCATCTCTAGCTTTAAGTGCTAATCTTTTAATCTCGGATTCAATTCCTGAAAATGTTAAATCTTGACAATCTCTAACTACAGGGACCATTAAACCTTTAGGTCCAGAAACAGCAATAGATATATCATAAAAATCAAATTTAATTTGATGATCTCCATCTATCATAGAATGAACATCAGGAAATTCTTTTAGTGCATGAACAACAGCTTTAGTAAAAAAACTCATAAAACCAAGTCCTACGTTGTGCTTAGCTTTAAATTCCTCTTTATATTTTTTTCTCAATTCAAAGATTGAAGACATATTAACCTCATTAAAAGTGGTTAACATGGCTGTTTGATTTTTTACTGAAACTAATCTTTCAGAAACTTTTCTTCTTAAAAGTGACATCTTCTTAGATTCAACTTTTCTATCTCTGGATATAGCTTCAATATCAACTTTTGGAAGTGCTTTCAAAGCATCTTGCTTTGAGATTCTTCCTCCTCTACCAGAGCCCTTAACTGTACTAGGATCTATTCCTTTCTCATTTAAGATTTTAGAAGCTGCAGGTGATGGAGAGTTTACACCATTTTTAGAATTAAGATTTTTAGGTGCAGGTTTTTCTGATTTTTCTTCAATTATGACTTCGTTAACTTCTTTTATTTGTTTTATAGGCTTAGTAGCTTTGGTATCTATTAAACATACTACCTGTCCAACAAGAATTGCATCACCTTCTTGTGCTTTTAATGTAATAACACCGCTTTCTTCTGCAGGAAGATCTAAAGTTGCTTTATCTGAATCAACTTCAGCGATAGTTTGATCTTTTTCAACATAATCACCATCCTCAACTAACCACTGAGCAATTTCAACTTCAGAGATTGACTCTCCAGGTGATGGAACTTTCATTTCTAAAATCATAACTTAAATTTAATGATTAAATCCATCTATCAACTTTTTTACAATAATCTTCATATTCTTTGCCAAATTTCTTTCTCATTTCAAACTCTTCAGGTTCAATCTGAAATTTATTAATATAGAAAATAAATAAAGGGATTAAAATTAAAGATATTATTGAAGCTTTATATAAGGCAAATGATATGATAATTAGTAGCATCCCTAAATACATTGGGTTTCTGGTAATTTTATATGTACCTGTTATTACCAAAGTACTAGTCTTATGAGGCTTGGTTGGATTTACTGTTGTTTTTCGATTTATAAATTGAATAACAGCAGATATAATAAAAATTAATCCAATAAATAAAGTTATGATACTTATTATATCAGTATTCAAATTATATTCATTTAAATCAAATAAATATATAATTGAAAGTATTATAATGGTCACAATTGGTGGAGGTATTTTAGTATCTAAATTCATAATTAATATCTGTAATATTCAGGCTTAAATGGTCCTTCTTTTTTAACCCCAATATATTTTGCTTGTTCGTCTGACAACTCTTCAAGCTCAACTCCTAAATTTTGCAAATGGAGTTTAGCAACTTTTTCATCTAAATGTTTTGGAAGCATGTAAACCTCATTTTTATAATTCTTACTATTAATCCATAATTCCAACTGCGCTAAAACTTGATTTGTAAATGAATTACTCATGACAAAACTTGGATGGCCTGTTGCACAGCCAAGATTTACAAGTCTACCTTCAGCTAAAACAATAACATCAACTCCATCTATAGTATATAGGTCGACTTGTGGTTTAATTTCTACTTTGGTGTTTCCATAATTCTTTTCTAACCAAGCCATATCGATTTCATTATCAAAATGTCCAATGTTACATACTATAGCTTTGTCTTTCATTTTTTTGAAATGTTCTGCTCTCAATATATCCTTGTTGCCAGTTGCAGTAACTACAATATCAGCATTTTCAATTACATTAATCATTTTCTTTACTTCATAACCATCCATAGCAGCTTGTAAAGCGCAAATAGGATCAATTTCACACACTGTGACAATAGCCCCTGCTCCTGCAAATGAAGCGACAGTACCTTTTCCTACATCTCCATATCCAGCGACTACCACTCTTTTTCCAGCTAACATAATATCAGTAGCTCTTCTAATAGCATCTACTGCACTTTCTTTACAACCATATTTATTATCAAACTTAGATTTAGTTACAGAATCATTAACATTTATAGCAGGAAGAGGTAATTTATTGTTTTTCATTCTCTCATAAAGTCTATGTACACCTGTTGTAGTTTCTTCTGAAAGACCTTTAATTTCACTAACAAGCTCTGGATATCGGTCTAGTACCATATTTGTTAAATCTCCTCCATCATCAAGAATCATATTTAATGGTTTCTTTTCTTCTCCAAAAAATAAAGTTTGTTCAATACACCAATCAAATTCTTCCTCGTTCATTCCTTTCCATGCATAAACAGAAATACCAGCCTTTGCAATTGCTGCAGCTGCATGATCTTGAGTTGAAAAAATATTACATGAGCTCCATGTTACCTCTGCTCCTAGTTCAACAAGTGTCTCAATTAAAACTGCTGTTTGAATGGTCATATGTAAACAGCCTGCAATCCTTGCACCTTTAAGGGGTTTTACTTTACCAAATTCTTTTCTTAAAGACATCAAACCTGGCATTTCAGCTTCGGCTAGCTTAATTTCCTTTCTTCCCCAATCAGCAAGAGAGATATCTTTTACTTTGTAATTTTTATTTGTCATTAATTAATAATTCTTTAATCTTTTCAACATAATCTAGTTTTTCCCAAGTAAATAACTCCACTTCAATTTCTTTAGAATAACCAGTGCTTGAAATAAAATTTTTTGTTATTGTCTCAGGTTTTCTGCCCATGTGTCCATAAGATGCTGTTTCCCTGTATATAGGATTTCTTAATTTTAATCTTTTCTCGATAAAATATGGTCTAAGATCAAAAAGACTAATTACAATTTCAGCAATTTCAGAATCACTTTTTTCAACTTTTGAGGTATTGTAAGTATTTACAAATACTCCAATTGGTTTTGAAATACCTATCGCATAACTAATTTGAACAAGACATTCAGTACATACTTCAGCAGCAACTAAGTTTTTAGCTACATGTCTAGCTGCATAAGCTGCACTTCTATCAACCTTACTTGGATCTTTTCCTGAAAATGCTCCTCCTCCATGAGCTCCCTTTCCGCCATAGGTGTCAACTATAATTTTTCTACCTGTAAGTCCTGTATCACCATGTGGCCCACCAATTACAAATTTTCCTGTAGGATTAATAAAATATTCAATTTCATCATTAAAAAACTCAATGTACATGGGATATTTTTTTAAAATTCTTGGAATTAATATACTGTGGATATCATTTTTTATCTTAGACAACATTACTTCTTCTTTATCAAATTCATCATGTTGAGTTGATATGACTATTGTTTTGATTTTCTGTGGTTTGTTATCTTCAGAATATTCCACAGTAACTTGAGATTTTGAATCCGGTCTTAAATATGTAATTTCTTTATTTTCTTTTCTTAGTTCTGCTAGCTCTTTAAGTATTATGTGCGATAAGTCAAGAGCTATTGGTATAAAATTTTCTGTTTCATTACAAGCATAACCAAACATTATTCCTTGATCACCAGCTCCCTGGTCCTCTCTATTATTTTTTTCTA
>MDTE01184284.1_pt1 | contig 12100 bp, 10 predicted proteins | sample 811231 | NCBI WGS metagenome assembly MDTE01 (sample SAMN05326651, study PRJNA326480) | marine metagenome | isolation source: seawater | place: Indian Ocean: Red Sea | collected 2010
ATTTAAATCAAATGTAACTATTGATAATCCAGATTACAATGTAGATTCAGAAGAGTTAGAATATTATACAGAGTCTAATTATACATATTTTAATGATAAAACTTTAATTACTGGAATTGATTATTCTATATTATGTAAAAATGGTTTCTACGATACATATAGTCAGAGAGGGTTCTTCAGAGAAAATGCAGTTATAAATTATGATGGAAAAATAATCAATGGTGACAGTATTTATTTTGAAAACGAAAAATCATATGCTTCAGCTTCAATTAATGTAAAGATTAACGACACAATAAATAATTCAATAATTACTGGTCATTATGGTGAAATTTTTAAAGAAAAAGATTCTGCAATAATTACAAAAAATGCTCTGGCTGTAAACATAATTAAAAATGATTCTTTATATATCCATTCAGATACAATTACAATTACAGGACCTGATGAAAAGAAAATATTAAAAGGATACTATGATGTTAGAATTTTGAAATCAGATGTAAGAGGTATATCCGACTCAATTCATTTTAACCAAGAAACGGGGTTAATAAAATTATTAAAACAACCTAAAAGTTCCAGGTATTTAAAGAGTCTCACTGATGAGCAAAAAAACAAGATAAATCCTATAATATGGTTTGGGGAAAATCAAATTACTGGGGACAAAATATTTTTAAAGTCTAATATGCAGACAGAGGAGCTTGACTCTCTTATTATCCGTGGAAATGTCTTTATGAGTCAAAAAGATTCTTTGGTGAATGATAGATTTAATCAAATAAAAGGTGAGAAGCTTGATGGATTATTTACTGACGGAAAGCTAGATAATGTATTTATAGTCAAGAATTCCACCCTATTATATTATATGTATTCCGATGAAGGAGAATTTATAGGGATGAATAACACACTAGCAAGTTCGATTTTAATTAAGTTTAATGAAAATGAAATATCAGAAGTTTCTTTTTACAGAAATCCAGATGGTAATGTTATCTCTGAAAATAAAATTATTTTAAATGAAATGAAACTTCCAGGATTTATTTGGAGAGAAAATGAAAAGCCAGAAAGTATCGATGACCTTTTTAGTGAAGCTGATAAAAAAATAAATATTGTTGAAATAGAGTAAACTAATATGTTAATTATTTTGTTGAAAATAATTTTTTTATAAAATAATTGAGGTTTATGTGATAGTTAACTTAGATAAAAAATATTTTTTGAGTAATCTAAGTGATTCAATAACAAGATTTGAGGATATGTTAAAGACAAATGCTGTCTTTTATTTTGACTCTACAGAATTTATTTTAATCTCTCATCATTACATTGACCAGGCTAATTATTCTCTTGCAGAAAAGTCAATTAAAATGGGTCTGAATCAACACCCAAATAATACAGATTTAATGCTTTTAAAGTCTGAGCTACTTATTTTTAATTCAAACTATGAGGATGCATACGAGATATTAAATTATCTTGAAAATATTGATCCTGAAAATAGAGAAGTATATCTCCAAAAAGCTACTATTTACTCTAAAAATAATAATAGTGAGGAAGCTATTGAAATTTTAAAAAGAGCACTTAGATTTATTGATGATAAGTTAGATATATGGAATATGATTGCAATGGAATTTCTTTTAATTGAAGATTTTCAGTCTGCAATACCATTTTTTAAAAAATGTCTTGAATATGATCAGGAGGACTATCAATCTTTATACAACCTAATTTTTTGTTTTGAAAATTTAGGAATGATTGAAGAATCCATAAGTGAATTAAGTTCAATTCTTGAGAAAAGACCTTATTCAAAAATAGCATGGCATCAACTTGGTAAGATTTACAACAAACAACATAAATATAAAGAGAGCATATCAGCTTTTGATTTTGCTATTATATCTGATGATCAATTTGTTTCGGCATATATTGAAAAAGCAAAGGTTTTAGAAAAAGTTGGAAGATTAAATGAAGCTTTAGATAATTATAAGTTATCAATTGAACTTAGTGAACCTAATTCTCACATCTATTATCGAATTGCGAAGTGTTATAAAAAATTAAATAACAAAAAATTATTTCTTGATTACATTAAAAAGTCTGTAAGAGAAGAACCTGGTAATGAAAAAGCTTGGATATACTTAATTAAATATTATTTGAAAAATAAAAACTACAGGCAATCAAAGTACTTAGCTTTTAAAGCACTTAATAATAATCACAATAGCATAGGAATTCTTGAATTAATTTCCATTATACACTATAAGACTCAATGCTATAAAGATTCTATTAAATTTTATAATCAAATATTAGATTTCAAAGAAAATATTTCATGGAAGATTTGGAAGGGCTATATTAAATGTTTAATTGATGCTAAAAGATGGTCAGATCTGCTCAAAGTATCCCTAAAGGCAAAAAAGCAATTTCCAAATAAAGCATTCATTGATTTTACAATCAGTGGTTGTTTACTAAAACATGGTAAACTCAACGAAGCTATTTACTTTTTCCAAAGTGGGAATAAAGTTTGTAGAGTTCCTGCTAAACTTATTAAATCATTTCCAGAATTTACAAAAAATAAGGCATTACTTGTCTAATTTTTTTTATATTAAAAAATGTTAAAGACTAACATATTTCTTTTTTTTAAAGGGGTTGCCATGGGTACTGTCAATAAAATACCCGGCGTATCAGGGGGAACAGTAGCTTTTGTGACTGGTATCTACGAAGAACTTCTTAACTCAATTAAGAAGATAAATTTTACTTCTTTTAAAATATTATTTAGTCAAGGATTTAGAGCATTTTACAGAGAAATAAATGGTAGATTTTTAACTATTGTTTTTTCTGGTGTTATTGTTAGTTTTTTCAGTGTTTCACTCATACTAGATAGGCTAATCGAAAAATATGAATTATATGTTTTTGGATTATTTTTTGGAATGATTGTAGGATCATTTTATGTAATATATTATCAATTAGAAAAAATTAATACAAAGTCTTTAATTGGAGTTACTATTGGCATAATATCTGGTTTTTCAATTAGCTTTGCAGATAATTATAATGTTGGAACTTCAGATCCAATTATATTTTTCTCTGGTGTAATCGCAATATCTGGAATGATATTACCAGGATTATCTGGCTCTTATTTACTATTGTTAATGGGCAACTACACTTTGATTATGGTAGATTCAGTTAATGCACTATACTTTACTCTTATTGAATTATTATCATTTGATTTTACATTTATTAATGATCCAGAAAGATTATATTTATTGAAAGTGCTAATATTATTTACGTTAGGATCTATTTTTGGTTTGGTTTTTCTTTCAAATGTTTTAAGCTTATTGCTAAAAAACTATAAAACAATTACTATATCAATCATTGTTGGATTCATTGCTGGGTCGTTAATAGGGGTATGGCCATGGAAAAATGAAGATATGACCGGTAGTTTATCATTATTTTTTCCTGATTTTTCAATTTCTCAAACTTGGATAACAATTTTTAATATTCTAATTGGTATCTTGTTTGTAGTTTTATTGGAAAGACTAGCAAATAGACATTGAGAGATAGAAGAAAATTTGGTTTAATAGGAAAAAACATTGAATATTCTTTTTCAAGAAAATACTTTTTAGAAAAATTCAGTTCAGATATTAACCTTACGGGATATAATTATGAAAATTTTGATATAGAATCTATTAATCTTATTAATAGCTTTATTTCAGATAAAGATTTAGGTGGTTTAAATGTGACGATCCCTTATAAAGAAGAAATTATCCCCTATTTAGATGCATTAACAGATGAGGCTAAAGAAATTGGTGCTGTAAATACAATATGTTTTGAGAATAATAAAAAAATAGGTTATAATACAGATATATTTGGCTTTACTGAATCACTAAAAGTTAATTCAATTAATAATATTAAAGCCATGATCATAATGGGTACAGGAGGAGCAGCTAAAACTATAATTTATTTTTGTAAGAAAAATAAAATTCCTTTTAATATAGTGTCTAGAAGAAAATCAAAAGATTATTTATCATACAGAGATATTGATCATAGTTTTTTTAAAGGAAATGTTTTAATTGTAAATTGTACTCCAGTAGGAACATATCCTGACATTAGTAAATGTCCAGATCTACCCTACAATTTATTAGAAAAAGAAAATATTCTATATGACTTGGTTTATAATCCATCTGAAACATTATTTATTAAAAAAGGAAAAGAAATTGGATGTAAGACTTTAAATGGATATGAAATGTTAAAATTTCAAGCTGAAATGTCGTGGAATCTCTGGACAAAATCTCTCAAATAGGATTGCAATTTTTTTTTTTTAATTTTAGAGTATAAATAATAGCAAACTTAATGAAAGACTCAGATAAAAAATCGAAAAAGTCTTCATCGGATTCTTTAGATCTAGTTAATAATACAATTCCTGAAATGCCAAAGGATAAAAGAACTAAGGCATATAAAGAATGGGTAAAAAAATATGGTGACCTGACTTCAGAATCTAATGCTACTCCTGAGATGCCTAAAGATAAAAGGACCAAGGCATACAAGGAATGGTTGAAGCAGTATGGTGATAAAAAGTTGCCCTCAAAAAATCAAGACACCTCATCTAAATCAGACAAAAAAGAGACAAATAAGGTTAGGTCTAAGAAAGGGTCGCTATCTGAAAATGTAAACTTATTTGAAGAATTAATTAATTCAAAGGAATGGTTAAATAATAGAAAGGAAATTGAGGAATTAAAGTCAGTAATTAATACTACTCTAAAAAAGAAGGATTCAGATGATATAAGTACTACTAAGTCTGTTTTTTTTAAGAATTTAAAGATATATTCTAGTAAGAAAAGAAAGTATTTTAATGATTTAAATTTAAATCAAAAAGAAAATCTTATTAAGAGACAAGGTCTAATTGAAAAAATTAAAGATTTAATAGTCGTTGACGAGAACCCAAATAAACTATATTCGAAGTTTAAATTACTCAAAGAGGAGTGGCACAACACGGGACAAGTTCCAATAACAGAAAGGAATAATATATGGGAAACATACAGACACCATGTTGGGAAATTTTATGATTTTCTTCATCTGAACAGAGATCTCAGAGAACTTGACTTTAAGCATAATTATGAAGAAAAGCTGAAAATAATTGAAAGGGCAGAACAATTAGACAAAGTTAATGATATTATTAAGGCGTCTAGGGATCTTAATGATTTACACAGACTTTGGAAAAATGAGTTAGGTCCTGTATCAAGGGAACATAGCGATGATCTGTGGTCAAGATTTCAGGCTGCATCTCAGAAAATTCATTTAAAAAGACAAAACTTTCAAAAAGAAATCTCGACGATACAGCAAGATAATTACCAAAAAAAACAAAATGTAATTATCAAGATGAAAGAATTAACCTCTAAGCTACCAAAGACTCACTCCGAATGGCAAAACAAAATAAAAGATTTTGAGAATTTAAAAGTTGAATTTCAGAGTATTAAAAATCTTCAAAGGAATAAAAATAAAAAATCATGGAATGACTTTAGAATAGCTACAAAAGAATTTAATACTCAGAAAAATAATTTTTATAAAAATCAAAAAAAAGAGCTAAAAAAAATAATTGAAATAAAAAAATCCCTCATTAATGAAATAGATTCAATTATTAAGAGTAATAAAATTTCTGAAAATTCAAATAGAGTGAAATTGATACAAGAAGAATGGAAAAAGGCTGGATATCTGCCAAGAAAAATATCTAACTCCCTTTGGAATGATTTTAAACCATTAGTTAATAAATTCTATGATATACTGAAGTCAGGAGCTATTAATCTGGACGAAAATGATCAAAAAATTTACGATAAAAAATCTAAATTTATTGAAAATCTAAAATTTTCAAAAAAGAAATTTACGATAGATGAGTTGAAGGAAGAATTTATTTCATCAATCCAAAGTTTTAATGAAATTGGTGAACTTAATTTAAATTCATCTACGATACTTAATTTAAATTTACTTCGAAAAATTTCATCAATTATAAAATCATTAGATCTTGACAAAGCTGAAAAAGATAATTTAATTTTTGATTTTGAACTTGAATTATCTAAAACTGACTCAAATGAAATCAATAAGAAAATTCAAACTATTAAGAGAAAAATATCAGATCTTGAAGTTGAATCTAATCAATTTCAAAATAACTTAGAATTTTTCTCAAGTTCAAGTAGTGAAAATCCTTTATTTAAAAACGTTTCAACTAAAATTGAATCAATCGAAAAGAAGATTGAGTTTTGGAGAGATAAACTTAAAAAAATTGAAAAAGTCTAATTTTATTTTTTAAAAAAACTCATCTTGTATTTTACATCAACATCTCCAATTGATATCAAATTTAGTTCCTCTCTGAGTTTTTTTCTTTCCTTATATTTAAGTTTGTCAGTGAATAGAATACCTTTTAAATGGTCATACTCGTGCTGAATTACTCTTGCAATTATTCCCGAACATTCCATTTCATGAGATGATAAATTTTCATCTAAAAATTTAATTTTTAAACTACTCTTTCTTGTTACATTTTCTGAAATATTAGGTATGCTTAAGCAACCCTCGGGATACGTATAATTGTCTCCTTTTTCTTTAATAATTTTTGGATTAATAAATACCTGTTTCATGTTTATTAATTCATTTTCAAAAAAATTGTCCTCATCTTTGAAAAATGAAAAATCTGCAACAAAGATAGATTTAGAAATACCAATTTGTGGAGCTGCTATTCCAACACCTTTAGCATTATACATCGTATCCCATAGATCTTTTATAAGTGATTTCAATTCACCAGGTTCATCTATATTGATTTCTATAGCTTTCTTCTTTAATATTGGATCACCATATGCAACTATAGGTCTTATCATTTGTGCATTTTAATTAAATAAGATTCAAGTATCAAAGATGCGCTAATTTTGTCTATTATTGATTTATCCATTCTAATTTTTTTCTTTGAATGAAGTTGATGTATAATTTTCTTTGAGATCTTTGATGTATATCTTTCATCAATTCTTTCAATAGTAATATCTGGTAAATATTTATTTAAAGATTTAATTAAATCAATAATATCTTTCTCTAAATCATGGACCGTATTATTAAGTTTTAAAGGTTTACCAATAATAATTTTTTCAATATTTTCTTTTCTCGACAGTTCTTTTAAAAATTCAATAAGACTGTCAGTCTCAATAGTCTCTAATGGAAAAGAAACTACTTTATTATAATCAGAAATTGATATTCCTGTTCTTTTTTTTCCAAAATCAATACCTATGTATTTTGTATGTTGATTATTTAACAAGTTTCTAACTTTTTGAAAATATTATTTAAAGATCTTTAGAATTAATTTCAATACTTTTACTGGTAAAATTATCAAAAATTGGATAAGGAAATAAAAAACGCTGTAATTGCACTAGAATCAGGTGAAACTATTTTATACCCAACTGATACTGTTTGGGGTATTGGATGTAATGCACTATCAGACAATGCAACAAAAAAGATATTTGAATTAAAAAAAAGAGATTACTCAAATGGACTAATCTGTTTAGCCTCTAGCTTTGAAATGATCAGTAAATATGCTGATATAAGTGAGATTGAAAAGCTTAATCAAATTTCAGATGACTCCCCTACCACATTTATATTTGATAATCCAAAAGACATTTCCAATTTTGTGCTAGGAGATAATAAATCAATAGCATTTAGAGTACCAAAAAACAATTTTTGTATAAGATTAATTGAAACTTTTGGAAAACCTATTGTATCTACCTCTGCTAATCTTTCAGGATTTAAGGTACCTTTAAATTTTAATGATATTGAACCTGAAATAAAGGAAAGTGTTGGATATGTAGTCAAGCTTGAACAAGCAAAAGAATGCAATGCATCCTCAAGAATTTTGAAGTATAACTATGATAATGAATGCTTTGACAGACTGAGATGAATTCTTTAAATAGTGAAATATTAAATTATTTGAAGGCAGATAATATATTTGAGACTATTTCTGCTGCAGCTGATGAATTATCTGTTGAAACATACATTGTTGGTGGGTATGTTAGAGATATAATACTGAAAAGAGATCTAAAAAAAGATGTTGATATAATGTGTGTTGGTTCAGGAATTGATCTTGCTAAAGCATTCCATAAGAAACTTAAACCAAATATTACGCCCTCAAAAATTAATATCTATAAAAGATTTGGAACAGCAATGATAAGTCATAATAATTTTAAGATTGAATTTGTTGGTGCTAGGAAGGAATCTTACTCGAAAGATACTAGGAATCCAAACACTAAACCAGGAAACTTTATGGATGACATGCTAAGAAGAGATTTTACAATTAATACAATTGCAATAAGACTCAATAAAGAAAATTTCGGAGAATTAGTTGATACTTTTGGTGGTGTCCAGGACATATCAAAAAAAATTATTGTAACACCTAATGAGCCAAATAAAACCTTTTCAGATGACCCACTAAGAATGTTAAGAGCTGTCAGGTTTGCTTCTCAACTAAAATTTAATATTGATGAAAAGACTAAAAATTCAATTAAAAAAAACTCACAAAGACTTAAAATTCTATCTCCGGAAAGGGTATCCGATGAAATTAATAAGATACTATTGACAGAAAGCCCTTCAATCGGATTTAAAAATTTAGAAAGCTTAAATCTATTAGAATTTATAATGCCTGAATTAATTGATTTAAAAGGAATTGACGAAGTTGAAGGTCAAACACATAAAGATAATTTTTATCATACCCTTGAAGTATTAGATAACATATCAAAGAATACAGATAATCTTTGGTTAAGATGGGCAGCACTCCTTCATGATATCGGAAAAGCTCCAACCAAAAAATTTGATAAAAAAATTGGATGGACATTTCATGGTCATGAATATGTAGGATCTAAAATGGTTAATAAAATATTTAAAAGACTAAAGTTACCATTAAATGAGACTCTTAAGTATGTTCAAAAAATAGTAATGATGAGTTCTAGACCTATAGTAATTTCGGAGGATATAGTTACTGATTCTGCGGTAAGAAGACTAATTTATGATGCTAAGGACTCAATTGAAGATTTACTAACCCTTTGCGAAGCAGACATTACTACAAAGAATCTTAAAAAGTCTATTAAATACCAAAATAATTTTAAAATTGTTAGAAAAAAAATTAAAGATGTAGAGGAGAGAGATAGCATAAGAAACTTTCAGCCTCCAGTGACAGGTGAAATCATAATGAATCATTTTAAAATTAAACCATGTAAAGAGATTGGAGTTATTAAGGAAAAGATCAAGAATGCAATTTTAGACGGTGAAATAAATAATGATTTCGATGAAGCATTTAAATTAATGCTGAAAATTGGAAAATCAATGGGATTAAAAAAATGAATAGTCTGCACAAGACCACAATTATATCAATAATTATTGTCTATCTAGTTATTTTAGCTGGAGGAATAGTTAGAATGACTGGCAGTGGAATGGGTTGTCCAGATTGGCCAAAATGTTTTGGATTTTTAATTCCGCCAACAGAGAGATCCCAATTAGATTGGAAATCAAATTTTGATTATAATAAGAATCAAATAATTATTATTGATGAAAAATTATTTTATGCTAATAGTAGGTTTAAATCAAAAGATAAATTTGATTCATATAATTGGAGTAAGTACACAAAACACGATTATTCAAAATTTAATGTATATCATACCTGGATTGAATATATAAACAGACTTATAGGTGCTCTTGCAGGGATATCCGTATTAATATTATTTTTTGTTTCCTTAAAATTTATTAAAACTAGAAAATTAATTTCAGCATTATCATTTTTAGCTTTAATTGCAATTCTCTTTCAGGCTTGGTTAGGTAAAACTGTAGTTGATAGCAATCTTACCGCAAATACTATAACTGTTCATATGCTTATGGCTATAGTCCTCTTGTTTATACTATTCTCTATTTTAGCATTTTCAAATACTAAAAAACTGAAATTTAAAATATCAAAAAATATTTCATTATTAGTATTACTATCATTAGGACTTCTACTTATTCAAATAATCACTGGAACAGAAGTTAGAAAATTTATAGATATCAAAATGGAATTATTCAATTATATAGAAAAAGAAAAATGGATAGAAAATATTACAAGTACATTTAGTTTTCACAGGAGTTTTTCTTGGTCAATTATTATTGTAAATAGTGTAATATATTTTAAAGCAATAAAAATTGGGTTAAAGTCAAGACTGATATATATAGTAAACTTTTTAATTTTTTTACAAATTATTTCTGGCATAATTATGTACTATTTTAATTTTCCATTTACATCACAACCAATACACTTATTAATTTCAACATTGATTATTGGCATTCAATTTTATTTTTTACTATTGTACAACATTTCAAATAATGCAATTAAAATTTAGAATAATATTAAACGTTAAAGAAGATGTGCTAAGAGATATAGTAATAGACTCTAGCACTTCACTTATAGAATTCAGCAATATAATTTCAACCGAATTTGGATTTGATTCATCTGAAATATCTACATTTCATAAAACAGATGATAACTGGGAACAACTTGATGAAATTAAAATTTTTAAAATAGATGATAAAGATGAAATAATGGATAACATTCCTATTTCAAATTTTTTTATTTTAAAAAATGATAAACTTATTTTTATTTACGACTTTTTAAATTATTGGACATTTTTTATTGAACTACATGAGGTTGGCGACTTTATTAATGATGATGGCAAATATGTTGTTATTAATTCAGTCGGTGAAGTTCCCAAAGAGGCACCATCAAATATATTTAATGTAAGTGATAAAATTAATGAAACAGATTTTGATGATAATCAGACAGATTAATGAGCTTTTCACTAACATCAGACTTTAAACCAACCGGAGATCAACCAAATGCAATTAAGAGTATAACTGACTCATTCACTAGTAATCAAAATCATGTAACTCTTCAGGGAGTTACTGGATCAGGAAAAACTTTTACTGTTGCTAATGTTGTTCAAGAATTAAACAAGCCAACACTTGTTTTAGCTCATAATAAAACTCTAGCAGCTCAATTATATTCAGAATTTCAAAATTTTTTTCCAAATAATGCTGTAGAATATTTTGTTTCGTATTATGACTATTATCAGCCAGAGGCATACATTCCATCTTCAGGTCTTTATATTGAAAAAGACTTATCAATTAATGAGCAAATTGAAAAATTCAGATTAAGCGCAACTTCTTCTTTACTCTCTGGAAGAGACGACATAATTGTAGTTGCTTCAGTGTCATGTATATATGGCATTGGAAACCCATCTGAATTTAAAAAACATGTTATTAGAATTGAAGTAAATCAAGAAATTCAAATTCCTAAACTTTTATCATTATTTGTAAAAAGTCAATATTCTAGGTCAATAAATGATCTAAATAGAGGAAGCTTTTCAGTTAAGGGTGATGTGGTTGATATATTCCCAAGTTATTCAGATATATTTTATAGAATTAATTTTTTTGGAGATAATATTGAAAGTATTGAATCAATTGACCCTTTATCAGGCAATAAAATTGAAGACTATAATAATTTGAGAATCTTCCCCGCTATGATTTTTGTTACGTCAGAATCAAGTATTAAGTCTGCAATAAATAATATAGAATTTGATTTAGAGGAACAAGTAAAGTATTTTGAAGAGATTCAAAGAGGTCTTGAAGCTAAGAGAATAAAAGAAAGAACAGAGTTTGATCTGGAAATGATAAAAGAACTTGGGTATTGTTCAGGTATTGAGAATTATTCGAGATACCTAGATGGAAGGAGTCCAGGGACTCGCCCTTTTTGTTTATTAGATTATTTTCCGGAAGATTATTTAATGGTAATTGATGAAAGTCATGTTACTATTCCTCAGGTTCATGCCATGTACGGTGGAGACAGAAGTAGAAAAGAAAATCTAGTTGAATATGGATTCCGACTTCCTGCAGCACTTGATAATAGACCATTAAAATTTGAGGAATTTGAAGACCTTCAAAACAATGTATTATATGTTAGTGCAACACCAGCAGATTATGAACTTAGAAAATCTGAGGGTCTTTATGTTGAACAAATAATTAGACCAACTGGTGTTCTTGATCCAATAATTGAGGTTAGAAAATCTGAAAATCAAATTGATGATTTAATTGAAGA
>MDTE01100237.1_pt1 | contig 12099 bp, 5 predicted proteins | sample 811231 | NCBI WGS metagenome assembly MDTE01 (sample SAMN05326651, study PRJNA326480) | marine metagenome | isolation source: seawater | place: Indian Ocean: Red Sea | collected 2010
CGGTTTGGGAGACTTTGAACGTCGCATGCGGGAGAAGGCGGCGGCGAAGAACGCGCAGTTTGGGGAGGTCGCCGCGCGCGTCGCCGCGGAAGCTGCCGATGCGGAAGAAAGAGAGGCGAAGCGACGGAGGAAAGAGGAGAAGGCTGCGGAGAAGGAACGTCGTGCCGAGGAGAAGAGGGAGAAGGAGGCCAACCGTCTTCGAAAGCTGGGCATCGGCAAGGCGAAGCTCACCTCAGAAGAGGCCGAGCTCATGACCGCGAGCGAAGTGAGACGGGTGGAGACCAAACACAAGCGCAAGAACGTCGCGGGGCGCGAGAAGGGGATGCTGGCGAAGCTCAAGGCGTTCGAGAGCAACCTCAAGGGGAGCCTCAAGGCGGCGGCCAAGTCCGGTAGCGCCGACGACGCCGATGACGCCGTGGAGAAGGACGGGGAGCGCGGCGAGCCCGGGGAGAGGGAAGGCGCCGCGGGTGTCGCACGTTTCGTCTCAGAGGGCTTATACTACGGCGAGGACGACGACGAGGACGATTCCGATTGGAAGAGCCACTCGCTGAAGTTCACAAAGGAACCCGGCCGCGGCGAGTACCACGCGTCGGTGGACGACTACGTGGTGGAGGACCCGCTCCTGATGAAGGGGAAGGAGAAGTTCATGGCGTCCAAGGCTGCGAAGAGGATGAACGAGTGGGCGGGGCGGAGCCTGACGTGAGCGCGCGTGCTCGTTTTTACGTAGATTAGAGACGTCAAGAGAGGTCTGAGGCTTACAGCAGTGCAGAGGAGGGAAAAATAAACCGAGCGTCTCGAACCAGGGTTTGCGCTGGGCAACCCCCAAGGTTTCCAAATATTGGCCCTCGCGCCGCGCGGGCGCGCGTGGCCTGCGCCCTGGGTGGCGCCCGCCGCCGGGAAACCCGGCAGGATCGACGGAAGGATGGGCCTGAGGAGTTATCGCGGGTCAGTTTGCGCAGAGGCGATCGGCGAGCGCCCGAGCGCTCGGGCCCTGGGAAGGGCCAAACGTTTCCAGAGGCTTCCAAACTCTCCCGGGCAGCTCCGCCCTGCCAGCGGAACGCTCCGCGGTAGGTGCGGACCTTTCCACTAGTGTCGGCCATCTTAAGAAACCTTTCCAGAACGCCTCACGAGGGACATGGGAAAGGACATTACCGAAAAAAAGTTCGGTGTGGGTCGGTATGGAAGGTATCTGGAGGTGCCTTGGGCGTCCTCGGAGCTGAACGGAGCTGAGCGGAACCCTCACGGAGAGCTCCGTGCACATCCGAACCCTTCATTTTGGGTTCCGTGTTGTTCATTCGATGGTCATTTGGGTCGTGACTCAAAAACCTTGGTTTAATTTTTTTGCGGGGAAACACGCCCGGTTGGGATCACCGGTTCCAAAGTCACAGGTTTTGGAGAATTTCCATTTCCAAACGCTGCCACTGACCCCGCTGACCCTGCTGACCCGCGCTGAGACCAGCTGATGGACCGCCGGATTTTTTGAACTGGTCTGTTTTTCTTTTTCTTGGCACCCTCCTAAAAGCCATCGCCCCGTCACCTCACACTGCGCCGAGCAACAAGCGCACCTCCCATCACACCGGAGAAGCCACCCGCGGGAGCCACCATGTCGAATGGCTGGGGCGTCCTCGTCGCCCAGTGCGACAAATCCAGGTCCGCCAAGCACCTGGACAGGTCCGTCGACAGGAGCGGCGACGTCACCTCAGAGCCCTTCAGGGAGCAGCCCGACATCGAGCTGCGCCTCACGAAGACGATCGTGGGGCGCATGCTCATGAACGCGGAGGGAACCTCCCGCGCGCAGACGCAAGTTGCCGATATCCTCATCGACATGCCGTCCGGTGCGTCCTCGATGCTCCGTCCCCGAACCTCGAGACCCGGTCTTCGCTCTCCCGTTCAAAAGATGGCACCCCCAACAACATACCCGAGATCCAACAGCCCTGGAGCGCGACTTCCGTTTCTTACGACACGATTTCCACGTTCCGCGCCATCAGTGAGCGCAAAGCACTGCGTCATTACCTGCGACGAGCCCGAGGGCTCCGATACGTACGTCGTCACCGTCACGGACCACTCCAGGCACGGTGTCCAGGTTAACAAGAAGAAGATCTCAGGCCCCACGATGCTCTCACACGGCGACATCCTCACCCTCCCCTTCGGCATGGATTACGAGTTCCAAGTTATCGCTGACGGCGCTAAACCCATGGCACCCAAACCCGCGGAGCCCAAGAGCGCAAAAAAGACCCCGGGCAAGCGCGCCAAGTCCGTCGGCAAGGCATCGGCGGGCAAGAAGAAGTTCGCCTCTGAGGACGACGACGCGGCGGCAAAGCGCGCCAAGTCCGGCGATGACGACTCCCCTTCCGCCACCAAGAAGCTTTTCGCCGACGACACCAACACGCTGGAAGAGGCGAAACAGCTCGAGGACGCTAACGCTAAACTCCGCGACGAGCTCAAGGCTGCCAAGGAGACGATCGAGGAGCGCGACCGCACCATCGCCGAGCATATTGAGTCGGCTGAAACGACTAAGAAAGCCGTCATCGAGAAGTACGAAGAAGCGCTCGCCGCGGCTACCAAGGAACACAAGACCAAGCTCGCCGAACTCACCGCGGATGCCAAGAGTCACGATGCAAATGTCGCCGCGATGTCGGCGTCCTGTGAAGCCGCGATCAAGTCCAAGGAAGAGATGCAGGCGGCGCTCGACCGAGCCGTCGCCGCGCGGGAAGGGGCGGAGAAGAACGCCGCAGAGACCGCCGCCGCGCTCGAAGAAGTCAAGGCTGCGCTCAAGGACGCCGAGGCTGCCGCCGCCGCCGCCGGCGAGAAAGCCGTGGAGGGATCCAAGGAGCTCGAAGCCGAGAACGCATCGCTTCGCGCCAAGCTCGAAGAGGAACGAGCCACCACCGCCGAGAAGGCGGCTGAGATTCGCGAAGCTCACGAGAAACTCGAGGCGACCGAGGCGGACCTCGCCGTCGCCAAGAACGACGCCGACCAGCTCGCGATCAAGCTCGCCGAGGCCAAGGCATCCCTCGCCGCCGCGGTCAAGCGCGCGGACGAGGCCGACACCTGCGCCGCGCCGCTTCGAGCCTCCGAGAACGAGGCTCGTCGCGTCTGTGCGCAAAAGGAGGAGGAGGCGAAGGCGATGGCCGACAGACTCGCCGTCGCGAGGATGGCCCACAAGCAGGCGATGGCCGCGCTCAAGGAGGTCGGACTCCGCCTGGAGTACGACGGCACCGGTGCAGTTGCCGCCGAGGCTGACGCCGAGGCTACTGAGGCTGAGCCGAATTCGGAACCTCCCACCATGGATGACGGGGCGGAGGATGCGCCCATGGACGCGGATGGCGTCGCCGGCGCCACGCAGGCAGCCCCCGGGGACTTCGAGACGGAAGACGCCATCGACGAGGAACCCCGAGAGACCGAGAACGACGGCGATAGGATAGTCGGCATGGACGTGCTGTACGCGTCCGTGCCCGCGTCCGAGGTGCCCGCGTCCGAGGTGCCCGCGTCCGAGGTACCCGCGTCCCAGGACGGGTCAAAGGATGAGCCCGTCCCGGACACGGAGCTCGCCGCTCCCGCGGAGGGCGCCTCGCCGGTTGCCGCGATGGCGCCGCCGAGCCCGCGCGAGCAGCCCGATTCCGCGGCGCGCCACAGCGTCGGTGCCGCGACACAGGAGGCCGCGGCGGTACTCGGCGGCGGGGAGCTCGGAGGGGCGCCCGCCGAGGAGGAGGGCGAAGAAGAGAAGGAGGAGAAAGAAGAGGAGGCGGAGGACGTCCCCTCCGGATCTGACGCCGAGGAGAAGGGCTCCGAGTCGGAGGATACCGAGGAGGTCGAGGAGGAGGAGCCCGAAGCTGCGGGGAATGCCGTCGAGGAGCCCGAGGCCGAGGAGCCCGAGGCTGAGGAGCCCGAGGCTGAGGAGCCCGTTGAGCCGGCGCTGGTTGCCAAGGTTGCGGTGCCCGAGGAGGAGAAGGAAAACTCCGCCCCGGTCGACGCGAGTGTCGGGAAGGAGTTGCACGTCTCCGAGGTCGAGGACGTCGCGGCGGTGCCCCTCTCCTTTTTGGAGGACTGAGTAAGGTCGCGAGTCGGGACGGACGAGGGTAGGGTCACGACGGCTGATGCCTTTTGCTGTATGACGAACGAAGAACCACTTTCACGCACTTGAAAAATTCGCCGCCCGTTCACGAACCGTCGTCGTTCCGCCCAGCATCAACTTACGGCTCAGGCGCGCCCATGGTGCCGAGACGTTGGGGCAGGTCAAAGTGAACCGATCTATCGGGAGGCTCACAGCGAAGGCGCGCGAGAAGGTCTCGGATCGAATTCTCACCTCGTCTCGACCGAAGTGAAAGTCCGCGTCGTTCTTGGGCGTGAAGCTTCCTCGCGTGGGGACACAGCGCGCGCACGGCGGCTGATCATCTTGGCGGGGGATAAAGTAGGGAAAGATGTGCGGGATCTTTGCCTACGTGAACTACGGCGTGCCGACCAAGCAGAAGGCCATCGTGGACAAGCTCCTGAACGGCCTGCGCCGCCTGGAGTACCGTGGATATGACTCCGCGGGCATTGCCATCGACAACGGCCCGAGCCTTGACGAGCTCTCGCCCATCGTCTTCAAGGAGACCGGCAAGATCGATATGCTCGCCGATTTTATCACGAACAAGGAGAACCTCAACTCCGATCTGTTCTTCGAGAACCACTGCGGCATCGGACACACGCGCTGGGCGACGCACGGTCCCCCGGCGCCCCGCAACAGTCACCCCCACACCTCAGATGCCAGCAACGAGTTCCTGGTGGTGCACAACGGCATCATCACCAACCACCAGGCCCTGAGGGAGATGCTCGAGCGCAAGGGCTTCGTCTTTGAGTCCGAGACGGACACCGAGGTGATCCCAAAGCTCACCAAGTACCTCTACGAGAAGTTCCACAACCGGGTCACCTTCAGGCAGCTCGTCATGGAGGTGGTCCGTCAGCTCCAGGGCGCGTTCGCGCTCATCTTCAAGTCGACGCACTACCCCGGCGAGCTCGTCGCCGCCAAGCGAGGCTCGCCCCTCCTCCTCGGAATCGTTGAGGAACCCGGCAAGAACGCGCCTCACGCGGTGCTCACCTCCGAGGGCTTCAAAACCAGCAACGAGGGACCCGTAGGCGACGAAGCGCCCAGGGATAACGGCGGTAAGAGGCAGAAGACGCTCAAGAACCACGTGGAGTACTACTTTGCGTCGGATGCGTCCGCTATGGTTGAGCACACCAAGCGGGTGCTCCACCTCGAAGACGACGACGTCGCGCACCTGCACAACGGCGGATACGGCATCTACCGCATGGAGCGGAGCAAGCCCACGTCCGGGACGTCATCCCCGGTGCACTACGAGCCGACGGTGCAGAGCGCCGAGGTTGAGCGCACGGTTGAGACGCTCCAGATGGAGGTTGAGCAGATCATGAAGGGGAGCTTCAAGCACTTCATGCAGAAGGAGATTCACGAGCAGCCCGAGTCCATGGTCCAGACCATGAGGGGCCGCATGGTGACGTGCGACGAGGGCAAGACTGCCGAGCGCGTCTTCTTGGGCGGTATGGTCAACTTTGTCAGCACCATCCGCAGGTCCAGGCGAATCATCCTCTGCGGTTGCGGCACCTCCTACAACTCGGCTATCGCCGTCAGGCAGCTCATGGAGGAGCTCACCGAGCTCCCGGTCACCCTCGAGCTCGCCTCCGACGTTCTCGACCGCCAGTGCCCGTTCTTCAGGGACGACACCTGCGTGTTCATCTCCCAATCGGGTGAAACCGCCGATACCCTAAAGGCTATGCAGTACGCGAAGGAGCGAGGCGCGCTCTGCGTCGGCATCGTCAACACCGTCGGATCTGCCATCTCCCGCAGCACCGATTGCGGTGTCCACATCAACGCGGGCGCGGAGATTGGCGTCGCGTCCACCAAGGCGTACACCTGCCAAATCGTCGCCATGGTCCTCCTCGCGCTGGCTCTCTCCGAGGATTCCATCTCGCGCGCCACGCGTCGCAAGGAAATCATGCAGTCGCTTCTGGACCTTCCCGAGGCGGTTCGCACGGCGCTCAAGCTCGACGCACAGATGCTCGCGCTCGCGGAGGCTCTCAAAGATGAGCAGATCCTCCTGCTGTTCGGTCGCGGGTACAACTACGCCACTGCGCTGGAGGGTGCGCTCAAGGTTAAGGAGGTTGCACTGCTGCACTCTGAGGGCATCCTCGCGGGCGAGATGAAGCACGGCCCGCTCGCGCTCGTGGACGAGACGATGCCCCTCGTGGTGGTGGCCACTAGGGACGGTAGCTACGCGAAGCAGGAGAGCGTGGTGCAGCAGCTTCGCGCCAGGGGCGGGAGGCTCATCCTCATCGCCACCGAGGGCGACGACCAGATCGCGGAGGTCGCCGGGAAGGACGCGACGATCATCTGGGTGCCCGAGGTGGAGGACTGCCTGCAGGCGGTGGTGAACATCGTGCCCCTTCAGCTCCTGTCGTACCACCTCACCGTGCTGCGCGGGCACAACGTGGACCAGCCCAGGAACCTGGCCAAGTCCGTCACGGTGGAGTAAGCATAAGGTCTCTGAGACCATTAAAACTACATTTATTCAATACGAAACTGAGAAGAGTTGCGAAGTTAGATCTCGTCATCGTCAGTGGAAGGTGCCAGCGGCGTCGACGGCACGGCTTGAGTATATCTAGGATGGCGTTCTGGAAGCCCGGATCGAAGAAACCCGAGGCGTCGCTCCCTCTGAGCGCCGAGGTTGATCGCGAAGGGCCCGGGGACTCGGGGGGGCGGCTGGTGATCTTCAATCGCAACGAGAATCTCGCGTTGCAGGCCCAGCGGGAGCGCCTCCCCATCTTTAAGACCCGCGACGCCATCCTGCACCTCGTGGAGACGCGTGCGACGACCGTGTTGGTGGGACAGACGGGATGCGGCAAGACCACGCAGGTGCCGCAGTACCTCGTCGAGGCGGGTTGGACCGCGGGCGGGCGGCTGGTGGCGTGCACCCAACCCCGCCGCGTCGCCGCGATGACCGTCGCGTCGCGCGTCGCGGACGAGATGGGCGTCACGCTGGGCGCGGAGGTGGGCTACGCGGTGCGGTTCGAGAACGTGTCCACCCCGGGGGTCACGCGCGTCAGGTTCTGCACCGACGGCGTGCTGCTGCGGGAGCTCATGGAGGATCCGCTGCTGTCGAGGTACTCGGTGGTGATGGTCGACGAGGCGCACGAGCGTTCGCTGGCCACGGACTTATTACTCGGGCTCCTAAAGAAGGTGCAGCGGCGACGACCGGATCTCCGGATCATCATCGCGTCCGCCACGATCCAGGCGGAGGAGTTCGCCGCTTTTTTCGACACGCGCCACCTCGCGCCCAAGCCCGCTTCGGAGGCGTCTTCGGTGAACGCGCCCTCTCGAGAGCCCGGGATCGTCTCCGTGGAGGGCAGGGCGCACACCGTGCTGATCCACTACCTCGAGAAACCGGCGCCGGACTACGTGAAAGCCGCGGTCGGGGCTGCGATCGACGTGCACCGCGCGGAGGGACCGGGCGACGTCCTCGTCTTCCTCACCGGCGAAGAGGAAATAGAGGCGGCGGTGAGCATGCTGCAGGAGGAGGCCGAGGACAACTCCAGGCGGTTACTGGGCGGCGGCGCGGGAACCAACCCGGCGGGTGGACCGGAGCGCTTCACCGTGCATCCACTCTACGCGGGGCTGTCCCCCGCGCAACAGATGGAGGCGTTCAGGCCCGCGCCGAGGTACACTCGAAAAATCGTGGTGGCAAGCAACGTGGCGGAGACGTCGGTGACGATCGAAGGCGTGGTGTACGTCGTGGACTGTTGCTTCGTGAAACAAAAGGCGTACGATCCGACGCGCGGGATGGAATCCCTGCTCACGGCGGAGGCGTCCAGGGCGTCCGCTAATCAGAGGGCGGGACGAGCGGGTCGAGTCAGGCCGGGGAAGGCGTATCGACTCTGCACGGAGAAGGCGTTTCGAGATCTGCCGGAAACTGCGCCGCCGGAGATGATCCGATCGGACCTCGCCGCGACCGTGCTGCAGCTCAAGGCGCTGGGTATCGACAACATCATGAACTTCGAGTGGCTCTCGCCGCCCCCAGCCGCGAACATGATCAAAGCGCTCGAGCTGCTCTACGCGCTGCAGGCCATCGACGACGACGCCCGGCTCACCAAGCCCCTCGGCATGCATCTCGCCGAGCTCCCGCTGGAGCCGCAGCTGGGCAAGGCGCTACTGGTCAGCGGCGAGCTCGGGTGTGTCGAGGAGATGCTGACGGTGTCCGCTTACCTCCAGGTGCAGACGCTGTGGGTGTCGCCTCGGGGCAGGCAAAAGAGGCTGGACGAGTGCAGGGACAGGTTTGCCGTCGCGGAGGGTGACGCGGTGACGGCGCTCAACATACACACCGCGTGGTGTAAAGCGGGCGGGGCGCAAGGTGGAGGACGTGCGAGATCGTTTGCGGATAAGAACATGCTCTCGCACCGCGCGCTGGTCAGGGCTTCGGATATCAGGGCGCAGCTCGCCAGGCACGTTCGCAGGGTGGGGCTGGTGGTTTCCTCCGCCGGGAAGGATTCTGCGCCCGTGCGTCGCGCGATGACCGCCGGTTTCTTCGCGAATGCCGCCGCGCTGGCACCGCACGGGGGAGGGGCGGAAGGATCCGCGTTTAGGTCGGTCAGAGGGGGCGCGACGTTGTTCATTCACCCGGGGAGCGTTTTGTTCAGGGCTAGGCCGGCGATGGTCGTGTACGCCGCCGCTGTTCGGACGGGGAGGGAATACATGCGAGACGTGACGGCGATCGACCCGGAGTGGCTGTCAGAACTGGCGCCGCACTTTTACGCAATGACGCAGCGGAGCGGGAACGAGCGGCCGGCGGACGCAGCGGCGGTGTTTTAGTAATCTACGAAGGTAGCAGACCACAGTTGAGAAAATTCTAGAGCGATGAAAGTTCACAGCTGTGGTTTTCACGACACTTCGGCCCGCGCGGGCGACATGGGTTCACGACCGTGGGATGCCGATTACATCAGCGGCGGGCCCCCACCGCCGCTGCGCGCGCCACGACCCCGCGCGACCCCCGTCCCTCCTTCCTCCGCGCCTCCAACAGGCCCGCCTCCCCCTCCACCCTCACGTTCCCCCCCGAAAGACTCGCGTGACCGCGTGCGCTCCGTCGAAGAGCTTCCGCCGTGCTTCCAGCCCATCTTCCCGTCTTTCAAGTACTTCAACGGCATCCAGGCGGAGATGCTCGACTTCATCCTCTCCTCGGCGCGCTCGTTCGTGGTCAGTGCACCGACGGGCTCGGGCAAGACGGTGCTGCTCGAGCTCGCTATCGTCCAGATGCTTATGAAGCACGTCGACCGCGCGACCGGCGCCTTCAACCACAAACCCGGCGAACTCAAGGCGATATACATGGCCCCGCTCAAGGCACTGGTGCAGGAGAAGAAGGAGGAGTGGATCGCGGCCTTCGGTGCGATTGGCGTCGTGTGCAAGGAGCTGACGGGCGACACCGATATCGTCTCCTGGAGCGAGCTGAACAACGTGGACATACTCCTGACTACACCGGAGAAGTTTGACAGCATCACACGCAAGAACAAGGACAGGGGCGGCATGTCCTTCTTCGGCGACTGCGCGCTCGTCATGATCGATGAGGTGCACCTCCTGGGAGACGAACGCGGCGGATCCCTCGAGGCGGTCGTGTCCCGGCTGAAGGTCCTGAGCGAAAAACCGAGCCTGAGGGGCGCGCCGCTGTCATCGGTCCGGTTCGTGGCTTGTTCCGCGACGGTGCCCAATCTCGACGACGTCGGCCGCTGGCTCGGTGCCCCGTTCCCCGACGGTATCCGTCACTTCGGCGAGGAGTATCGACCTGTCCGCCTCGAGACCAAGGTTCTCGGGTACGACCCCGCGAAGAACGATTGGATGTTCGAGAGACGACTCAACGAGCGGCTCTACGAAGTCGTGCTCAACCACTTCCAGAGCAAACCCGCGCTCGTGTTCTGCTCCAGCAGGGACGGCGCATCCTCCGCGGCGAAGGAGCTGGCGGAAAAAGCCAGGAACGCGAGCCGTAACCCTTTCGTGCGAGATGAAAGGCAGCGAGAGTCCCTCCGCGAAGCCGCGGGCCGAGCCGAGAACCGTCAGCTCAAAGTGGTGATTCAGCAAGGCGTCGCGTTCCACTCGGCGTCGCTCGATTGGTCCGACCGGGAGCTGTGCGAGCGGCTGTTCAGGGATAGGCTCGTCACCGTGATGTGCTCGACGTCGACGTTGTCGATGGGCGTGAACCTTCCCGCGTTCCTGTGCGTGGTGCGGGGCACGAGGCAGTACGCGGGTCAGGGCGAATACCGCGAGATTGAGAGGAGCGCTCTGCTGCAGATGTGCGGTCGTGCGGGTAGACCGCAGTTCGACACCTCCGGTGTGGCGGTGATCATGACCCAGAAACACACCCGCGTGATTTACGATGGCCTGGTGCACGGTACGCAGCCCATCGAATCCAACCTTGGTCTCGCCATGGCTGAGCACGTCAACGCCGAAATCGCATCCGGGATAATCGCCGACAGCGAGACCGCGATGGACTGGCTCAAGCACAGCTTCTTCTACATCAGGGTCACGCGGAACCCGCGGCACTACGGCATCGCTCCGGGAAAGAATCCAGACGTTGCGTGCGGCGAGATCGTCGCGGAGAACCTCCGGAAAATATCCGCGGCTCACATGTGCGAGATCGGTGAGGATGCGGCGGCGCCTCGGGGTAACTTTGTTCGGCCCCTCGAAGGGGGCCGCGTGATGTCTGACATGTACATTCGATTCGAGACGATGAAGAGGATAATGTCTGTGCAGTCCCCCGCGAGTGTGCCGGATCTGCTCATGACCCTGTGCGAGTCCGACGAGCTCTCGTCCATCAAACTGAGAAGAGACGAGAAGGTGCTGCTCAAGGGCTGGAACCTCTCCAAGGACGAGCCCGCCATCGTGCGCTTTAAAGTAACAGAAATCCGGGGCAAGACCGGCAAGGTAGCGGTGGCGAAGACGATCAAAACAGCCGCGCAGAAGATATACATCATCGCGCAGGAGACGATGAGCGATCAGTTCACGACCGTGTTACCCCCGAGCATGCGAATGGAGGTGGAGAGCGTCTTCCAGAACGGGCGCCGCATCATGCAGGGCGCGGCGAGATACTTTGCAAATGTTTCGAAGAAGGGAAGCTTTGCAGCATACTGCAACGCGCTGCGACTCGCAAAGGCGCTGGACATGCGAATGTGGGTACGTACTCGCATCATAAGTGTCTCCTTCCCGTCTCTCGGACTTATCGACGTTCCCTTGCATAGGACGACACCCAGTTTCCGATGCGGCAGATTCCCAGGTGCGGCAAAAAGTCCGTGCAGGCGCTCGCGAATGCCGGACTCAGATCGTTGGACGAGGTTCTGGCGCAGGATCCCCGCGCTCTCGAGCGGATCGTCAACAAGGCTTTTCCGCACGGGAACCACCTCCACGACGCCATTCGTTCGCTGCCTTGCGCCATGGTCCTCCGCATCGAGCGCGCGAGCGAGATCCGGGGTGGCGGAATCACCGCGACGGTCACCTTTGAGCCCGAGGCTGGCGCCAGCGGTGAGGGCGGCGAAGGGACCGACGCGGGCGTCACGGAGTCCAGCCGCAGGTGGACCGCGCACCTCATCATCGGCACCACCTGGAACGACGAGTTGTTGCACAACGAACGCATCTGCCAGCGGGGACTCGCGCCGGACAACGTCGAAGCCGGCGTCCCCGTGACGCGATCCGTGAGCCTCTCCTCGGCGCCACCCGGGGGCCAGGAGGTGACCATCGTGGCGACCCTCATGTTCGACAAGTGCGTGGGCAGGGACGCGGACGCCGTGCTCAGAGTCCGCGCGACGAGAACTGGTGGAGGCGGAGGAGGAGACGCGCAGTTCGAGAGGCGCATGGGAGCCGTGGAAGGAAACGTCGCTAACGTGGTGTCTCCAACGGGGAGGCACCGAGTAGCGGCTGGCAAGGAGAACAACCTCTCGCCCGCGTTCTGCCGGCTCATGGCGGCTCCCCCCGTCGCTCCCAAGCCCGCGCCCAGGGCCATCTGGACGGAACCCATGATACCGGCGACCGCGACCCTGGGTTCGAGGCCCGTCGCGGTTTCTGGTCAG
>MDTE01124469.1_pt1 | contig 12099 bp, 9 predicted proteins | sample 811231 | NCBI WGS metagenome assembly MDTE01 (sample SAMN05326651, study PRJNA326480) | marine metagenome | isolation source: seawater | place: Indian Ocean: Red Sea | collected 2010
AGAAGCTCCTAAAGAAGAAGTAAAAGAGGAAGAAGCAAAAACAGAAGAAGCTCCTAAAGAAGAAGTAAAAGAGGAAGAAGCTCCTAAAGAAGAAGCCTCTAAAGAGGAAGAGTCAAAATAAATATTATGGGATTAACCCATATCGGTCAAATAACGAGCCATAAAGGTTTAAAGGGAAATTTAACTTTAAAAGTCAAAAACAAATTTGATTTTGATTTAAAAAATTTAAAATTTATTTACGCTGAAATAAAATCAAATAAAATTCCTTTTGAAATTGAGAAAATAAATATTGTAAAAGAAGGGGTTTATTTAGTCAAGATTTTAGAATATGAGAACAGGGAAGCATCAAATCATCTTATTAAAAAGAAAATATTCGTAGATGAAAAATTGATAATTAATAAACTAAAAGAATTAGAAAGCATTATTGGGTTTAACATTATTGAAAAAAATAAAAAAATAGGTAAAGTAAAAGATTATTATAATCAAGAACAGCCAATTTTATTTTGTAAAATAGGAAATAAAGAAGTTATGATACCCTACGTTAAAGATATAGTTGAAAAGAGAGATGATATCAAAAAAAATATTTATGTTAAGCTACCAAAAGGTTTATTAGACTTAAATTAATATGATCAATATTGATATTTTAACTTGCTTACCTGAACTCCTTGAAAGCCCACTTAATCATAGCATAATTAAAAATGCTAAGGAAAAAAAATTGGTTAAAATCGAAATATATGATTTAAAAGATTATTCAAATAATAAACACAAAAAGGTAGATGATTACGCTTTTGGTGGCGGCGGCGGAATGGTTTTAAAAATTGAACCTATCTACAGGTGCATAGAACACATTAAAAAGAAGAAAGAAATAGATCAAATAATTTATATGAGTCCCGATGGGGAAAAACTTAATCAAAAAAAAGCAAATAAACTCTCATTATATAAAAACATAATAATAATATGCGGACATTATAACGGAATAGATGAAAGAATTAGAGAAAATATAGTTACTAGTGAAATTAGTATAGGAGATTATGTTTTAACAGGGGGAGAATTACCTGCAGCAATTTTAATTGATTCAGTTGTAAGAGTAATCCCTGGTGTATTGTCAAATGAATCAACAGCTCTTAACGATTCATTTCAAGATGATTTGTTAGGATACCCGAATTATACAAGGCCTGCTGAATTTAAAGAATGGAAAGTTCCTAAGATACTATTATCAGGTAATAAAAAGGAAATTGAAAATTGGCGAATCAAAAAATCAATTGAAAACACCAAAAACAAAAGACCTGATCTTCTGAAATAAAAATTTTATCATAATTTAAAAGTTCTAATAAAATTTTAAAAAAATAAAAATAGACTATATTTGCACACTTAAATAAAGGATTATGTCATTAGAAAAAATACAAATGGACAAGGAAAATGTTGAAAAAAGAAAAAATTTTCCTGATTTTAAATCTGGAGACACAATTAATGTTCATGTAAAAATCCGAGAGGGAAATAAAGAAAGAATTCAGCAATTTCAAGGGACTGTAATACAAAGAAGAAATATAAGAACAAACGGAGAAACTTTTACTATAAGAAAAATTTCTGATTCAATTGCTGTCGAAAAAATTCTCCCATTATTCTCACCAAATATTGAAAAAATAGATGTTATTAGAAAAGGAAAAGTTAGAAGAGCTAGACTATTCTATATGAGAAAAAGGAAAGGTAAGCAAGCAAAAATTAAACAAAAAATTTAATTTTGAATCAACCATTATAAGGTTGATTGTATGAACCTATCATTTGAAAAATATCAGGCATCAGGAAATGATTTCATTTTAATTAATCAATTCAACAATAATTTTTTATTAAATAAAAAAAAAATAGGGTTTTTATGTGATAGAAACCTAGGGGTCGGTGCTGATGGGGTAATAATTATCCGAAATACAGCAAAAGCAGACTTTGAAATGAAATTTTATAACCCAGATGGGTCTGAAAGTTTTTGTGGGAACGGAAGTAGGTGCGCTGTTCATTATGCCGCATCTAACAAGATATCCAAAAAAAATATTTCTATGTTTCTTGCAAGAAATAAATATCATGAAGCCTATATAAATAAAAGTAAAGTTTCAATTAAGATGAATGACATTTCAAACATAAAAAAAATAAATAATGATTTTTATATTGATCTAGAATCACCTCATTATGTTAGGATTTGCGACGATTTAAATAATATAGACTTTAAGAAAAACATTGAAAAAATTAAAATAGATAATAATACTAAATATGGAAATTTTAATATTAATCTTGTTCAAATCATTAGTAAAAATGAAATTAATGTAAGAACTTTTGAGAAAGGTGTTGAGGGTGAAACCCTTAGTTGTGGAACAGGCGCTATAGCATCATCCATTGCAGCTTCATTTAAAAAATGTAAAAGTCCATTAAAAATAAATTTTACTGGAGGATCAATGAAAGTAACCTTTACTAAAAACATAAATATTTTCAAAAATATTTATTTGGAAGGCTCTCAGAATTTTGTTTATTCGGGTAAAATAAAAATTTGACGTAATAAATTTTTTTTTATTTTTGAGATCGAATTTTAATTTTTAGTTTTAAATGAAATTAAATCATGAAAAAATTTCAATTATTTTTTTTAATATTAATTCTGATATATTAATGCGATATGAATAACAAAGAAATTATATTAAGCGATGCATTTGATTATGGCAAAATAATTGGAAAAATAGAAAATAATATAATTGAAGAAGCATCCGGTCTTGTAGAAAGTGTAGAAAACAGCAATAGTTTATGGACACATAATGATGGAGGGGACGGTCCGTTTTTATATTTAATATCTAGTTTTGACGCAAAAATTTTAAAAAAAATAAGTTTGGTTGGAATAAAAAATGAAGATTGGGAAGATTTAGCAATTGGTCCAAGCATATTAGGAGATACAAGCACATATATATATTTAGGCGATATTGGAGATAATAAAAAAAATAAAACAATAAAAAAAATTCATTTTTTTAGAGAGCCTAAAATAAAAGATTTTGATAATGAATTAATTGAAATTAATGATATAAAAACTATTAGTTTTTATTCCGAAAAAAAAATAGAAAATTTTGAAACTTTAATGATTGATCCCAATTCAAAAGAATTATTTTTAATTGCAAAAAATAAAAAAAAGAAACAAAATATTTATAAGATAGATACTGAAAACATAGAAATAGATGAAATTCAAAAAGCAAAAAAATATTTAACACTAAATTTAAAAAATTTAAAAGGAGAGATAACAGGGGGTGAAATTTCGAGGAATGGACAAAAATGTCTAATTAAAACTTATAAAAATGTTTTTCTATGGGAAAGAAAGAAAGATGAAAAATGGAAAAACATTTGGTCTCAAGCGCCTAAAATATTAAAATATATTCCCGAATCTCAAGGAGAAGCAATTTGCTGGTCAAACGATGAAAATGCCTATTTCACTCTAAGTGAAAATGAAAACTCTGATCAAGAACAAAACCTATTTAAATATTTAAAAAATTAATTTATTTTGATTCTTTCAGGCACAATTATTGCCTCCGAAAAATCATTAATTAATTTATTTAAAGCCTTATTTGCATTTATTCTATAAAAATACTTTCCTACTTTCACTCTATAATTTGGCTGATCATATAAAGTGTATATATCCAATTCCGAATAAATAGAATCAGCTGTAAAAAATATTGAATCAGCCTTTTCTCGCTCTAATCCAGAAAATATTTGAATAGTATAACCATTTAAATATTTATTTTTTGGTGTATTCTCATAAGTGATGTAAATATTTTCAAGTTCTTTATTAAACTTAGATTCTTCGATAATAGAAATTTCATTTATACTATTGGAGTCTACATTATTTTTTTCAGGGCTTTCTCTTAAAAAAGATAGGTCTTCAAAATAACCTTTTTCTAAATATTGAGATGATGATGGAGGTTTATTTATACAACCAACAACAAATATTAGAATAAAAATTAATGCTCTAATCATTTATTATAACACATTTTTCATCATTTAAATCGCTCTCCACTTTTTTATATTTAACGTCTTTAATTACAGAACCATTTTCATACCTTACAGAAACTCTAGTATTTCTTCCATAAATTTTATTTGATTTTATAGGCTCAGATTTAATTCCATCATTGCTTTTTTCGTTATTTCCAGATAATAAAGATCTGGATTCCTCTTTGTTAGTAGAATAATCATTGCTGCTCCTTTTAGCTTGAGCCTCTTTGACTTGATCTGGGTCTTTAACCGGTATTTGAGCACTAGTCAAAAATGAGACGGTATCCTTGTTTACTTTTGCTATAAATCTCTTAAATAATTCAAAACCTTCAAATTTATAAATAATCAAAGGATCTTTTTGTTCATAAACTGCACTTTGCACTGATTGTTTTAAATCATCCATTTCTCTTAAATGTTCTTTCCAGTTTAGGTCAATAATTGATAAAGTGATAATCTTTTGCATTTCTGTTATTAAAAGACCTGCCTTAGTTTCAATACTATTTTCTAAATCACAAGCAACACCAATTTGTTTTTTTCCATCAGTGAAGGGTATCAGAATTTTTTTTACTGTTGCTCCTTTTTCTTTATAAATTCTTTTAAGAACTGGTAAGGCAGCTGATTTTATTATCTCATTTTTAGAATTATAGTTAGTTAGTAACTTATCATATAATTCTGATGAAATTAAATTTGGATCTTTTTTTTCAAAATCTTCCTTTTGCATATCAAAATCAAATCCTAAAATCCCGAAGATATTTAACTTAAACTCATCAAAATTGTTCGTTTCTTTAGAAGATAATACTATGTCTTCACAAGTATCATAATACATATTAAGAATGTCAACATCTAGTCTTTCTCCGTTCAATGCATTTTTTCTTCTTTTATAAATTACCTCTCTTTGAGAGTTCATAACATTATCATACTCTAAAAGTCTTTTTCTAATAGCAAAATTATTTTCCTCAACCTTTTTTTGAGCTCTTTCTATAGATTTAGTAATCATACTGTGTTGTATTACCTCATCATCATCTATTCCTAATCTATCCATTATTTTTGTCATTCTATCAGAACCAAATAATCTCATTAAATTATCTTCTAGAGAAACAAAAAATTGAGAAGACCCCACATCTCCTTGTCTACCCGCACGACCTCTAAGCTGTCTATCTACTCTTCTAGACTCATGCCTTTCTGTTCCAATTATTGCTAAGCCACCAGCTTCTCTAGATTCTTCTGTTAATTTAATGTCTGTTCCTCTACCTGCCATATTAGTTGCAATAGTCACAGCACCTGGCTTACCAGCTTCTGCTACAACTTCAGCCTCTCTAGCATGCTGCTTGGCATTTAAAACTTGATGTTTAATTTTTTTTATTGAAAGCATTCTACTCAATAATTCTGAAATTTCTACGGAAGTGGTACCAACTAACGTTGGCCTTCCTTGATCTTTTAATTCAATTATTTCATTAATTATTGCATTAAATTTTGCTTTTAAAGTTTTATAAACCTTATCCTGCATATCATTTCTTACAATATCTTTATTTGTTGGAATCACAACACAATCAAGCTTATATATTTCCCAAAATTCACCTGCTTCTGTTTCAGCAGTTCCAGTCATCCCACTTAATTTATTGTACATTCTAAAAAAGTTCTGAAGAGTAATAGTAGCATATGTTTGAGTGGCGTCTTCAATTGTCACATTTTCCTTTGCTTCAATTGCTTGATGTAAACCATCAGAATACCTTCTCCCCTCCATTATTCTTCCAGTTTGTTCATCAACAATTTTTACTTTACCATCCATTACTACATATTCCTGATCTTTTTCAAAAAGAGAATATGCTTTTAAAAGTTGGTTTATTGTATGAATCCTTTTCGTTTTCAAACTGTAATCATTAATCAACGCACCTTTTTTTTCTATAATATCTTCCTTTTTGGAATATTTCTTTTCAATTTCATCAATTTCAACTCCAATATCTGGAACGATAAAAAAGTTTGGATCATCTCCTTCGCTTGTTATCACATCTATTCCTTTATCGGTTAACTGAATAGAATTATTTTTTTCTTCTATAGTATAATATAACGGCTCATCAGCTTCTGGCATAAGCTTGGAGTTATCCTGTAAATAATAATTTTCTGTATTTTGCATAATTGATTTTATACCCGACTCACTTAAATACTTAATTAATGGCTTGTATTTTGGCAAACCCCTAAATGCCCTAAAAAGTGCTCTTCCACCATTTTCTTCATCTTTTTGTTCAATAAGTTTTTTTGCTTCTGACAGATAGCCCGTAACCAACTTTCTTTGAAGATCAACTAGCTTACTTATTCTTGGTTTAAGATCAAAGAACTCATGATCATCTCCTTTTGGAATAGGTCCTGAAATTATAAGCGGTGTTCTTGCCTCATCAACTAGCACAGAATCTACTTCATCTACCATTGCAAAGTTGAGTTCTCTTTGTACCAATTCTTTTTTCTCTCTAACCATATTATCTCTTAGATAATCAAAACCAAATTCATTATTTGTACCATAAGTAATATTACAATTGTACGCATCTATTCTTTCTTGAGAATTTGGAGAATACTTATCTATACAATCAACGGTTAATCTATGAAATTCAAAAATAGGGGCATTCCATTCTGCATCTCTTTTAGCCAAATAATCATTAACTGTTACTATATGAACTCCTTTATCAGATAGGGCATTAAGGTAGGCTGGTAATGTTGCAACTAGTGTTTTACCTTCACCCGTTGCCATTTCAGATATTTTCCCTTGATGTAAAACAACTCCCCCAATCAATTGAACATCATAATGAATCATGTTCCATTCTATTTCCGCTCCTGCAGCACTCCATTTATTTATCCAAACAGCATTTTTACCTTCTATTTTTACATTATCCTTAATTGACGCTAAATTATAATCAAAATCTTCTGCTTTAACCGTGATTTTTTTGTTTACGGAAAACCTTCTAGCGGTTTCCTTAACTACGGCAAATGCTTCAGGCAAAATTTCATTTAAAGTGTTTTCTATTATTTCTTTTTCTTCTACGCTTAGTTTATCAATTTTATCTAAAATCTCCTCTTTTAATTCTATGTTCTGCTCCTTTTCATTTATATAATCTTCTTTTAGAGATTTAATTTGATCCGAGACTTTTTTTGTATTAGCAGATATTTTTTCTTTAAAAGAAACTGTTTTATCTCTTAATTCTTGATCAGAAATAGATGATAATTTATCAAACTCAGAATTAATTTTATCAACATATGGATAAAGAAGCTTTAAATCTTTATCACTTTTTGTTCCAAATATTTTTTTTATACCCTTTCCTAATAAACCAAGCATACAAGTACTTTTTGAGACGTAAATTTAGAGTAATAATAGGATAAGTTATTAATTCCACAAATAAAATTAATTTACTTATAAGAAAAACCTTAATTAAAATTTAATGTTACAAGAAATATTAAGAATATTTCTAAAACTCCATAAGAAACTATTTGTCTCACTACTCGACTCTTTTCTATTTGATTCAAGAATATAGGATGGTACTATTTGAAATGGAGAATCTTTAATTTTTATACTCAAGCCTAAAATTATCCTATCCCTAACTAAACTTCCTTCAGAAAAATTGATTTCATTTTGAAAAAATGGATTATAATTATCCCAGATATTTAAAGAATAAGCTAATCTTAATCTATATCTAAATATATTATTATTAAGTTCAAAGATTCTATATTCATTTCTAAGTCTTAACTTCAAATTATCATTTATCTTATAAGATAGGTCAAAGTGAGGCCTTAATTCCGCAAACCTATCATCATCTTTCATTGCATAAATTTGTCTAAAAAATAAACCAAAGCTCATCTTTTCATATTTATAAGATAAACCCATATTGAACCAGGTCGCATCAAACCCTTTTTCATCATGATCATATTTACTCCTAAATTTAAACTTTATATCTAAATCATCAATTATCTCTCCTGATACCTCAATCGTTGGCCAAGTTTGAAAACTAGATTGTGAAAAAATATAGGTTGGTATTAAAAAAATTAATACTAATAAAAACAATACTTTTTTATATAGAATCATAAAATAACTCTTTGAAAAAAGAGTAATTTATGATATATTTTTAATCCAAAAAAAAAGGATACAAATTTTGAGCTCTTTTTTATATCAAATATGTTACTACTTAAATAAATCGAATTTTATTCCTCCTGTATATCTTGCCCCATAAAACTCTTCTTGCATAAGATATTTTTCATTGCCCTGATAGTATCGTAGAGATTGATTAGTTAAGTTCTTTGCTTGAACATATAATCTTAATTTATCAGTAAATGCATAAGAAGCATTAACATCTAAAAATGCTTGAGAATCATAATATCTATCATCTAAAGGATCTGAACCAAACTCATCGATATAAGAGTCAGTAAAATTATATGATACTCTTATGCTAAATTTATTGTTATCATAATCAAGAGAAACATTATAAGTATTTTTAGCAGCACCTGGAAGAGGTGTTTTGTCTAAATCAGACCTATCCAATACACCTTGAGAATCTGTATCAGCAAATGTATAGTTTAGATATAAACCTAGATTTTTAAGAATTTGTCTTTGTAAAGCAATTTCAAAGCCTAATACAGTAGCTCCGGCACCATTTTTAGGCTGAGTAATTTCTAATTCCCCAACATATCCAGTATAAGTGCCATTATATTCATATGAATAAATAAAATCATTTAAATCTTTAAAAAAAATACCAGCTGAAACCAATCCAACTGTTGAGAAATAAGACTCATAATTTAAATCTAAATTCATAGCCTTCATTGGTTTAAGAGTAGGGTTTCCTAATGTTAATTCGCTATCTTCCTCGATGTATTCTTCATAAGGGACAAGATCATAGTAATTTGGTCTTGCTATCGTATTTGTCCAGGATAGCCTGAAAGCAGAGTTTTCAGACAAATTTAGTTTGAATAATATAGCAGGGAGAAAGTTTGTGTAATTATCTTTTTCAGTTGCAGAAATTGTAACTATTTCATTATCATAATCAACATCTCTACCTGTATATTCAATATTAGTAGATTCTAGTCTTCCTCCAAGTATCATAGAAAGGTTAGATGTTAATTCAACATCATACATGAGATATGTAGCAAAAATATTTTCATTAGCTTCATAGTTACCTGCAGCAAATTCATCAAGAACTAATTCTGGTTTAAACCCTCCTCCTAGAAGTTCTAACCCTCCAAGATATTCCTTAGTAACAAAATTTCCAGCTAAATACTTACCTCCTGCTAAATAATCTGAATCAGACTGATCAACTAATGGAAATTCATTTAAATTAGATCCAATTAAGCTGCCATCATACTCTGACCAAGTATTATTTCTTGCTTTAGATTTTAATCTATTTTTTAAACCAAATTTTAAAATACCGGATGCATTAACAGGAAATGTAAAATCAATTTTTGAGTTAAACTCATTTTCATATGTCCACTTTTGAGCCTCTTCAGGATTCCGAGCATTAGACCCTTGCCAAGAACTAGGATCTTCATACTCAACAAAAGGCTTTCTAGGATCAGAAACATCCAAAATAATAGGCACATCATTATTTCTAAATGTTAAATACCTCTCATTTGGTCTCTCTTCCGAAGCTCTAGAGAAATTAACCATCCAATCAATCTTAATTTTTGAGGCAGCAAGATGATCTCCTCCTAATGTAATATTTGTAGCTTTCTGATCCTCCAGCCTAGTCCCTTTGTTGCGATTATTGTCAATACCACCTTTTGTTTGTCTCTCGATTCTAGCTGTAGTTGTATATCTACCATTACCTAAATTTGTAAAACCATCTTCAAAACCATCTTCAATTTTTTTATATCTTAATCTATATCTATTTTCCCAATCATCTCTATGATTATACATAGAGTTTAAATAAATTTTACTAGATGCAGAGAATTCATAATCTAAATTTAAAGACAAGCTTTTTCTCTCTCTTTTAACATAATATGTTCTAATATCCATCTCATCTGGAACAAATACACCACTTACCATTTCTTTCCATTCTGCCTCTATATTATCTGAACCATACTCTCTATTATTATATGAGCCTGATAATAAGAAACCAAAATTTCCAAGTCTATTACCTAATACAAATGAACCATTATAAATTGCCTTTGAAGTTATTGGACTAAATCCAGATCCTAAATCTGCAGTAAATCTAAAATTATCAGGTGCAGATCTAGTAACTAAGTTTACAACACCTCCAACGGCATCTCCATCCATATATGGAAGAATAGCCTTATTTACCTCTATTGTCTGAATCATATCAGCAGGAATTAAATCTAATTGAACATTTCTATTATCTCCCTCTGCAGATGGTATTCTAGACCCATCAATCTGAACAGAATTTAAAGCAGCAGCCAACCCTCTAACTACAATATTTCTTGCTTCTCCTTGATCACCTTGCATTGTAATACCTGGGACTCTCTTTAAAGCATCTCCCATATTTGAGTCCGGAAATTTGCCAACTTGATCAGAAGCAATAATATTAGATACATTAACGTTATTTTTTTGCTCATTTATAGCCCTTGCTTGACCTTGAAGACTATTGCCTGTTATTATTATCTCTTCCCCAATTAAAATCCCTGCCTCTAACTTAACATTTACAGGAGTATTTGAAGAACTACTCACAGAAATTTCTTTTTCAATATCACTATAACCAATGTAAGAAATGACCAAAGTGTATTTATTAGGAACAACATTTAGAATTATGAACTTTCCATTTACATCTGATATAGTTCCATAATCCGTTCCTTTTAATACTATATTAGCACCAGGTAAAGGAAATCCATTATCAATATCCACTACTTTTCCAACTATAGCTCCATTTTGGCTAAATGTTTGAAAAGAAATTAAAACAAATAAAAAGATTTTTAGATATTTCATAATTGTAATTTTCTTTCAATTTATAATTAAAATATTAGCTGAAGGTTAACTAGATTATATACTTATATTATCTTTTATATAACAATATTATTTAAACGTAAAGAAATAATTAATCAACTTCAAATGAAGTTTTTATCTGATCCCAAGAAAAATAGTGAAATGAAAGATCGTCACTCATTGCTACAAAGATTCCATTTTTAAATGGAGCTGGAAATGGTCCTGGATGAAAATCAGAGCCATCTGAGTCTATACTTGTAGTAAAGAAACTCCCTATTTCTTTATATTCTTTTTCTGGCATAAAAATTCTAAACTGGTTTATGGGCTGTTGATCTGAAACCACTATGTATTTATTTTTTTTAAATATTATAGATATACCTTCATGATCGCCAACAAAATTATTTCCAAAAGAAATAATTTCATCATTACCATTCTCTACATCAGCATGGTACTTTCTTACTCCAAAATTTTCATCAGAGTAATATATATAGTTATTTTTTAGATCAATAGCTATTGCCTCTATCTCTTTAATACCTGAAAAGCTACCAAAACTTCTTAAAAACTTTAATTTAAAAGTACCATCACCTTTACTTTCAAGTTTATATTGATTTAAATATTTTCCACTAACACCATTTTTTTTTCCAACTATAACATGACCATAACCAGTATCATCTCTCCATAAAGCTATCCCCATAGGTTGGGGGTTAATTTCATTCTCAAATACCCTTAGACCACCCCCATCTAATTCTATCATTTCAGGAAGAGAATAAATCCTTATATTATTTTTTAGTCTTTCTGTTACAACGGCTATATCTACATAGTTTCCATCTATAAGCACATCATTTAAAACATCAACGTTGTTAGGCCTGGCTAAACCATATACAGACTTATTTATATCAATTTCACCTTTCAAATCATATACTATTAATGCTCCATTTTCATCTTTCTGGGTACCTAAAATTATACTTTTTGAAGGATTTTTCTCATTATACCAAATTGCAGGATCATCAATATCTCTTTCTACTTTTTCAGTTTTTATAAGAGGTTCAACTATTTCTTTTTCATCAATTATACCAAAATCTTTAAAAATTTGATTTCTCATATTTTCATTAATTGATATTGCAAGAATAACAGAAACTAAAAGTCCTATAAATGCATACACAGTATCTTTGACT
>MDTE01089652.1_pt1 | contig 12098 bp, 13 predicted proteins | sample 811231 | NCBI WGS metagenome assembly MDTE01 (sample SAMN05326651, study PRJNA326480) | marine metagenome | isolation source: seawater | place: Indian Ocean: Red Sea | collected 2010
CCCCATCAATTATGCTTCTTGCATTAAAAATTGAGCTAAAAGCATTAATCATAGTTAAAAATGCTTCTGGGGAAAAACATATTAAATACTTGTTTGTTTTTATTGACGAGTAATTTAAATGATCAATTGTTTTTTTAGAAGCTTCTTCAATACATTCTTGAATATTTATATCATTAACTCCATATCCAATTTTTACAGTACCTGCACTTCTAGGTTTCTTATTATCTTCTTCTGCTTTTGGATATAAATATAATACAGCTTGACTTTTAGAGTAATTTCTAAATGCTCCATCACTATTCGCATATATTCTTTCATAAAAACTTTCAGATAAACCATTGTAAGGTATTGATTTGATTGATATGTGACTGTCGATTAGTTTTAATTCAGCATCTCTTAGAATATTCAATAATTTTTTTATGCCTGAAGGTTTCCTTTTGTTTTCATCTTTAATACTTATAGGTTCCTTTGCTAAAGGAGAAAAATCAACACTTTCATTCTTATTACCAAATTCAGAAGCAATACTTGCTTGTTTAAGAGCTTTTTGGATTCCTGATTCACTTAAGTCACTTGTTGTGGTAATTCCGACTAAATTTGATTTATTCCAAACCCTTATTGTTACTACTTGTTTTTGGGAGGCCTTAAGTTGTTTAGCTTTTCCTTTGTCAACTTGTACGGAATATTCATTAGTAAAACTTGCCCCATAATCCCACTTTTTTAAATTTAGAAATTCTGCTGTAGTGGATATTTGTTTAGTAATTTCTTTAGCATTCATTATTTATCTACCACCAACAGTAATTGAATCAACTTTTATGTGAGGCTGTCCAACTGTTACGTTAACACTACCACTTACTGATCCACAAAAGCCTGGAGCTAACTCTAAATCATTTCCACACATAGAAATCTTTGTCATTACTTCTTTAGCATCACCTATTAATGTTGCTCCTTTTACTGGCTTTGTTAATTTACCATTCTTAATTAGATAACCCTCTTCTACTGCAAAATTGAATTGTCCTGTAGCTCCAACGCTACCTCCACCCATAGATTTACAGTAAAGACCATCACTGATACTACTTAATAATTCATCTTTTGTATTTTTGCCTTTAGCAATATATGTGTTTCTCATCCTTGAGGCTGCTGCAAAAGTATGATTTTGCCTTCTACCACTACCAGTTCTCTTGTGACCTGTTCTCATTTCTCCAGCTCTATCAGATATAAATTTTTTTAATACGCCATCCTTTATAAGAACAGTTTTCTCCGGTTCCATTCCTTCATCATCTACAGATATTGAACCAAATGAACTTTCTGATATCCCTTCATCAATAGCGGTTACAGATTCATGAGCAATTTTCTCATTTAATTTATCTTTAAAAGGTGTTGTCCCTCTCTCTATCTGTGTTGTTTCAAGCAGATGACCACATGCCTCATGAAAGATAACACCACCAAACTTGTTTGCTAAAACTACAGGCATTTGACCGGCTTCTACATAATCCGCATAAAGCATATTCATAGAACTATCAAAGACATCATTAGCTGCTTCTTCGTGATTCCAATCCCTAAACTCATTGGGTTTCCCAGAGGATCCAAACCTTCTACTACCATTAGATCTATATTGTGCGTCAGTTGCAATTACATTAAGACCAACTGTTTGATTCAATCTAATATCATTTACATAAGTACCATCACTTGAAGCTATGATAATTTCTTGAAAATTTCTTGAGTAACTACCTTTTCTTACGGCTATTTTGTCATTTCTTTTTAATTCTTTTGTACTAAGTAATAATTTCTCACCAATCTCTTTAGTAGTGGGTAACTCGTTTATCCAACTTTTTTTTGAGTGACTGTAATCTTTTAATTTGTTTAAACCTCTAAAAAGTTTCTTAGTCCCATAACTATTAGATATATCTAACATTTCTACTGCTTGAGAAATTGATCTCATTAAACCTTGTTTTGATAAGTCGTTAGTACTAACAAAACCATCTTTCTTGTCTTTAAAGATCCTTATACCTGCCCCTTTTCCAAAAGATGGATTAACACTAGTAATATTGTCCTCTTCGGCAAGTACACTTGTATTGTCAGTATTTTCTATAAATAACTCAACGAAATCAGCACCTAATGATATTCCAAAAAAAATAATTTCTTCCAGCAAATCTCTGTTGCAATTTCCAAACTCAATTTCATTTAATTTGATTTTTGAAGAAAGCATTTGAATTTATTGTTTATCTGTTTTTGATAAGATTACCTTATTGATGGTTGGAAATCCGAGCTATTAAGAGGTTTTAATAAGTATAGTCTTAACAGCTCATAACCGTTAGAAATATAAGAGGGTAATTTAGCTAAATTTTTTGTAATTTTATTTTGATTTTTTTGATCAATATTTGATAGACATTTATTATTCTCTATTATTCTTTCTAGTCTTTTATAAAAAGATGAATGATTAACATCAAGAACTACAGGAAAAACCCTAGCCGAAGTTTCATTAGTCTTTTCAATTACATATTTGTCGTATTCACGAGCGTCTAGTCCTAGAGCTTGATAGAATTCTTTTCTTCCAACATCTCTAATGTACATTGTTGCAAATACGGCAAGTAAGAAAAACCTGCACCAAAGCTTAGCTACAAAACCTTTAACTGTACTTGGTTGCGCTTTCATCAAAGCATCAAAGAAGTCACCATGACGATTTTCATCCTGACACCAGTTTTCAAAAAAGTTAAAAATAGGAAATATTTTACTATCAGGATTTTTTTCTAGATGCCTATATATTGCTATATATCTCCAGTAGCCAATTTTTTCAGATAGGTAAGTAGCGTAGAAAATAAATTTTGGTTTAAAGAAGGTATAATCTTTATTTGCAGTCAAAAATCCTAAATCCAACTGTAATCCAAAATCATTCATTGACTTATTTAAGAAACCTGCATGTCTTGCTTCATCTCTTGCCATATGTGCAAAACATTCTGCTAATAAGGGATTTTTATCTTTAATTCTTCTACTCAATTCTTTGTAAAGTAAAAATCCAGAAAACTCGGATGTACAACTTTGCTCTAAGAACTCAATAAATACTTTTCTAGTCTCTGGATCTAATTTATCTGCTGCACCCTCAAATTCGCTATTCCTGACAAAATGATGTCTATTATAATCTTTCCTAAATTCTTCACAAATGGCCTCTAGTTCTTCTTCATTAATGGATAAATCCATTTTTGCCATAGCATCAAAGTCTGTAGTGTAGAACCTTGGAGTTAAAATTGTCTCTTTGGCTGGTTCTTTGCCTTTATTTGTAGAATTTTTATTTTTAGATTCAACAGTTGATTGGGACATCTTAGGAATGTTTCTTTTACTATTATTTACTATTTTTTGTACTTTCGAGGAAAAAGTTAACTTGGTGTTAATTATTTTATTTAATTGGTGTTAATTATTTTATTTAATTGGTGTTAATTATTTTATTTAATTTGACCCTATAAGTTTTTGACCATTTAACCTTTGCAAAATTCTCGAAATAATTAACTTAAGGGTTATTCTTTTTTCGTCAATAAGAAATGATTCTATTACACTAGGATTCTGATTAGGTTTTGACAAAGATATACTTTTAGAAGAACTAATATCATCTTTCTCAAATGATAACCAGAAGTTACAGGTATTATTGATTTCACAATAAATTACCCAACACTTATCACCCGCTATTGGTCTAAGTGAATTTTTAAGATTGATCTCATTTACAACTAAGCCTCTACTTTTTAATTCATCTGTCAGACAAGGTATTAAATGTAAATTTATAAATTCATCAAAAGGCTTTTTTTCTATAGGAATTTCTTTTTTTGGTTTTATTATTTTATTCTCTGGTGAGGAAACAGGTTTTGCATCAGTTTTTGAAGCTTTGTTTTCAATTAAAGTTTCATCTGTTTTTATTTGGTTAATAGAAGAATCATTATTAGCGTCTTTATTTAACTCTAGATTCTCTTCCATTAAGTTAGATTTTTTACTTAAAGTTATTATAAATTATAAAAAATTATTTTTTATTTTTATTTCTAAATAACTACATTATTACCAATCACTTTCTTCATTCTCCCAATCATCTTTATAACTCGGGTTCTTCATTGATTCTTCTCTCTGATAATCATTAAAATTTTCTTCCTTATTTTTAATTACCCTATAGTTAACTGAAATTGTTGGTTGTATATCCCTTACATCCCTTTGAGGTGGAATATCGTTAATTAAATTATCATCTTCATTATTCTCTTTTTCCTCATAACTCAGCTCTTTTTCGTAATTATTCTTTTCTTTAAATTTTAAAAAACTACCATTATTTGATTTATGTAAAATAATACTTGCTACTAATCCAGTTACGAATGATATGTTCATCAACTTTCCTAAACTTAATTCGTCAATTTTCCAAACAAAATATCTAAATGATGTTTTTTGACTGTTATTTATGTGCAATAAAACTTGAATGAAAATAACAAAAAAAATAGTAATTATATTTACCTTTTTTTTAAAAAACATATTTTATTGAATGTTTAGTAATTCCTTGTTCTTCATCAATATAATTGATAATACTTCTAGATTAATTCTAAATCAATTTGATATTTTAGTATATCAACTTTGATTATTTTAATTTCTATTTTGTCACCAATTTTATATGATTTCTTAGACTTCCTACCAACCAAAATATTCTGTCTTGATCTGTATTCATACCAGTCGTTATTTAAGGTACTAACATGTACCAATCCTTCTACATTCAATTCTGGGATTTCTACAAAAAAACCATAACTTTGTACTGACGTAATATAACCATAATAATTATCCCCAATTAACTTCTCAGCCTTCCGAACTTGTTTTATGGTAATCATATTTGATTTGTATTGTCTTGTCTTATTTTTGTATTCATTAATTTTGTCAATAATTATCTTGTCAAATAATAAATCTATATTCTTGGAAATTGATGAATTATAAATTTCCCAGTTCGCTACTTCCCATGAATTCATTTCATTAATATTTATATTTTTATTATTTTTATTCGATCTTTTACTATTAACTATCATATTAATAATATTGTGCTGGTTCAGCAGATTAGCTAAATCATAAGAAGGCATTGTCCATGGAGAAACGAATGTTTTCCTTGAATCATCTATTTCCGTGTCTTTTGTAGTTAATATCAATTCATTTTCTCTTAATGCATTAATTAGGAGTTTGTTTAATATTCTTTTCTTATCAATATCTTGACATGATTCAAGCATTTGTTTAGGTGTTAAATTACCATCATCATTGAGTTTCACATCACTATCAACTAACTCTGAGTATTTAATAATTTCGGCTATATTTATATAATTAAGTTCTTGTGAAGAATATGAAGCGCTTTTTAAACCATATTTATTTGAGTGCATGAACCATACTAAATCAGCTTGGGATAGTATTGGGGAGAGATATGTTTGGCAGTCATTATGATTTAATGGTTCTAAATATTCATTTGAATAGTTGCAAGGGTTATGAATGAATAATTCACTTAATGATTCAATGTTATTTGTTGCTGTGGAGATTTCAATATTCCCATTAAGGAGTTGTCTATTTCTGAACTCTTTTGATATTTCTAAAATTTTATCTAAGTCGTGAATATATTCTTTTATTGGTTTTAGTATTCGAGATGTAATTCTTGTTTTACTCTTTCTTGTTAAAAGAGCCTCTATTTCTCTTCCTTCGATAATTAATGAACATTTAACAAAAGTTAAATGGAATGACCAATTAATGATTTCAAAATCACGGCTCAAATGAATACACAGACTTACTGCCTCTTTTTTTTCTCCTAAATTAAATTCAGAAGCTTTAATAATTTCTTCACTTAAATAGTTTTGCCAATTATCTAATAAAGAAAATGATTCGAGTCCATTAATAAATATTTCTAATGATTTTTTACTATTGAGGATTAATCTTTCAGAGATTGCATTTGTATGTATCCAAATTTTTGTTGTCTTATCTTTTTCATGCTCTACATTAAAGACTGGGAGAGTTGGCGAATTATGCCCATCCCAACTCTTGAACATATAAGTATTCATATTTGACAAATCTATTCTTTCTTGAATTTTTATACTTTGCGGCTTAAGATCATTTATTTTGTTAATTTCGTTGATGTTACTCTTCGACAATACAAAATCGATATCGTACTTTTCATTATTACTTAATTTTAGTTCTTGAATAACATGACCAACTCCTTCTTGTTGTGCAATTGGGAATTGATCAATTTCTACTTTTACTATATTTTTTTCATCTGGATCATGTTTAAACTTTTCATCTTCATTAGGTAATTTTATTTTGGATAAAATCCTATCGTCTATTGGGATTCCATATATTTGATTATTAATCTTTTCAACTTTAGCAAGTAAAATCTGATTTGATCTTTCAAGTATGCAGTCTACTATCCCTTCTGGTGATCTTCGTTTATATCCCTCTTTAATTATTCTTACTAAAACTTTATCCCCATTCCAAGCATAATTAAGAAGATTCTCTTTGATGTATATATCTTCTTTGCCATTATCTCTTACTGCAAAACAATAACCCTTACTACTACATCTAATCTTGGCGATAATGTGTTTATTTTCCTTAACGTTTGTGTAATGATCATCTTCATTCTTATTTATTATTTCAAGCTTCTCTAGTGCATCTAAAGCTATATTTAATTTATCCTTATCTGATTTTTTGGATATTTTTAATATTCGACATAATTTCTTGTAATCTAATCCTTCTTTTTGGTCTAAATTATCAATAATTTCTGAAGTCGTGAACATAATATTGTTATAAATTAATTAAAAAAATTGATTCATATAGTATATTTTACCCTTTAATGGATTATCTCTAATTTAAATCTATTTTTTCTTTTTCATTTACAAATGAATTTATCAAAAGTCTAATACCAATAATTAAGAAAGTTAATGATGCAATTAATTTCAACAATACTTCAGGCAAAAAACTTGATATTGAACCACCTGTTAAAGCCCCAAGCAAGCTTGCTAAAACGAGAGCTGATGAAGAACCTAAGAATACAGCTAATGGTTTATTTGATGTTCCACTTATAGTTAAGGTAGCTAATTGTGTTTTGTCTCCAAGTTCTGCGACAAAAACAGTTAGAAAAGTTGAGAATAATAAACTTAAAATCATTTATAAATAAATCCTTAAAACGTCTAAAGCTAAAAATAGACTGATTATTATCATTAAAATACTTGTTATTTGTGCAAATTTATTAGGAGATATTTTTTTTGAAACCCATTTACCAATTAATACTCCAACAATACTGGAACTTATCAAAGCAAGAGAACTACCTATAAAAACTATAATCGGTTTTCCAGATTCGGCTGATAACATTAGTGTTGCTATTTGTGTTTTATCTCCTAATTCAGCAATAAATATTGTTGTGAATGTTGTTATAAATATTGAAATAAAACTTTTTTCTGTATTATTTTCTTCGTTTTTTAAATTGATATTCATTATTTAGTTATAGCTTGTCTGAAATTTTTCATTACTATACTTTTATCACCATAATTCGAAGAGATATGTTGTTTGCAGCAGTCAATTAGAAACTTGTCTCCGTATTTTAAATAATCAGCAAATCTTACTGAGAATTCATCTACACGACAAAAATGCGGTCTATTTTCGTATATTAAGCATTTTTTATTTTTTCTATCAAGATTCTTACACCAACCATCTTTTGATGTCATAGAACTTATCATAGAAATATCATCATCATTTAATTTATATTTTAAATCGTCTCTTAACTCCAAATCAAACTTGCAACAAGCACCGCAGTTTTTTATACATTTCCATGATTTCATAATTTAATTCAATCTCGTAACGTATAAGTACACTTCTTTAGTTTATTTGTAAAAATAGTATCACACAATATAATTTCAACCATGGCAACACTTATACCTTTAGCCGTTGTAGCGCTAGCCGGTCCAGCAATAATAGCTCTTGTTTTCTATCGCAAATAATAAATTATATAAATCTTAAGTGACTTACCTAGAAGGGGTTTATTGGGATTTAGATGGAACAATAGCCAATACTGAATTAGAGGCTCATTTGCCAGCTTTCAATAATGCATTTAAGGAATTTGGCCTCAATTGGTATTGGAATGAACATTTATATTTAGATCTATTAAAAATTAACGGTGGAAAAAACAGAATTGCCCACTATTCAAAAATTACTAAAAATTCTTTATCAGATGATTTAATCATAAAGATTCACCAAAAGAAACAATATTATTATTTAAATTTTATAAAAAATGATTTTGTTAAGCTAAAAACAGGTGTCCTTAGATTAATTACTGAATTATATGAAAAAGAGGTAAGACAATTTATCGTTACTTCTAGTTCCAAATGTCAAGTCAATTCACTTCTTTTAAATTTATTTGGAAAATTTAAACCTTTTGAATTTATTATCTCAAGTGACGATGTTACATTTCATAAGCCTAATCCTCTTCCTTATATGAAAGCCACACAACTAAGTGGCATTAAGAATAAAAACGCTGTTGTTATTGAAGATTCAAATGCAGGTATTAGATCTGCTTTAGGTGCTGGGCTGCCAACAATTTTTGTACATTCAAATTTACCTACAGTTATTGATGATGACCTAAAATTAAAATGTATTATTGACGGCTTGGGGGATAATATAATCATGTCAAATGTTATTAAAGGTCCTAAAATAACTAAAAATTACATTGATTACGATTTTTTGAATAATTATCTAAGTTCAATATCTCATGCAAAATACTAATTTTTCAAGATTTACCGAACAATTTAATTACATACTTTTTGGATTCGTTAAATCTAAATGGAAATATAAATCTATAAATATCATTTCAGTTTTAATTGGTTATTTTTTATTTGCAAATTTTCTAACAAAATTTATATCTGAAGGCAGAAATGAGTTAATTATGGTTCCTATAATAATTTTATTTTCTGAATTCATAATTAGATTAAAGCCATCTATAAATTCAAAAATCATTAATTTATGGTCAGTTATTGACAATATTCGCATAGGTTCCACATATGCTGTGATCCTAGAGGCTTTTAAATTAGGATCTTAATATATTATTCTTCGGATTCTTCTTCTTCAATAGGGTATACAAATCCTTGAGCCTTTCCTGTTAAAACTGATTTCCCAAGCGAAATTGCTTTTTCAGCAGCTATTGCTGCTTTCCCTTTCCAAACAGCATGTCTATGATTCCTTTTACTTTTTGATTTTTTCTTCTTTGGTACAGCCATACTGTTTTTTTGTTTCCATATAATAATATAACCTTTAACTGGTTATCTCCCAAACTTTTGAGTATATTTAATCTAAAATAGGCAATTATTAAACAGAGCTTATATGCTTTATAAATAATTTAATTAAAGTTAGTGTTCTTCAATTCAAAATTCACCTATTCTAATTCTAATTCAAGTTATTCTGATCTCCTAGTAGATATAGACTCTGGGAATATAGTAGAAATATATTTTTATCCAAGAAAAAGGGAGGTTGAAGTATTATTTAAAAATGGTACTAAAGAGAAAATTCCTATACTTTATAATGATCAATTAATTTTAGAAAAGGCTGCCGAAAATAATGTTCAACTTACAGTCAATAATAGTAGGAAAGAATCATTACAAGCCAACACATTTGCTTCAGTCGGACTTTTTATATTATTTTTAACTGCTATTGTTTTAATTTTAAAAAGTACATCAAAATTAGCCTCAAAAGCTTTAGGTTTTGGCAAAAATAAAGCTAAATTTATAACTATTGAAGATGTTGAAACAAGATTCGATGATGTTGCAGGGGTACCTGAAGCTGCAGAAGAATTAGGAGAAGTAATTACTTTCTTAAAGGAACCAAAAAAATTTACTAATCTTGGTGCTAAAGTTCCCAAAGGAGTTTTATTAATTGGCCCCCCAGGTACTGGTAAAACATTATTAGCTAAAGCTATTGCCGGTGAATCTGGTGTACCTTTTATTTCTATTGCCGCATCAGAATTCGTTGAACTATTTGTTGGTGTTGGCGCTAGTCGAGTAAGAGATTTATTTGCTAAGGCAAAAGAAAAATCTCCTTGCATAATTTTTATCGATGAAATTGATTCCATTGGAAGGCAACGAGGTTCTGGTATTGGAGGTGGTAATGATGAAAGAGAACAAACTCTTAATCAGTTATTAACAGAATTAGATGGTTTCGCAGATAATTCTGGAATTATTGTTTTAGCTGCTACAAATAGACCTGATATATTAGATGCGGCTCTCCTTAGGCCTGGAAGATTTGACAGAAAAATTGAAGTAATGTTACCCGACTTGAATGGTCGAAAAAAGATTCTAGCAGTTCATTCTCTTTCTAAACCATTAGCTAATGATGTTGATTTAGGTTATTGGGCATCTAGAACTATTGGATTTTCTGGTGCTGATTTAGCAAATTTGATGAATGAGAGTGCCATACACTGCGCTAGGACTAATGCAAAAATAATTGATGATAATCATATAGAAAATGCTTTAGACAAAATTACAATAGGATTAAGAACTTCAATAATATCTTCACCCAATATGAAGAAAATTATTGCCTATAACGAAGTTGGAAGAGCAATTGTGGCAGCTGTTAAAATCGGGGTTCAATCGATTGACAAAATTACGATATTGCCTAGGTCTGGATATTTGGGAGGTTACACAAAATTAACTCCTGATGAAGATGTTATTTCTAGTGGTTTAATTTCTAAGAAATTGTTGTTATCAAAAATAGAAATAGCTCTTGCTGGTAGAGCTGCTGAAATAATTGTATTTGGAAAGAATGAAATTACTCAATGTGCAATTAATGATATTTCTTATGCAACTAATATTGTTAGAGAAATGGTTACAAAGTATGGATTTTCAATTGTAGGGCCCATTTCTATTGCTGCTGATAATAGTGACGTGTTTATTGGAGATGGTCTAATTAGAAGTAAATCTGATATTGCAGATAATACTTTTTCAAAAATAGATACAGAAATAATTAATATTTCTAAAATATCCTTACAAAATTCAGTTCATATACTTCAAAGAAATAGATCCTTGTTGGATAGATTAGTTGATATCCTATTGGTAGAAGAAACTATAGATAAAGATGTTTTTAAAGAAACTACTTTTGAATTATTAAATTTGTGATTAAATAAATGAAGAACTATAAGTTTTGATAATCAAGAATATTTTTTTAATAAGAAGATTTCTATTTACATTATTTATTATTTTATTTCCTTTTGTTCAAAAGCAGTGGTTAAATCTACATTTATTTAATATAAATAGCATATCTATTTATTCAATTTTATATTATCTCAGCGGTTCTATTATCCCTTTATTTGTTGGTATTATTTCAATCAAAAGATTCACTATATACAACATGAATTTGAATATTTTATATAAAAATAAAACTATTAAAGGTAAGTTACTATTATTATTTTTATTATTTACGATAATTTCGTTATCTATTCTCATAGCAAAATATTTTTCATTAAATATCTATTTAACTCTTAGTTTGCTTTTTAAAAGAGAATATATTTTTAAATTTAATTTAACCCAAGAAATTATTACTATATCTTTAATATGTATTTTACTAATCTTTAAGTCATCAAGAATATTGATCAAAAAGATAACTTTAATAAATTTTTTTGTTATGTCATTAATAATATGGCATTTACAAATAATAAATGGGTTTGAAATTTATAAATTTTTTATAAAAGATAATCTATTTTTAGAAAACATTAGTTTTGTAAGTATTAGTTTTATAAATATAATTTACTTATTTTTTATTGAAGAAATATATTATTTATGGTCCTACATTGCATATAAAAACAATCTAACTGATTGGTCAGTTCAAATACCTTCAAGAAGTAATTTATTACCAATAATTAAAATTGCCATTTTTTATATATTTATACTTATCTATTATTCAATTCTAGGAGCATAGTTTTAAAAAAAAATTGAATTGATTTTAAAGTGCAGAAAAATATTCTTTACTTCCTTTTGGATCTTCTAACATAGTTTTCTCCCCAGGAGTCCAGTTTGCTGGACATACTTCATCCGGGTTTGCTGCAACGTATTGATACCCTTGAAGGATTCTTAGTGTTTCATCTA
>MDTE01158030.1_pt1 | contig 12098 bp, 10 predicted proteins | sample 811231 | NCBI WGS metagenome assembly MDTE01 (sample SAMN05326651, study PRJNA326480) | marine metagenome | isolation source: seawater | place: Indian Ocean: Red Sea | collected 2010
CTGGGAGCCATTGGAAGAGGAGAAGACATGCAGATCACAACTTATCTTGAAAAATCAATGGAGTCCGAGCTTTCAGGAAATGTGATTGATCTTTGTCCCGTTGGTGCATTGACATCGAAACCATATGCATTCGAAGCAAGACCCTGGGAGTTAAAAAAAACTGAAAGTATAGATGTAATGGATGCCGTAGGTTCAAATGTTAGAATTGATTCATATGGCTGGGAGGTTAAAAGAGTACTTCCAAGACTAAACAACAATATAAATGAAGAATGGATTTCCGACAAAACAAGATTTGCCTGTGACGGATTATTAAAACAAAGATTGGACAAGCCCTACAAAAGAGAAGATGGAAAACTTATTGAAACAAATTGGGATGATGTAATTGATTTGGTCTCAACTAAAATAAGTCAAATTGATCCAAAACATATAGCTGGACATGTTGGAGACATGTCAAGTTTAGAAACAATCAACTCATTTAAGAGTCTCCTAAATTCTTTAGGGTCTTATAACCACGATTTTAGAGAAAAATTCTTTTATATAAATGATAAAAATAAGATAAATTATATTTTTAATACATCCATTAAAGGAATTGAAGAAAGTGACTTTATTCTTTTAGTAGGAACAAACCCCAGAATAGAAGCTACAATACTTAATGCAAGAATAAGGAAAACATTCTTATCAAAAAAATTACCAATATTTTCAATAGGTTCTCCCGGAGATCTTACTTTTGATTATGAAATAATTGGAAACAGTACTGATGATATTCAAAAGTTGTCAAACGGTGCAAACAAAATCAAATCAGCTTTGCTTAAATCTAAAAAACCTATAGTTATAATAGGGGAGTCAGCTCTTTCTTTAAAATCTGGAAAATTCATTTTAGAAAACTTAAAAAACCTCTTACTTAAAAATAACTTTATAAATGAAGAATGGAACGCACTAAACATTTTATCTAAAAATGCATCAACCGTTGGTGCTATAGATCTTGGTTTTTATATGAAAGACGAAGCTTTTTTTCAAAAACTTCATAACAACGAGTTCAAATTATTATATTTTGTTGGTTCAGATAATTTGAATTTTAATAAAAAAGATGAATTCATTATTTATCAAGGAAGTCATGGAGATAAAATCGCTCAAATAGCAGATATTATTCTCCCAAGTCCAGCATATACCGAACAAAATGGTCTATATATTAATTTGGAAGGAAGATTACAGAAATGTGTAAAAGCAAGTTATCCTACTGGTTTATCAAAAGAAGATTGGAAAATTTTTAATTTAATAAATAATAGAATAAAAAACCATACACTCTATAAAAATTTTCAAGAATTAAGGACTGATACACTTGCAAAAATTAAAAATCACTCAGACTATGATAAGTTGCCAAAAACAAATACTAAAATTCTTAAAATAGAAGATAGTAAATTTTATAATGAAAATATCGATATAGATAAAACTGACTATTATTTTAGCAATGCTATAGCACGTTCTTCTAAAACTATGAGTGATTGTAAGGCTGCAAGAGAATCTAACTCAAAAAACTAGGAATTATTATGGATTACATAAATATTTTTTTTAATGAAACATTTAAGATTTTATTATTATTAGTTCCTATTTTAGTTTCAGTAGCCATGGTTGTTTGGTTTGATAGAAGAGTATGGGGTTTTGTTCAAAAAAGAAAGGGCCCAAACGTTGTAGGGCCATTCGGATTGTTTCAAACATTAGCTGATGCATTAAAATATATATTTAAGGAAATTATTATACCTGCAAGCGCTAATAAAATTGTATTTATACTTGCTCCAATAATAACCATGACTCTAGCTCTATCTGCTTGGGCCGTAATACCTTTAAGTGAAAAGTTGTATATATCAGATATTAACGTTGGAATTTTATATATTTTTGCCATTTCCTCTTTAGGTGTTTATGGGATCATAATGGGCGGATGGGCATCTAATTCTAAATATCCTTTTCTAGGAGCAATTCGATCTGCAGCCCAAATGGTTTCTTATGAAGTTTCTATTGGCATAATAATTATAAACGTTTTACTTTGCGTTGGTTCTCTAAATTTGAAGGACATAGTTTTGGCACAGAAAGATTTATGGTTTGTAGTACCCTTATTTCCAATGTTTGTGATTTTCTTTATATCCGCTTTAGCCGAAACTAATAGACCACCTTTTGATTTGCCTGAAGCAGAGGCAGAATTAGTTGCTGGTTATCAAACCGAATATTCCGGAATGATGTATGCAATGTTTTGGCTTGGTGAATATGCAAATATTTTATTAATGTGTGCTTTGGGAACTATACTTTTTCTTGGTGGCTGGTTATCTCCAGTTGACATTTATCCACTTAATATAATTCCTGGTATTTTTTGGATGATAATCAAAATCCTTATCATGTTTTTTATGTTCGCCCTTATTAAAGCAATAGTTCCAAGGTATAGATATGATCAACTTATGAGACTCGGATGGAAAGTTTTTTTACCTTTTTCATTAATTTATGTAGTTTTAACAGCAAGTTTTTTGATTTACTTTGATTTGTTACCTAAAGGAGGCCTTTAATGAATTTAAACAGATTTTTTAAAACTATTTTTTTAGCCGAATTTATAAAAGGACTATTTATTGCTATAAAAGAAATTTTTAAAAAAAAGAAAACAATAAATTATCCATTTGAAAAAGGAAGTATTAGTCCAAGGTTTAGAGGAGAACATGCTTTAAGAAGATATCCAAATGGTGAAGAGAGATGTATAGCATGCAAACTTTGTGAAGCTGTTTGTCCAGCTCAAGCAATAACAATAGAATCTGAGGAAAAAAACGATGGTAGCAGAAAAACAACTAGATACGATATTGACATGCTTAAATGTATTTATTGTGGATTATGCGAAGAGTCGTGCCCAGTCGATGCAATTGTACAAGGTCCAAATTTTGAGTTTGCAACTGAAACAAGGGAAGAACTTTATTATAACAAAGAAAAATTATTAGATAACGGAGATAGATGGGAGTCTGTTTTGGCTCAAAATATTAAACTTGATAAACCGTACAGGTAATTAATGATTGCACACGCAATATTCTTTTATTTTTTCTCAGTAATTGCAATTTTATCAGCAATTATGGTTGTTGTTTCAAGAAACACAGTTCATGCAGTTTTTTTTCTAATTTTAGATTTCGTCTCAATAGGCTGTCTATTTATTATGGTAGGCGCTGAATTTCTGGGGATGATGATGCTTATAGTATACGTAGGCTCTGTTGCTGTTTTATTTTTATTTGTTGTTATGATCATGAACGTTTCAGAGCAAAAACTTTCATGGTTAAGAGGAACAAGAAAATCAAATCATATACCGGTGGGTTTAGTAATTAGTTTGGTAATTTTATTAGAATTAATAGTTGTAGTGGGTGGCTGGAAATATAAAAGTTCTTTTTTAGAAACAAGAACCTTAAATTTGGATGGTGGACTAACTAACACGCACCAAATAGGAAACGTTATGTATACTGAATACATACATTTGTTTCAAATATCAGGGGTAATTTTGCTGTTGTCAATGATAGGTGCGATTGTCTTAACTCATAGAAAACGAGAGGGAGTCAAAAGACAAAGTTATTTTAAACAAGTTTCCAGAGAGAGAGAAGACTCAATTGAATTAGTAGATGTTAATTTTAAAGAGGGAGTAAAAATTGATGATTGAAATTGGTTTAGGTCATTATCTTGTTCTGGGGGCCATTATTTTTTCATTAGGTATGATAGGTATATTTTTAAATCGAAAAAATGTAATTGTTATTTTGATGTCAATAGAGCTTATTTTATTAGCAGTTAATATTAACTTAGTTTCTTTTTCAATTTTTCTACAGGATATAGTCGGTCAAGTTTTTACAATGCTAATATTAACTGTTGCAGCAGCTGAAGCAGCGATAGGTTTAGCAATTATTGTAGTTTACTACAGAAACAAAGGATCAATTAGAGTAGAAGAAATAAATAGGATGCGAGGTTAAATGGAATATGCTGCAATATTTCTACCTTTAATCGGCTCAGTTTTAGGATACTTCTCAAAATATATTGGCAACGTGTTTCCTTTACTCATTACAACATTATTTGTTCTCATATCGTCTGTTTTATCAATTTTGATTTTTTATAACGGCGTAATATACAACAACTATGAAAACCATCTGGTTTTTGAGTGGATAAGCTCAGGTAATTTTGTTTCCAATTGGTCAATTAATATTGACCCATTAAGCTCAATCATGCTTGTTGTCGTTTCCTTTATTTCTTTTTTAGTTCATCTTTATTCAATTGGTTACATGAAACATGATCCAAATAAACCTAGGTTTATGTCGTATCTATCCCTTTTTACATTTTCAATGTTGGTATTGGTTGTTTCAGACAATTTTCTACAGCTTTATTTTGGATGGGAAGGAGTAGGCTTATGCTCTTATCTTTTGATAGGATTTTGGTATAAAAAAAATTCTGCAAATCGCGCAGCGATCAAAGCATTTTTAGTAAACAGAGTTGGTGATTTTGGTTTTGCAATAGGTATTTTTTTAATTTTTTTATATTTTGGAACAATTAACTATAATGAGGTTTTTCAATCCGTTCCAAACTTTTCTTCAAAAGAGGTTTATTTTTTAGGTTTTAACATCAATCTTATTACATTGATCTGCATGTTTTTATTTATTGGAGCTATGGGTAAATCTGCCCAATTTTTGTTACATACCTGGTTACCAGATGCAATGGAAGGACCAACACCTGTCTCTGCATTAATTCATGCAGCAACAATGGTTACAGCTGGAGTTTTTTTAGTTGTTAGGTGCTCTCCAATTTTTGAATATTCTCAATTTGCTCTTAATTTTGTAACTTTAATTGGAATGATAACTGCATTTTTTGCTGCTTCTGTAGCTCTAGTTCAAAACGATATTAAGAGAATAATTGCTTATTCAACATGTAGCCAATTAGGTTATATGTTTTTTGCAGCAGGTATAGGAGCATATCATGTTGCAATTTTTCATTTATTTACACATGCATTTTTTAAAGCATTACTATTTTTAGGCTCAGGATCAGTAATACACTCATTAAATGATGAACAGGATATCAGAAACATGGGGGGCTTATGGCGTTCAATGCCTTATACCTGGATTGCAATGCTAATTGGGACATTAGCCCTTACAGGTTTCCCTTTTTTATCTGGATTTTATTCAAAAGATGCGATTATTGAATTTGCTTATTTAAGTGGAAGTAATTTTGGATATGCAGCCACGATAGTAGGAATTTTGACGGCTTTTTTAACTGCCTTATACTCATGGAGGTTAATATTTAAAACATTTCATGGAAAATTTAATAATCAAAAATATTCAAAATCAGATGTACACGAGTCAGAATTAATTATACTTATTCCATTAGGAATTTTGGTTCTAGGCTCAATATTTATAGGATTTCTATTTAAGGATTTTTTAATTGGAAAAAACTTTTTAGATTTTTGGAAAAATTCAATATTTTTTATAAAACAATTTGATCATCATAACGTACCTTTATGGTTATTACTTTTAACACCATCATTAGTTATAACTAGTATTCCTATAGCTTTTTATTTTTATATCAAAAATAATAATACTTTAGAGGATCTTAAAATTAAAAATAAAAAAATTTATTATTTCTTACTCAATAAATGGTACTTCGACGAACTCTATGAGAAAATATTTACTCAACCATTAAAAAAAATTGGCTCATTTTTATGGAAAACAGGGGATGAAAAAACAATAAATCGTTATGGACCTGACGGTATTTCCAAAATAATTAAAATGATTTCAAACAAAGCTGTAAAGTTACAAAGTGGTTATATATTTGATTATGCCTTTGTTATGTTATTAGGTTTTTCCCTATTACTAACTTTTTTTATTATATATAAATGAATTTTCCAATACTTTCCTCAATAACATTCCTACCATTAATTGGTGCATTTTTTATACTTCTAACAAAGGAAGAAAAAAATGAAACTAATAAAGGAGCAATATATGTTTCAATATTTACTACTTTTGTAAATTTTTTTCTCTCATTGTTTCTTTGGTATTCATTTGATAAATCTACTTCTGATTTCCAATTTTTAGAAGAATTCTTTTGGATTAGTGGTTTCATAAAATTTAAATTTGGAATTGATGGAATTTCAATTTTGTTTATATTACTTACTGCATTTATCACACCTATAGCAGTAATTTCTTGTATAAACAGTGTGAAGGTAAGACTTAAAGAATTTCTTATTGCAATCTTAATACTTGAAACTTTTATGATTGGTGTATTTTGCTCTTTAGATCTAGTTATTTTTTATCTTTTCTTTGAAGCAGGGTTAATACCAATGTTTTTAATTATAGGTATTTGGGGAGGCTCAAGAAGAATTTATTCAGCTTTCAAATTTTTTTTATTTACCTTATTGGGTTCTGTTCTAATGTTGGTAGCTATAATCTCAATATATTGGATTACAGGAACAACAGATGTTACTCAGATTTACCAAATTAGAATTCCAGCGGAATACCAATACTTGCTGTGGTTAGCTTTTTTTAGTTCTTTTGCGGTCAAGTTGCCAATGTGGCCTGTTCACACCTGGTTACCAGATGCGCATGTTGAAGCACCGACTGCTGGATCTGTAATACTTGCGGCTATATTATTAAAAATGGGAGGGTATGGTTTCATAAGATTTTCGGTTGGAATGTTTCCTGTAGCGTCCGAATACTTTGTTCCTTTAATTTTTTTATTAAGTGTAATAGCAATAATTTACACATCCCTTGTAGCATTAATGCAGGATGATATGAAAAAGTTGGTAGCATATTCATCTATAGCACATATGGGTTTTGTCACTTTGGGCATATTTACTTTTAACAAACAAGGCATCGAGGGCAGCATATTACAAATGTTAAGTCATGGATTAATTTCAGCTGCACTTTTTTTATGTGTTGGAGTTCTTTATGACAGAATACATTCAAGGCTAATAGACTCATATGGTGGCATTGTGAATATTTTACCAAAATATTCTTTTATTTTTATGGTTTTCGTTTTGGCAGCATTAGGAATACCAGGAACAAGCGGTTTTATTGGAGAGTTCTTAGTTTTAGTAGGTGCTTTTAAAATAAATTTCTTAGTTGCAATACTAGCAAGTACAGGAGTAATACTGGCTGCAGCTTATATGTTGTGGCTTTCAAAAAGAGTTTTATTTGGAAAACTAGAAAAAAATCATTTAAAAAAAATGACAGATATAAATATTTCAGAATTTTCTATATTATTTACCTTAGGAGCTCTTATTATTTTATTTGGTTTTTATCCAGAACCTTTATTAGAGACCATACATGTTTCGGTTGATAATCTAATAAATAATTATAATTCAGAAATTAGCAGACATTTAGCATTTAAATAAATATATGACTGAAATTAAATATATATCTCCTGAAATCATCTTACTGATTTCAATATTTTCATTGTTAATGATTGGGGTATTTATTAAGAAAAGTTTCAACATTGTTTATAGATTATCAAATTTAGTATTAGCGCTTACTCTTTTTGTAGTTTTAAGTGGAAATTATGAAACAACAAAAATCTTCGACGAAAGCATTATCATAGATAATTTTTCTACTTTTATGAAATCATTAATATTAATTTCATCTTTTTTCATTTTATCAATCTCAAAAAAATACTTGGTAGATATAAAAAATAATAAGTTTGAATACCCAATTATAGTTATCCTTTCTATTTTGGGAATGTTTATAATGGTAGGATCAAATGATTTAATTGTTTTTTATTTGGGATTAGAACTCCAATCATTATCTTTATACATATTAGCTGCTATAGACAGAGATAATTCTAGGTCTTCAGAAGCAGGTGTAAAATATTTTGTTTTAAGCGCATTATCTTCTGGCCTTTTACTTTATGGTTGTTCTCTATTGTATGGATTTTCTGGCTCAACCAATTTTGAGGTTATTCTTTTAAACTCTGATAATGAAAATGTAGGCACTATATTTGCCATGGTATTTATTTTGGTCGGTCTTGCTTTTAAAGTTTCTGCCGTACCTTTTCATATGTGGACACCTGATGTTTACGAAGGTTCACCCACAACTGTTACCATGTTCTTTTCTGTAGTACCTAAAATTGCAGGATTAGCAGTTTTTATAAAATTTATGTACGTACCTTTTTATTCAGTTTTAGACGAATGGCAGTATATTTTAGTTTTCATATCTATAGCATCAATGATTTTAGGAGCGGTAGCAGCTATTGGTCAAAATAACATCAAAAGATTAATCGCCTACAGCTCCATTGGTCACATAGGATATGCTATTGCTGGTATAGCAGCAGGAACAGAAAATGGATTTAGAAACGCAATCGTTTATATGACCATTTACGTAGTAATGAATATTGGTGCCTTTTCATTTGTACTCTTAATGAAAAGAGGAGAAAAATATATTGAGGAAATAAGCGAACTTTCGGGTGCATCGAAAAATCACCCTTTGATGTGTTTTGGATTGCTAACAATATTATTTTCATTGGCCGGTATACCTCCTCTGGCTGGTTTTTTTGCAAAATTTTATATTTTTATGTCAGTCATAGAAAGCGGAATGTTTGGTTTAGCAATAGTTGGATTAGTCACTACTGTTGTATCTGCCTTTTATTATATTAGAATTGTAAAAATAATGTATTTTGATGAGTCCAAAAAACCTTTCGAAAACTTCAAAGATGTAAGTATACATGGCTCTTTAATTTTAAGTTCAATGATATTAATTGCTTTTTTTCTTTATCCATCTGCATTAAACGATGTTGTATCAAAAATTACTATTTTTTAATGAAACTCGATTTAATAAAATTAAAAAAAGTTAAAAGTACAAATGATGAAGCTATTAAAATTATAAAAAGTAAAAAAAATAAACAAGGAATAATAATAACTAATTTACAAACAAAAGGTAAAGGAACAATGGGAAAAAAATGGGTTTCATTAAAAGGAAATTTATTTGCATCTATTTTTTTTGAATTAAAACAAAATATGCCAAAAGCTGATGAATTTTCATTAATAAATCCTTTAATTATAAAAAAAATATTAAATGAGTATTCAAAATTTGAAGTAAAAATTAAGTGGCCCAATGATCTATTAATTAAAAGTAAAAAAGTTTGTGGAATACTTCAAGAGCTTATAAAACTTGATAGAAAAAGTTTTTTAATTATTGGTATAGGAATAAATACTCATAGATCACCTTGTAATAAAAAATTCAAATCTATATCATTAATAGAATGCTCTGATAAAACAATAAATAATAATGTAATACTTAAAAACCTAAAAAAAAATTATGAACTATCTAATTGGCGATATTGGAAATACAAATATAAAAATTTGTAAAATAAATAAGAATTTTAAAATAATTAAAACTTATTTGTTTGAAACAAAAAATCCACGTTTAGATAAAGTTTTAAATAAAAAAATTAAATTTATATTAAATAAAAATATTAATAAAAAAATTCTTTTTTCAAGCGTAGTTCCAAAAATTTATAATAAAATCAAAACAATATTTGAAGATAAAAAATTTAAAGTTTTTGAAATTAAAAAATTTGACCTTAAAAAAATTATGAAATTTAATATGAAAAAATATTCTCAACTAGGATCTGATAGAATTGCAAATTCTATTGGTGCTCACTATAAATTTAATTCAAATTGTATTATTATTGACTTTGGTACCGCAACAACTTTTGATATTATCAAAAAAAAAGGTTTATATGATGGTGGCGTTATTGCTCCTGGAATTAAACTTTCTATTGAAAATCTATTTTCATCAACAGCTCTTTTACCAATGTTTAAATTAAATAAATATCCAAAAAACTACGGAAAAAACACCAAAGAGGCACTATCTTCTGGTTTTTTTTGGGGCTATGAGGGATTAATAAATAATATTATAAAAAAAATAATTAAAAAAAATGGCAATAGTTTTAAAATAGTATTAACTGGTGGTTATTCTTATCTTTTTAAGAATCGGTTACTAAAAAAAGCACAAATTGAAAATGATATTACTATGCAAGGAATTGTAAAAATTTATAAATTTTTTCTAATATGAATAAAAAAGAATTAATTTTTTGTCCCTTAGGTGGTTCTGGTGAAATTGGAGGCAATATGAACCTCTATGCTTATGGCGATGACAATGATAAAGAATGGATTATTGTCGATACTGGAGTAAGTTTTGCGGATGACTCTGTGCCAGGTATCGACCTCATTTATCCTGATCCGGGCTATATAATAGATAAAAAAAATGATCTTAAAGGAATTGTTTTAACCCATGCTCACGAGGATCATATAGGTGCAATTTCTCACATATGGCCAGATTTAAAATGTAATATTTATGCAACTCCTTTCACATCTGTTTTAATTAAAGAAAAATTTAAAGAAAAAAAAATTGATATTGTGCCTTTTCTAAAAATTGTTCAATTAAATGGCAAAATTAAACTTGGATCTTTTGAAATAGAATTTGTTACACTAACGCATTCTATTTTAGAGCCGAATGGTCTAAGCATCAAAACACCTGCTGGGACTTTACTTCATACTGGAGATTGGAAAGTTGATCCTAATCCTCTTATAGGAGATAAAATTAATGAGAAAAAGTTAAGAGAGATCGGAGAAAATAAAGTTTTAGCCATGATATGTGACTCAACTAATATTTTTTATCCGGGAAGAGCGGGATCCGAGTTTGATGTAAGACAAAGTTTACTAAAAATCATGTCATTAAAATCAAAAAGAATTATTATAACTTCTTTTGCATCAAATGTTGCGAGAATGGAAAGTGTTTTCTATTGTGCAGAGAAAATTGGCAGAGAAGTATCACTGGTCGGAAGATCAATGCATAGAATATTCAAAGCTGCTAGACAGTGTGGATATTTAAACAATGTTAAAGATCCTCTGGATCCAAGAGATGCAAAAAAGATTTCGAGAAATAAGGTCGTTTATTTATGTACAGGTAGTCAGGGAGAGCCATTGGGTGCTATGAAAAGAATAATAAAAGATATACACCCAGATGTTTTTATTGAAAAAGGAGATACAGTTATTTTTTCATCAAAGATAATTCCTGGCAATGAAAAAAAGCTTTACGCTTTACACAATGATATAGTTAAAAAAGAAGTTGAACTTATAACAGAGGAAACCGACTTCGTTCATGTTTCTGGCCATCCAAATAGAGAGGATTTAAAAGATATGTACAATTGGGTTAAACCAGAGTCAATTATACCGGTACATGGTGAACACAGACATATGAATGAACACATTAAATTTGCAAAAGAAATGCAAATCCCTCATGCCTTAAGAATAGAAGATGGAGATATTGTAAGAATATCTCCAGGAAAACATCCTGAAATAATTGATAAGGCACCATCTGGTAGAATGTATTTAGATGGCAACATTGCTGTTGGAGAAAATTCACAATCAATTAAAGAAAGAAAAAATTTATCTCTCAATGGTTATCTGGAAATTACCTTAATATTAAGCAATAGTGGAAAGTTAAGTAAACCTGTTATATCTTATAGAGGTATACCGGAAAACAGCTTCGATGAAAAAATTATTTTTGAAATGGAAGATGAAATATTTAACACTTGTAAAACATTTTCTATGAAAAATAAAAATCAGGAAAAAAGTCTCATTGAAATTGTTAAACAAAATTGTAGAAAAATAATCAAAGACAAAACAGGTAAAAAACCTTTTACAAATATTAACATTGCTAGATTGTAATGCTTTTATCAAAACTATTTATACCAATAACAAAAGATTTACCTGCTGAAGCGAAAATTAAATCTCACCAGTTAATGTTAAGAACAGGAATGATTAGACAGTCATCAGCTGGTATTTATTCTTGGCTACCATTAGGCTTTAAAGTCATGAAAAAGATAGAAAAGATTGTTAGAGAGGAACAAAACAATATTGGTGCACAAGAAATGTTAATGCCGACAATTCAACCCGCTGATATATGGAAAGAAAGTGGAAGATACGATGATTATGGTGAAGAAATGCTTCGTATATCTGATCGACAAAAAAGAGAAATGTTATATGGACCAACTAACGAGGAACAAATAACAGAAATATTTAGATCTAGTGTAAAATCATACAAATTGTTGCC
>MDTE01097536.1_pt1 | contig 12096 bp, 2 predicted proteins | sample 811231 | NCBI WGS metagenome assembly MDTE01 (sample SAMN05326651, study PRJNA326480) | marine metagenome | isolation source: seawater | place: Indian Ocean: Red Sea | collected 2010
ACATTAGATAGCTCTATAACATATTCAGGAGCATATTTAGTAAGTTCTCTAGGTATAACACGCTCACCATTAGCATCAAGCATTTTATAAGGCTTAGTCATACCAGTTTCAGAATCATATACCTTCATATCTAGTTTCTTTAGGTCAAATAAGCCTTTATTATCTACAAATGTTTGAGAATCTACACCTTGTTGAAAGTGTATACGTTCTGCTGCACCTTGTAATATCTCTAGAGATCTTAATAAGTCTTTTCTAGTATCAGCATTTTTAACAGTTTTAATAATAGCCTTAGATTGCTCTATACCATTAAGTAATAACTTTGCTGAACGTCCTCTAAGTTTGTTCCAATTCTCTACAATTCTCTCCTCTGTACGAGTGGTAGGAGTTTCTTTAAATGTAAGAAGATCATTAAATCTCCACAATATTTTACCACCAATAGGATTGTTGTTACCATCCTTAACACCAACCATTTCTACTATCTTCTTCATAGCATCTTGTCGTTGCTGTGGAGTCTTTGCTATTTCCAGGTCACGTTCAAGTCCTTGATACTTTTTTAACTCTGCTTTACTCCAAGGAGCACCACCATGATAGTCTCCAGATAGGATCATTTTATATAAACCATTCTCTATCATTTCATTCATTTCAACTGATGCTTCCTTTAGTTGACGCTGTCTAAATGATGTAGCATTAGACATCTCTTCTACAAAGTTAGAAGTTTCAGGTAGCTTACGCATTAATGCTTTAGGTAGTTTAAAATATCTTAAGAATGGATTCTCTTTCTTTCCTATAGTATCCTTGAACTCTGCTATACCTAGCTTAAACTTATTTAATTCAGTAGGTGTAATAGGTTTTAATGGATCTCTAGGGCTGCCTACATACTTATTCCAAAGCCATTCTGCTGTAGATATATCATTATATCCAAACGCTTTTACTTTAGCATCTTTCTCAAAGTTACTAGCAACCTTAATTAGCTCTTCTTTTAACGGATCCTTTATTACTTTAGGGCAACTCATATATCTCCTTAGTTACAGTTTATCTCTTCCCAGAGTTTTTCAGAAAAAGACTTACGTCTTATATGTTCTCTTGTACCATTCATACTATTTTCTATAGGACTTTTAGATAGCCTATAAACAGCATCACCCATACCTTCATTAATTTCTATAGTTCTTGATCTTTGACCTACATCTTCCCAATATCTTTTAACTCTCTCTCCCATATTAACAGCACTAGGAAGCTCATTTACTGTCTTATCTAATCCAGTAGTTAATCTGTATAGTTCTATTGGGTCTAAGAAATAAGAACCTGTAAGGTATGATTGTATTGTTTTACGAGCCTGTTCATTATTAACTCTTACATCTAATAACCTAGGCTTTGCTTCACGTGTAGGTAATACATTAAACTGAGGATCAATACCTCTATCCATATTACCTATTTTAAATGCATCTCCAGACAAAGACTTATCATGTGTCATAAGATACGATACTTTTTGTGCTTGCATCATTTCTTTAAACCATTCTCTAGCTATACCTTTATTAAATCCTGATACTTTACCGTCCATAGCAGCAGTCATAAATCTAAAGACAACTGATTCATTTAACTTATTGCTTCTAAATCTAAAGCCACTATAATACGAATCATTCTTATTATCATAGTTCATTATAGACATCTCATTATTAGATACTCTAGGAGTAAGTAATGTATATAATAACTGTTTAGCATACTGAGGACCTCTTGCAGTCATAGCATCATTAAATACATCTTTTAATACTTCAAGCTTCATAGTATATAAATCGCTATACATAGCATTATTCTTAACTGAAGCATCAGCAAATTGACTATCTATCTCTCTAAATCTTCTTTGAACATCTTCTACAGTACTTCTAGTATAACCTCTTGTATCAGATACATCAAACTTTTCAACTCCAGGTACTTTAATGCCAAATGCTCTGTGCATTGTTCTTAAATGTTTTTGTTGTATAGGATCAGAGAATCTAAACACTCTAGGATTCTTTACAACTACATCACCAGCATTCCAGTTAACAGGCTCACCTCTGTTGCTTCTAAAGACACTACCATCTTTCTTATATACTGCATAAGGAGCATCAGCTTCAGGTATATATCCTTTTCTTTTAGCAGCATTATAGTTTTGTACTATCTTGTCATTAAGAACAACTTCAACTTCACCTAATGCTTTTGTTAACATCTCTTTACGAGCTTGCATATCACTATAGTTAGTTGTTTCATGCTGTCTACGTGAGCGCATATCATTTAATATATTTTCTAACTGATTTACTTCCCATTGTAATGACTGGAATCTAGCCCAGTTACGCTCATTATTCATATACTTATTAACAGCATCTTGTACTGCTTTAGATGTTTTATCTACAGGAGTACCAGCTAATAGGTTTGCAAGTTCGCTACCTCTCTCTATTCTTAATGGAAAGTTTTTATTATGTACTTTCTCCATTTGCATTAAACCACTTATAAGAGGATGATTACTTGTACCTATTCTATTAGGAAACTCTCCTAAAAATCCTAAGAAATCATTTGCAAACTTAGATAGTTCTGGAGTATAAGCTTTTTCATTTCTTGGGTTAGAGAGTTGAGATATACTATTCTTAGCTCTTTCAAACGTTTTAATGTGATCATAGAATCCAAGCTTTCTAGTAGAGCCATTACTTAAAGTTTCATAACCTAAGCCTAAATTAAATATCTGATTGATAGGTCTAAGTATATCATTTTTAAGCTTTCTTTTAACAGTCTCTATTTTAGGTAATGCTGAAGAGTTCCATTGAACTTCACTTTTATAACCAGTACCATCTACTCTTGTTAATTTAAATAAGCCTACTTCTTCAGAGAACCAGAATGTATCCATCATATCTCTCTGGTTAAGCTTAGATAGATCACCATATGTATCAATAGTATGCTTAATAACTTTTTTCATATGACCTATAGCATCTACAAACTCTGCACCGTGTCTAAATTCTATTTGATATCTTTCTTTACCTATTGACATATCAGCTACAATATTAACACCTGGTGTACTTTCTGAAGCTCTAAATGTCTCTCCAGTAGTTACATCTCTAGTTACTCCTTGTGTATATCCAGGCTTAAGAATATTCTTCTTAGCTATACCATCTAATGATCCAAAGTATTGATATAATAATGAAGTAAGAGAATGTTGTCTTACTATAGTAGGCCTAGCAGACTCTAATGCTTTTAGTTCATTTATATAAGATTGTAACTGTGGCTGTTCATATGCCAATTCATAAGATGCCTTGTCCCAAATTTGTTGTGATGATATCTCATGATACCCTGAAGCAGCATGTATCTCTTTTACTATACTCCCTGGTGTACCAAAGAAGCTTGCAGATTTATCTAAGTCAAAGTCAGCATCCTGAGGATTAATAAGATCTTTTGCATTCATCTCACTAACAGCACCTTTACGTGCATCAATAATCTTTTCAATACCAGTTAATACCCAGCTGTTAAGACCATCTTTAGGTGTCCTTAAGTTAGTATCTATTACACGTATAGCCTGATAACCTAACTCTTTAGCTATAGATCCCTCTCCATTACGAACTATATAATCATTATTATATGTTGATTTATTTTGTCTTTCTACAGCACTTAAAGGATTACCATCTATAAATCTTACTAGCTCTGATAAAGTTTGTACTTGATACTCTCCTCCTTCTAAACTATTTTTAGCTCTTTCTATTATATCTTTATAACTTTTACCTAGAACGCTATTTGCAACTTCAAGAGCAGTAGCTCTGGCGATCATTGCATCTCTTCTTCCAGCTCCTGTTAATACATCTGCATATGTTCTATTAATATATCCATCAAAAGTACCTGAAATATTTCCATCACCAGAAACTAGTATCTCATCTCCATGTTTAAATAGCTCTAAGTCATTGATATTCTTAGTCTTATCATTAGTATTAAACAAGGTATTAAGATCTTTTGCTTGCTTTTCTGATAATCTAAATGCTAAAGATATACTTTCTACACCACTAGGATCTTGTAATAAGTTTCTAATATTTTTATTTGCTTCAACATGTGGTATACCACTACCACCAAATCTTTTTTGCATACCATTTTCTCTAACTGGTAAGCTTAATCCATCTCCAGCAGTCATTACATTGTATCCACCGTTACCTATCTGGCCTGAAGCAAAGTTACGTGAACCTAAATAGTTACCTACTAATGCTCTTTCTATTTGAGGACGCATATGCTCAAAGATAGGTATACCACCTTCAGCAAGAACAGCTTCAAGCCCTGTCATTTGAGAAGTTATATCTCCTGCTTCTTTATCAAAAGCTTTTAACTTTTCTGCTATTGCTTTAAATGCAAATGGATTATTATATAAGTCTGCTATATTTTGGTTTAAATCTGATACTACTTTACCAGAACCGAGCCAAGAGTTTAGTTTTTCTTGAGCAGGATTAGAAAGAAAGTTTCCAAATGCCATACTTAAAGTACCATCATGTGGTCCACTAATAGATTTAAGCATCATATTAGCTCTATCTATTTCTACTATCTTAAGATCACTACCAGCTTGACGTCTTTGAGTTTGTAATTCTAATGCTATTTGTGGCTTCCAAGGCTTAGTTACATCTTTAGGAGTAGTAAGTCCAATAACATTTTCACTCCATTGTCCACCTCTTTTAGTTTGATTAACTTTAGAGGCAGATTTAAATGCTATACTATCTGTAAAGTAAGAGCCATCAGCATTACGCATTGCAGCATCCATATTAGGATCATATTTATAAGCAGTCTTATCTATTACAACATCAATAGTACCATCTGGTTTAACTTTACTTTGAGATACAACAGGTTTAATAACCGTATTAAAGCCTACAACTTTATTCCCTTCCCATACAAACCAACTAGCATCAGCACCTCTTGCTGTTAACAATGCTGTCATTTCTGGAAGGCTTAAATATATTTCTCCATCTACTATAGATTTAGCTTCAGGTTTAACCTTGTCTGCTATTTCATTAGCTTTAGCTGTAGCCTGAGACTCAGTCATCCCACCTTCTTCCATAAACTGCTTTTTAAGTATCTGTCTAGTATGTGTATCACTATTAAAGAAGTTCTCTCCTGGACCCTTTTCATCATATATTGTTACTTGTTTATGAGGTCTTTGCATTTGAGAATCAAAGTGACGCTTAAGTTCCTTAGTTTGTGGAGTATTAGGCATTACTTCTTTTGTAAAATAACGCATTATATCTAACGTTGTTTGATTTAAAGTTATACCACCTCTAGGGTTAGATAGCTTTAAGTATTTTAATGCTTTAAACACTTCTTGTCTTGACATATCCCCACTAACAAGCTTGTCTAAATAATAAGCATTATCTTTAAGTAGCCTTGTAGTTAATAATAAGCTTTCTATAGTCTCTGTACTATAAGATTGTTTATCTAACTGATCATTTTTAAAGTCATTTATCTTAAGGTTTTCTTCTAGATATCTTCTAGCCTTTTCTTCTCCTACTACTTCTATTAATCTTTGTCTTAAAGGACTACCTTCATTTCTCCATCTATTAACTATATCAGCATAAGTAGATGTACTTAATACTATAGCTTGTTTTTCATCTAGTCTAAATACTTGAAACTGAGGTTTTCCATCTTGACCTTCTCCTGATCTTGGCATCTTATCAAGAAGCTCTTTAAGTTGGGCATTTTCTTTAGCTGAAAACAAATCTGATCTAGATATTTTTGGCCATGCTCCTAATGCAAGTTTAGAATTTATCTCTTGTAACATAGACTCTGAAAGCTTAGTTTGTATTCTATTACCAGCAATACTAGCTTCTCCAAAGAGCATAAATGATCCTGGTTTATTTGCTATACCTAATGAATTGATTAGACCTAGAAAACCAGCATCCCAATTAGTTATAGACTTTTGTGATACTCTTAAGTTACCATTTTCATAGTTACCTACAGCTACTTTCTTTTGAGCCCAAGAACTAACAAGAAGTTGGGCAGTATCTGTTAAGAATTGATCATAAGATATATCTTTATTTACAGCTTTAGATCTTGTAAACTCTGCTTCTATAATAGGCTTTACTATAGATTGCATATATGTTTCGGCAGATATTCCAATACCTTCAAGGTTATTAAATACATCTGATCTTTCTACTGGCATATCTTTTAATTGAGGATACTTATTTAAGAAAGAAGATGCTAGTCTTGCAGCTTCTGTAGTCTCTCCAGCAAATGCAACTAAATCACCTTTTATAAGATCTAATAAACTTTGTTCAGTTCCATATTTACTTTTATATTGAGACTCAGATATAGTTTGTCTCTCTATTACAGGCTTACCTGACCTGTCAGTACGAGTAACTACCTCTTCCTGTCTTCTTATAAACTCATCTACAGATTCTATACTATCAAGTGCTAATTTTCTATTACGCTCATTTACTGCGTCTAAGGCTACTTTTTCTATAACACTAGTTACTTCATCAATACTTCCTTTTCCCTCTCTAGTGAACTGTTTAGCCCTATTTATAGCCCTATCAATATCATACTGTCTATCAACAATACTTCTTAGCATTAAGAAATCATTGTTTTGTATTGCATCTGTTAATATACTAGATAAGTTCCTAGTATTTAACCTTAAATTATCTAAAGAAGTTTTTAACTGCTCTACACTTAATCTTTCTGTAGCAACTGCAGCTAATTGTTCCATATGAGAAGCAGTATTAAAAGAACTATTTAAAGTTTCAAGCTTGATTATATTTTCATATACCCTACTTACATCATTAAACTTACTTCCATCTAATAGTGTTTCTATCTTAATAAGAGATTGCATCCAATCTTTAGCACTATATATAGAGCCCTCTCCTATAGTTAGATTATTACTATATTCTATTTGTCCACCTTTACCTTTAGTAGGTCCTTCTACTTCTGTAATATACCTATTAACCATTCTTCTTACATTATCTGCAAAGGCTGGATCAGTAGCAAGCATTTGTTGACCATATTCAGAACCAAGTATTTCTTTTCTTATTGACTCACCTGAAGCAATTACCCTTCTATTAGATACTGGATCAGTAAATGCTAAAGGATTACCTTCTGCTAATAAGTCTGCTACAGCTCTTTTTGCACCATATGATGTAGCATCACCAAGCATTCCATCTATAAAATGATTGTCAAGATAGTTTTTAAATGCATTAAAGCTATTACTATCTGTAAATAGATTCCCTACCTGTCTAGATAAATCTTGGTTTAATGCTTCTAACTCTCTTACAGTTATTTGCTTGGTACCATTTTTATTAGCACCCTCAGTAACTTGCCAAGCTCTATTTAAATTCCTTAATAGATTTATAAGGTGAGGTTTATCACCTATTTGACTTAATGCTTCTTCTCCTTCTACAAGTTCTATTCTTCTTTTGCCGTCAAAATACCTATTATTTAACTGTTCATTAAGATACATAACGCTTTCAGTACCTTGAGCACCTTTGCCTGTTAGTACCTGTAAACCAACATCATTACGTAAGTGTAACATATTTGTATTAATAGCATCCCATATAGGAAATGATGATAATATAAATCTATCTAAATACTCACCACTTTGTTTCTTACCTGGAACTAAATCTCTCCATCCACTATTTCTTGTGCCAGCTAAAGCATCATGCATACGCTCTGTATTGATACGATACTCATCTAAGAATCTATCTAACTGTAATTTTTGTGCTTCAGTCTGACCATTCCATTCTATTGCTCTCTCATCAAGTCTTATTACTCCAGCTTTATCAGCATTTATTAATACATCTTTTAATGTCATAATAGCTTCAGAGTATTTATCCATCTTAGGATTGCTTGATAACTTATTTAATAATAGATCTATAGTAGTTGGATGTACTCTTATAACTCCATCTGTTTCCATAGATTTATCCCATAAACCGAAAGCCTCAAGAGAATTTTTAATATAGTCTTCCATTAGCAATTGAGTCTGTGATGTAGTTTGGAATGTAGATCCTTTACGAAGCTTTTGAATCTCCATCTCTACATTATCTATAGTAAGTTTCTTTCCACCTAGCTCTATATTATTTAACCTATCAACAAACTCTAATGACTGTGTTTTATCCATAGCCATAATAGCTTTATCAGCTATACCAAAAGTAAGATTATCAACAAGTGATCTTGCTATCTCTGACTTACGTAATAAATCTGTAGCAGCAAGCTCAATACGTCTTGCTTCAGCTTCATTACCTGCTTTTCTTGCTTCAGATGCTAATGCTAATTGCTTTGTATATTCTACTGCTGTCCATTCGCTCCAAGTTTTTAAACCAGGTTGTTGTAATTGTGCTACTTGATCTGTAACAGGAACCATATCTTTCTCTAAAACACTAACAGCATTACGAAGTTCAGGAGATGCTTCTGTACTTTTTTGTATTACATTTCTAGAAAACATATGATCTTCATATACTTTATCCCATGCACTACCTGCAAGATCTAACTTGCCTTTATCCCAGCCCATAACATCAAATGCTTTAGATAATTTACCTATCTCATTTCCATTAATATCTTTTGAGGTTAAAAATCTAGGAGCAGCAGGTTTACCATCTCTTGTTTTACCTCTCTTCATATAAAAAGCACCTACCAAATAGTCTGTAACTATACGATCAGCAGTCATATGATCCCATTCTTTATACCAATGTTCTGCATTCATAACTATAGAACCTGTAGTATATCTTGGGAATGATTCAAATAAATCTCTACCTACTTCTCTTGTAAGCATTGGAAGTAAGTTCTTAGATACATCTTTAGCTACTTTGTCATACATATTTTGAAGAACTTTAACATTTCTTTTATTTGCAAGCATACCTGCATCTTCTACAAGCTTAGGTGTAAAGCCTTCTATACCCCTAAAGAACTCTGTATTCTTATTAGAACCATAATATATATTACGCATCATAGTTTGTAACTGCTTTGGAGTATAATCTGTAGCTTTTTTACCTGCAAACTTACGTATAATAGCTTTACCACCCTGTATAACATTAGCACTAACACCAGCTTGAGGAGCTTTACCTGGATTCCATGCAACTCTAGCACCACCAGGTATATGTCTAACACCTCCTAATAAAGCACCAACACGAACACCGTGCATTACATCACCTAAGAAAGAAGACCTACCATAATGCTCATCATTAATACCTTCTCCAAATCTTTCAAAACCATATCTTGTTCCTTTTTGAACTAGGTTCATTAAACCACCATGAATGCCCAGTAATGCTGCCTCAAAGGCCATATCTCCTGCTATCTGAGCTGTACCCTCACCTAGACCTAATTGCTGTGCTCTAAGGGCTAATATACGCGGTACATTTTCAGATGTATATTCTTGTGCTGTACGTAATGAAATATCTCTTATCTCATCTCTTGCTGCTTTATTTGCTGGATCTAATAAGTTTTGAGCTGCTTCTTTTCCAAACTTAGGATTAGTCTTTAAACTTTCTTGCATTAAATCATCAAAGTTTTTATTGATACTAGCACGCATATCAAAGTCTGCGAATGGATCTACTTTAGATGTTTTACGACTAAAAGCTGCAGCAGCTTCTTCTCTACCTGTTTTAAGAGCTTTAGTACCAGCTTGATATAATTCTTCAGAGAACTCATTTAATATAGCATCATCACCATCTCCAACTATTTTACTTAAAGTCTCTGCAGTTTCTGACCTTATCTTCTTGCCAGCACCACGAGCTAATGGCTTGCTACCGAAACCTATAGCATTAGAGCCAGCTTTAATTCCTTTACCTATAGCACCTACAGGAGCTACAAATCCTATTCCTTCACCTACAATACCACCAATTCTACCAGCCCAAGAGTTATCTTCCCAATCTTGAACACCAAACTCTTCTGATATAAGACCTTGATTATATAGATCAACACCAGTTAATGCTCCTAAAGAAACTCCTTCTGCAGCTCTCCACGTTAAGTTACCTAAGAAATCAGTAATCATATTTTGATCTGCAAAACCCTGAGGAGCAACTTCTTCTTGTTCAAATAATAACTTATAAGCTTCTGGATCCCTTGCTTCTACTTGCCAGGGTTGTAAATGTCCATATTTCTTTTGAAGCTCTTCTATTTGAGGAGCTGATTGTTTTTCCCAATACCCTATAGTTTGTGATCTTCTATCTGCCATATATTATTGCTCTCCAAAATTTCTTGGGTCTAATAGTTTCTCTTGAGTTATGATTTCATTAAGTTCTGATATCTCTTGCATAGTATCTGAGCCTGGTAAAGCTTCACTATACTGACCTAATCTCTCATCAAATCTTCTTCTCTCTCCATACAATTCTTCTAGTTCATTTTCCATAGCAAGAAGTTCTGGAGTAAAACCCATTTTTCCTGTTAATGGATTCTCTCTATATTCTGCTAAGTCAAAAGCACCAAATAATGTTAAAGGATTCCAACTAGATAAGAATCCTCTTTCATGAAAATCTTCTTTAAAGTCATGTCTGAAATCCATTATACCACCTATTTGAGTAAGTGCTCCTAATGCACCACCATATATATCAGCAAGAGGCTGAACCCCTTCTGTCATACCTTCCCATTCTTCTGCTTTTTTAGTTTCATAAAATGGTCTTAGTTCTTCTATTCTTGCTGTAGCATCTTTACCTGATTTAAACCATTCAGCTTCAGTATCAGGCTCTCCAATATCTTCTATTATATTCATAAGAGAATCTCTAGATTCAAATATCTTAAGTATCTGATCATCACTATATTTATCTGATTGAGTAAAGCCAGGTACTTCTGGATATTTATTAGTTAAAGAATCAGGATCCTCTACTACATTTTGTGCAACCATTAAACTATCATATTCGTTAAAGTCATCTACTGTTAATCCATAGTCTTCAAGTTTAGATATAACTGCAGTTTTTTTAGCAGGATATCTCTTTGCTATAGTATATAAATTAACTAAATGCTCTTGTTTTGTTCTACTCAAAACCATACTCCTTTAATAGTGGATCTTCTATAGTTTCATCATTTGAATATTCAGGTAGAAACTCTCTACCAATCTTTAATGCTTCAGTTGCCTGCTCTATATCAGATTGACCTACTGTCCACCATAGTTCTGATAAATCATCTAACCATTCTTTATCAGATATATCTATACCTAATAAACCTTCAATATCTTCTTTATATAAATCTGCTTGAGGTTCTCCTTGTCTTTTCCATAAAAGGTATTGAGAATGACCTTTTTTAAGATAATTAATAAGATCTCCATACTTTTTATTACCAGCCTTAACAACTGCAGACTGAAGATTCTTTGCCTCAAGGACAGCTTGATCTTGGCTGATAGCCCAAGGAACTAATCTTACTCCTAAGTTAAGAAATGTTTGTGATATTTCAGTTTCCCTATCTCTTATATCCCTATCTTTTAGAGACTCACCTGTCTTTGCATTAATCCCAGAATCTATTTCTCCTTGCATTGTCATTAAAGGAGAATATGTGGAAGCAAGATTCATTAACATATCTTCAGACATCATATTTACACCTTCAAGTGTTTCTTTTTTAACATTCTCAAGAGCTTGTATTTTAATACTTGCATCAGTTGTTTCTGCTGTATGTCGTGTAAGCTTATCTTGTGAATCTTTAGCAAGTCTTGCAAAGTAATCTGTATTAAGTTTTTCTAATGCTCCTTCTGTTTGCATTTCTTTAAGTCTATCTTGCATTTCAGGCTCATATAAAACTCCTTGAGCTTCCATAAAATCTATAGCTGCATTTGCAACATCTTCTGCTTCTATTATACCTGGATCACCATAAAGAGCTGGATCAGTAATTGACAATGCATCATCAAACATATCTATGTGTCTTTTTATTTTTGATGCTTGTGCCTTTTTACTTTGTAAACTTTCTCTATAATTCCTTCTATCATCAAGCTTAGCATTAACGAGTTCTATAGCACCTTGATTAGCTGCTGCTAAAAGTTCTTCAGAGTCAATAGTTTTATATTCATCTTTAACGCTTTTTAACTCTACACCTCTTGCCTCTAAGTTTTGTTCAATAGATTGTAATGCTCCTTCTAGCTCTTGTATCTTTTCTTCTTCTCCTCCTAACATATACTGATAAGCTTCTATCATTCTAGAT
>MDTE01128428.1_pt1 | contig 12096 bp, 6 predicted proteins | sample 811231 | NCBI WGS metagenome assembly MDTE01 (sample SAMN05326651, study PRJNA326480) | marine metagenome | isolation source: seawater | place: Indian Ocean: Red Sea | collected 2010
CTCCGGGGGCAGGTACTCCGGGGGCAGGTGCTCCGGGGGCAGGTGCTCCGGGGGCAGGTACTCCGGGGGCAGGTACTCCGGGGGCAGGTACTCCGGGGGCTTCGGCAGTGCAGCCGGATTCCAATCCCGGACGATAGACGCTGATAGAACAAATCGGAAACGAAGAAAGACTCACGGCCGCGGTTTGGCCAGGTCATCCATGACCGGACCGTCATCAGGGCCAGGGAGAGCAAGATGAAGAACGCGAAAGCAGAAAAGTTCATCCAATTGGGCTTGGCCCATATCGAGAAGGCTGTTCTGGCTGGTGTGGGCCTGTTTCTGATGTACGTCCTGATCTATGAACCGTTCGGTTCGGCCAAGTGGTCTGCCTTCACGACTCACCCCCAGGAGTTCCAGGACAAGATCGATTCGGCCAAGACAGCTCATGGTGCTGCTCAGTGGGGCGCATCGGACGAAAAGAAGAAGTTCGAGGAATTGTTCGACGTTCGGGTGGCTGTGGGTGCTCAGAAAAACCAACTCGACGTGTCTCGTTTTGAGTATGAGACGCCTTACCACTTTTCTCCGCACGAGAAGAAGCAAAAGGATCGGATGCCGGCCATGCTGCCGGTGCTGGAACTGCTGGCAGATGCGAGCCAGGCGATCATGCGGCCCACGCCGACCGACGAAGACCCCGACGAACCTGCAGTGGCTGCTGGGCGTGACGGGAAGCTGGCCGGTCGGATCGTCGGGCAACAGGGGGCTCCACAAGTCGGTCGTCCCATGAGCACTGTGGCGCCTCGAAGGAAGCGGCAGACAGGAGGTGGCGGTGGGGCTGGCTTTGGAGCTGCCGGCGGTTCACCGATGGGTGGCGGAGTTGGAGTCGGCCCGAGTTCAGCACAGGCTGGCGGCGGCGGAGGCGCTCCTGGTGCCGGTCCTCCCCCGGGGAATCCAATGGGGGCACAGATCGGCGGGTTGAATGGCTCGGGCGGAGGTGGGGGTCTCGCAGGCGGCTTCAATGGCGGTGGCGGATCGGTCTACAACGCCAAGCAGCGTGTGGGAACTCCGTTGGGCTACAACTTCGTTTCGATTCGAGGGCTGGTCATGTTGCGTGATCAGGCTGAGGCATTTCGCAAGGCTCTCAACCTCGACACGTTGTCGGAGGCGATGGAGCGGCTGGAAATTGTTGATTTTGAACTTGAACGCCAGACCGCTGTTGCGGGAAGCAACGCGTGGGGCGGCCCCTGGCAGAAGATCAACCTGATGGCGGCTCGCGATATCGTGATGTCGGTCGAATGGGAGGCTGACGTGGTTTCTTCGGATCTGACCGACCAGGTGGTCAGCATGCCTCTGCCACGGCGAGAGGCCGGGGAGTGGGACTGGTTTGGCACACATCCGCGGCTGGGACTGCTGGCGGCCGAGGCACGAGAGCGCCAGGTGCTTGAAAACGAGCAGGCTCTGAAAGAATCCCAGAAAGAAGCGGCGAATCGGAAGCAGCGTCGAGCCAAGGGTGGGTTTGCGGCATTCCAGCACGACATCCGTGGAATTCGCGGTCGCGTCATGCAGGGGAAGAAGGGGAATGAGATCAGCAAGAACGCCACCAAGCAGATGGGCCAGGAGGGCTACCAGGGGTTCACTGGCCAGCTCGGAGGAGGTGCCAGCGGCAAGTCCGGTGGCGCGGACCAGTTTCAGGCGAAGCTGGCCGGCAAGGTGCTTTTGTTCCGGTACCTGGACTTCGACGTGATTCCGGGAAATGCCTACCGTTACCGTGTTCGACTGGTTCTGCGGAATCCCAATTATGAGAAGCCACCAACGATGCTGCATGAAACGGCCGTAGCGTCGGCGGACCAGGAGACGATCTCGACTCCGTGGAGTGCACCGAGTGGCATTTGGAATGTGCGTCGACAGGCGGTCGTTCCCGGATCGGCTCTGGTCCGTGAATCGGTGCGTTACTATCTGACCAGCGTGCGATCGGGGCGACGTAGCACGCCCGGCATGGCAGACTTCAGCGTCTACCAGTGGTTTCCCTCCGCCGGGACAGACGTCAGCGGTCGGATCAAGGCCCAGTTTGGCCAGTTCATTTCCCAGGGAATCCAGACCCTGGTGCTCAGGCCAGCCGAGGAGTCATTTGGTGAGGAGGAAGTGACGCTGCGGACTGGAGATGTGTTGCTGGATATCCAGTCTCCAGACTCCCTGGACGAATCGGATCATCCGGACTTGCCGATTGGCGCACTGAAGAATCGGCGGGGCATTCAGGTCGCCTCGGCCGGTGCGCTTGTGGTCAATAAGTACGGCCAGTTGGTGTCTCACGGCCGCAGCCCACTGGAGGTGCAGCGTGAGCAGTCCGAGAAACAGCAGTTGGATTATGACCGTCGGCCCTGGCAAGACTTGCTCAACAAGAAAAAATCGGGTGCGGAGTCGAACCAGGGGTTTCAGTTCAATGCCGGTTCTCAGAACCCGATGGGGGGGAATGGCAGCGAAGGTGGGAAGTCGAAGAAGCGAGGTCGTCGCAAGAAGAATCCGATTCGCCGTGACAATGCGTACGGCGGTGGCGGCGGAGGCATGTCGGGGATGGGCGGCATGCCCGGTATGGGTGGAGGTATGGGTGGCGGTATGCCGGGCATGGGAGGCGCGATGCCCGGAATGGGAGGCGCGATGCCCGGAATGGGTGGTGGTCCGATGGGTGGTGCCGGTGGCGGCTTCCCAGGCGGTGGTCCGATGGGCGGCGGCGCCGGTGGTGGCTTCCCAGGCGGCGGTCCGATGGGCGGCGGTGCCGGTGGTGGCTTCCCAGGCGGCGGTCCGATGGGCGGTGGTGGAGGATTTCCCGGCGGACAGCCACGCTAGGGCCTGTCACCGCATCCTCCTGAAGGAAGTCGGCTCAGGCGATTTGTCGCGTCGGCCTGGTCGCGGCCATTACCCGCGGTTGATTGAATCGGGCTGAGACGGGGCCGGTGTAGCGTCGCCCTCCAGGCCGCATCCCCCGATGAGCTCTCTCAGTTCAGCCGCGATGAAGAACGACCCGGTGACACACACCAGATCTTCGGGGTCGGCGAGGTGACGGGCGAGATGCCAGGCAGACACCGGGTCGGGAGTTGCATGGACCGGCATGTCGAACAGCTCCAGGACGCGACGATGCAATTGTTCGACGGGAACGGCGCGGGGGTTGTCCAGGAAGCGGGTCAGGACCACCGTGTCAAACCTCGGCAGCAATTGCCTCAAGAGCCCATCAACATCCTTGTCGCGAGACGTGGCGAACACCAGCACTCGTTTTTGCCCGGGCGTGGCAGGAAACTGTTGATCGAGCGTTTCCAGCAGGGCTGCGATCGAGGCCCAGTTGTGTGCGGCGTCGACAATGACGGTCGGATGATAGCTGACCGTTTCGATCCGCACGGGCCATGACAATCGCGCGATGGCTTCAGCGACCCGTGGACGTGCGACGTGGCTCCCGATCACCAGGTCGAGCGAGGCGGCGGCCAGGGCAGTGTTCTCAGCCTGGTGGCGACCTGGCAAGGGGACGCCGATCTTCTCCCAGTGCCCCAGTGGGGTTGTCACGGTGATGGCATGAGCCGATTCATCGTATCGCCAGGAAATCTCACGACCGAGCCTCCAGGTTGGTGCGTCATGCTGCCGTGCGATTCTGGAAATGGTATGCCACACGTCATCGCCAACATCGCCGACCAGCATCGGCACGCCAGGCTTGATGATCCCGGCCTTTTCCCGGGCGATCTGTTCGAGCCGACTTCCCAGCAGCCGCGTGTGATCTCGGCTGATCGTCGTAATCAGGGTCACGGCAGGCCGACAGAGATTGGTGGCATCGAGACGCCCACCGAGTCCGACTTCGAGCACGGCCCAGTCTGCGTGCTGGCTGACGAAGTACTGCCAGGCCAATGCTGTGGCCAATTCGAAATAAGTGGGGGAAACCCGCCCCGGCTCGGATTCCAAGTTCTGGACAATCTCGGCGAGCCGGTCGACCAGCCAGGTCAATTCATCTCGGGTGGGTTGTCGCCCGTCGACCGTCATACGTTCTTCGAATCTCTCCACATGTGGCGACGTGAACAGACCGGTGGCAGCACCCGAGGCCGAGAGGCCAGCGGCGATCATGGCCGACGTGGATCCCTTACCCTTGGTCCCCGCGACATGAATGGCCGGCAGGTCGTTTTGTGGGTTACCGATCCGTTCGAGCAGGTGGCTCATCCGTTCGAGCTTGAAGTCACCTGACGAATAGAGATCGCCGTGCAGCCGCTCATAGTTGATGCGGCCGAACAGAAACTCAATCGCCTGCTCGTAGGTTTCGATCGGAGGTCGCATGATCCGGTGAGTATAGCGGCGTGTAGAGGGATGAGGAATTGGGTCGTGACCGACACGGGATTGATGTGGGGGGGGAGGCCGTTCAGAATGGTGGGGCATCCACGAGTGACCCAGCGCAGAGTACGGCGGCAGCCATGGTCCAGATTCACTACTGTCGGCTCTGCGGATTCGCAGAGCATGCCGAGGCGATTGCAGCGGCGTTGGAGATTGAACTCGGCCTAGCCTCCGAATTGCGAGAGGCGTTTTGGGGCACATTTCGGATCGAGTGGTCGGGCCGCGAGATTTACAATCGCTGGCGGACCCGCGGCATACTGGGGCGACTCGGCATGGGCCGGACTCCGACGCCGGATGAGATCGTGAGCCTGTTTGCCGAGGTCAGCGACCGGGCACCGCAGACACCGCAGCAGACACCGCTGGCCCAATCCGGATCCGCCGGAACCTGACCACGGTGCTGTGATTCTGCAGACCCAGGAATCCCCTGAGCTTTCGAAGTGCCAACTTCGGATGGGTGGCCGGGGTAATGTCCACGATCGTCACGCCGTTGTGGATCGTGGTGATATGCTGACCGTGACAGTTGATCTCCATCGTGTTCCACTGGCCGGGCTGTTTGCAGACGCGCTGCGTTGCTCCGGAGATCGCGTAGACCGAGCCGCAGAACTGGTAGTCCTTCAGCTTGGCGTACTTCTTGGCATGGTCGTCGAGGACCTGGACTTCGAAGCCTGCTGGTGGCAGCTTGTCGTTATCTCGGTGATGTGCGCCGTTCGCGGGAACACGGACGTAGATGCCGCTGTTGCCGCCGGGCGAGACCTGGTACTGAAATCTCAGGTTGAAGTCACCGAATTGTTGGGTCGTGCGAAGCCACGGTCCCTTCTTGCCGGTGCATTCGATCACGCCGTTGCTGCCTCCGTCGTTCGGAGTGAGACGATTCACGTTCACGCCGAGCTTGCCGAACCGTTGGAGTGCCCTGGCCCAGAACTTCGAGGGTTGGGCAGGGGACCTGGCGGGACGTACTCTCCAGCAGGTACTCGCTTTTTGTCCGGCCCCTTCCCAACCGGCCAGGTCACGGCCATTGAACAGGCTGCTGTATCCCAGTTCGGTCACATGCAAGTTTCTCAGCGAAAACGTGCCACCTCCGGGTACTTCCACCTGGATCCCGATGTGTCCGCGGGCAATCTTCAGACCCGTGGCACGGTAGGCCGGCCGGCCATTGATGGCGAGTGATACCGCGTCTTCCACGACGATGATGTCGAAGCTGTTCCATTGGCCCGGTCGGATGAGACCCTGGGGTGGGGTGGCACCCTGCAATCGTCCGCACGCACCCTCCTTGCCTTCCAGCAGGTTGAGCTGATATCCGTGGCGAGGAAACGGACTACCACCGGTTTTCGTGCGGATATAGATGCCAGCGTCGTAACCGGATCGCTTGTCAGCTTTCCACTCGACATGCAGCAGGAAGTCGGCGTAGGTGTGGTCGCTTCTGAGCCAACCATTCCCGGCCAGCAATCTCAACTCACCCTGTTCCACACCGGCCTGGCAATTGTTCTCGATCGTCCATCCATCGAGCGTCTTGCCATCAAAGAGGGGGTACGAGAAGCCATCGGCCTGGCAGGTGCCGGCCAGGACAGCGAGGGCCATGAGGGAACGCAGGGTCATCGTGGCAGTCTCCATGTTTCCCACGGGGAGAGTTATTTCTTACCGGCGGATGTTTTCTTCTTCTACTTCTTCTTCTTGGCTGGTGCCTTTCCTTTGCCCTTGGCCGGCACCGGTTTCTTGTTGAAGTCGCCGGCGGTGACCACGACGAGCTTCTTGGGATTAAAGTACTTGCGCGTGGCTTGCAGCACCGTACCAGGCGTGGCCTGAAGGATCTGCTTTTCATATTCGGTGTAAAACTCGAACGTGCGATTCGCAAACAGCGTGCTGGCGAGCAGTCCGGCGAGCCGGGCGTCATCGGTGCGACCGACGCGAATGGCCTGTATGTACCCCTTTTGTGCGGCCGCCAGCTCCTCGGCGCTGACTCCCGACTTCAACAGCTTGTCGACTTCGTCGCGAATGGACAAAACGACCTTGGGAGAATTCTGCGGATTCGAGATGGCGACGATGGTCAGGCTGCAGCGTTCATTCACACTTCCGGCGCGGAACATCGAAAAAATGCCATAGGACAGCCCTTCCTTTTGCCGGACTCGCGTCCCGAGCCGTGACGCGAGTGACCCACCGCCGAGGATGTAATTTGAAAGGACCAGCGACGGGTAGTCCGGGTGGGAGTCCTTCATCGAGAACATCAGACCGGCGCCATAGAAGGCATTGGCTTTGTCGGGCGTAAGAATCTTGTGGCTACCCGGTTTATAAGAGTGGCTGCCGACTCGCAGAATGTGCTCGTACGGTTCCTTTGCGGTCCAGCCGGACACCAGGTCCTCGAGCAATGGCAGAGTGGTTTTGGGGTCGAAATCACCGACGATGGCGAGTTCCCCGTGGCTGCCCCCCAGGAAGTTCTCATAGAGGTTCACGATGTGCTGACGGTTGAGCGCCTTCACGCGTGCGATTTCCTCGTCAATCGTCGGCTCATACCTCGGATCGGTTTCGGGGAAGGGCCGGAATGCGCGTCGGAGGAGGTTCATGGCGAGCGACTGGGGATCGGCCTTTTGTTTTTCCAGTCCGGCGAGCGCTCCCTGCTTGATCAGGGCCAGTTCCTTCTCGGGAAGCGTGGGCTCGCGGAGAACCTGTTTGAGCAGCGTGAGAACCTCGGGGAGCGTTTGCCGTGTGGCTTTGACGCTGAATCCGGCAATCCCAGCGCTGGCGGAGCTGCCGGTCCCGGACAGGGTGGCCCGGAGTTCTGCGAGCCTGTCATTCAGCTGCGTTCTGCTGAGCTGACTGGTGCCGCGTGTCATCAACGTCGGCAGGAATTCGCCAGCGACAGTCTTGTCGCCGAGTGTCTCAGCGGTGCCGAAGCGCAGCGTCAATGAGAGGTTGACGGCCTCGCCGCGAGTCTTCTTGGGCAGCATGGCGACCTTGATGCCATCCTTGAGCTTGGTGCGGATTGTGTGCTTTTCGATATTGGCCGGCGCCACGTCAAAGGCCTCACCCGCGGCAACGGTCTTGCGGCCCTTGTAGTCACCGATCATCTCGGCCAGGTTGGGCGTCTGAGGGATCGCGGTTCGGGAAGCCACCTTGGTGGGCAAGAACAGCCCGACGGTGCGATTGGTGTCGGTCATGTAGCTCCTGGCGACGCGTTGCACGTCCGCTGCTGAGACCTTCTCAAAACGGTCTCGGGCGATGAAGTACATCCGCCAGTCTCCCTGCGCGGCCCATTCGGACAGCTGGATCGCCAGTTGGCTGGTATCATTGGCTGCCTGTTCTCGTTGCCTGAGAAACCTCGCCTGGCTTCGCTTGACTTCAGCCTCGGTGACACCTGCCTCGAGCACATCGCCGATGGTGTCGGTCATTCTGGCGAGCACATCGCGGGGGTTGTTGCCCGGGGTGACCTCGGCCATGAGCTCGATGACACCGGGGTCATGAAAGGCATAGGCATCACCACTCAGGCTGCTGGCCTGCTTGGTCTGAACCAGCGACTTATAGAGTCGTCCGGTGGGGGAACTGGTGAGGATATCGGTGAGAATCTGGAGTGGGACGTGGTCGGGGTGAGGCCCGGCAGGGACGTGGTACAGGGCCCCGACAATCGCGACCTTGCCGACACGTCGGAGGGTGACGATCCGTTCCCCGTCCTGGGCCGGTTCTTCGGTGTAGGTGGTTGGGAGGCTTCGCGTGGGCTTGGGGATCTTGCCAAACGTGTTGGCGATCGTCGTCATGGCCTGCCGGGGATCGAATTGACCGGCAACGATGACCATCGCGTTGTCCGGCTGGTAGTACTTGCGATAAAAGACCCGGAGGTTTTCGACGGGAACACGCTCGATATCAGCCCGGTTGCCGATGGTCGAGCGGCCGTAGTTGTGCCATTCGTAGGCCACCGCCATCATCCTCTGCGAGAGAACGCGAGCCGGGCTGTTTTCTCCTCGCTCGAACTCGTTGCGGACGACGGTCATCTCGGACGCGAGATCCTCGGCCTTGATCAGGCTGTTCATCATCCGGTCGGCTTCGAGTTCGAGAGCAAACGCCAGGTTCTCGGGACTGGCCGGCAACGTTTCGTAGTAATTGGTCCGGTCGACCCAGGTGGTCCCGTTGAACCGAGCACCGTGGTCCTGCAGTTCCTTGGGAATGTTGGGGTGCTTGGCTGTGCCCTTGAAGAGCATGTGCTCGAGCAGGTGCGCCATTCCAGCTTCGCCGTAACCCTCGTGCCGCGAACCGACAAACAGAGTGAGATTCACAGTGACGGTGGGCTTGGACGGGTCGGGAACCAGGAGCACACGAATCCCGTTGTCGAGCTGAAATTCCGCCATGCCTTCGACGACGGTGATCAGCTTGGGGGCTGCATCCGCACGGTAAGACGTGGCGATGAGGGCCAGTGGCAAGAGACAGGAAACGACCAGCGAGTTGTATTTTCCCCGTCCACCAGAACACTCACGCCATTGACCGGCTCGCATTGTCGTCTCCCCGCTTAGTGGAACCCGAAACGTGGCAAAACCCACGGCCACGAGGCGGACTGTAACAAGTCCGGAGACCGCTCAACAAGCGGTCACGCATTCTGCGGATACACGGACGGTCGGGCAAAGACGACGCCTGTCGGCCAACGATTGCTGGCCGCGTCGAGTCAGAATTGCGGGTTGACAGGGATTCCGGACCCGAGGCCGATGCCTGCATTTCCGTCTGCCTGGTCTTCTGCCCCGGGGCTTTGGCCTGTGCCATCTCCAGGAGACTTCTTTCCGCCACTTTTGCCCTTGCCCTTTTTGCCACGTTGATCGACCCGGTCTCCAAGACGGCTGCCCTTGCGACGGCCAGGTTTTTCGTTCCCAGCACTGCTGCGTCCGCTCTTGTTGCCTCGCGAGTTCCCCGATGCACGGCCGGGTGAAGTTCCTGTTGCCGTACCGGCCTGGCTACGTCGTCGCGCCGCTTCAGCGCGACGTCGTGCCAGCTCAATCCGGGCCTGTGTCATACGGTTTTCCACATCCTGAAAGGTTTTGCCACGTAGGATGTTCTGGATGTTCTGCTGGTGCATCTGGTCGATCAATTTGGCAAATGGGAGGTCCGGCAATTCCTGCACCATGGGCTGGCTGTAATAACGCCGGGTGCTGTTGCGTCTCTTGCGAGCGAGCGGGCCTGTGATCGACCGGCCGGTTTTGCGATCCGGACGACTGCGATCGACCCGGTCGCCGTCCCTGCGAACCTCGACCAGGAGAATTGAGTCAGCGTCCGGATGTTTTTCCCGAACCTGGCGATAGGCCAGCGGCTCGGACGCGGCGTTGACGGTCTCCAGTTCTCGGCGGCTGCCCTCGGTGTAACGCACGCTGTACTTGTAACGGGCGGACGTGGAGTCGGTTGCGGAGTCCTCCAACTCTTCGAAACTGCTTGTGTCGGCGTTGGTAGAAGGAGTGGTGGCGCTTTCGGGGTCGTTCGTGAGCTCCACATCAAGGCTATCGGATTCGGCCGCAGTTGCTGGAGGGGCGTCCGTCAACGACTGTGAGGCGAACGATGTCGAGGTGACACCGGCTTGGACCACGAAGAGGATGGCAGCCGAAAGGGCGCCAAGACACGGGAGCGACGCGAGACGGGTGACGGTCATGGTGCAGCGCCTCCTGGAGAGGGTTGTTGCGTGCTGTATTCAATTCTGCACGCCGGCAAATTCTGTTGCAATCTCTGGATTCCGCGGGCTGTCACCTGCGTGTCATTGAGTGTGAGCAACTCGAGGCCTCGGGCCGCGGCGATGGCATCCAGCCCCGCATCAGAAATACGACATCCGGAGAGGTCGAGTTCTCGAAGCGACCTGGCGGAGGTGAGTGCTGTGAGGCCGGTGTCGCTGACCTGCGTGTCGTTGAGCCAAAGGATCTCCACGGACTTTAGCAGGCACGCCTTCCGAAAGCCGGTGTTGCTGATTCGGGTGTTGCCGGCTGCCACACCTTTCAGTGCCGAGAGCGAGGCCAGGGTCGCAAAGACCTTGTTGCTGATGCGGGTTCTCGAGACATCAATGGAGGTGAGCACCTGCAATCCGTCCAGTTGTGGAATGCCAGCATCCGAGATTGGTGTTCCGGCCAGCGACAGTGTCCTGAGACCACTCATCCTTCCCAGACTCTGTAAGCCAGTATTGGTAATCCGCGTATCATCGAGGACCAAGGACTTCAGCTTCGGGAGGCGGGCGAGAATCTTAAGGTGCTCATTGCCGACGGCTGTTCGTGCCAGGTCGAGATCCATGAGGTTGGAAAACACCCTGAGGTCTCCGAGCCCGGGGCCGTCCAGTTTCTCGCTGTGCAGGCTCAGCCGCTGGAGCTGCTGCAGCGACAGCAGCGGCACCATGTGCGTCTTGGTCAGTGCGGTTTCAGAGAAGTCCAGTGACTTGAGACCTCGCAACCGGGCTATGGCCCGGGTGACCATCGGGTCGACGGCCTGGTTGAGTGACACGGCCGTGGCGCTCACCTTGCCTGCCTGGCACGTCATTGACAGACGGGGATGGCTGCTGACGGCATCGAGGACGGCTTGAATGGTGATCCGGGTATCCTGCGCGTGGAGAAGTGACAAGTTGGGAAGGGCCGAGATCGTGGACAGGCCTTGATCTGTAATTGAGTTGCCCGAGAGTTGCAGGGTCACCAAGTTCTCGAGCTTGGCGATCGGTGTCAGGCCGGCGTCGGTGATGCCAGTCTGTCTCAGCCCGAGGACCTTCAAGGACGGCAATTTTCCGAGACCTGAGAGGGTTGCCGGATCGATGGGATTGCGGGCGAGATTCAGAATGGTCAGTCGCGTGCATCGCGCTAGCTCGACCAGACCACTGCCGGTGATCTGAGTGCCGGTCAGGCTCAATTGTCGCAATGCCGGGAGCCGTGCCAACAGCGAAAGGTCGGCGTCGGTGATGTCGATGTCTCGCATTGCCACGGCGGTAATCTCTCCCTCGGCCCCTTTCTCAATGGTCCCCAGTTGCGCCAAGGCCCGTGGCAAATCTCCCCGGGATGTCTCCAGGGCCAACAGGAGTGGGCTGAGTGGAAAGTCGATCACGCACTCGGGCAATTGCTGTCGCAGCGTCACGACGCTGGCCGGGGGTATCGTCGAGCCTTGAAGAGACAGGTAGGTCAGAGTCGGGCAGTGTGCCAGCGTCTCGGCCGCTGCGGAATCGAGGCGTGTTCTGTCCAGCCAGAGTGCCGAAAGTGCCTGGAGTCCTGTGAGGTGCTTGATGCCTGCAGACGTCACCGGGCATCCGGAGAGGACGAGCGCATCGAGCTTTTGCTCGGACGCCAACGCCACGAGCGCGTCGTCGTCCGTGCCGGTATCTACGATGCTGAGGCTTCGCAGGTCGAGCGCCTGGCAGACCAGTTGCAGGTCTTCGGGCTCCAGGAAGAGACGGTCGAGTCCGACGGCCTCGAGGCGAGGGAAGTTCTTGAGCACGGCGAGATCAGGGCCACCCAGGCCAGTGCGAGACAGGTCCAGCTCGGTCAGCATCTCCGACGACTTGAGCCGCTCCAGGCCTCCAGCGGTGATTGCCGTTCCGGTCAGGATCAGCCGTTGGAGCATTTGGCAGGACGTGAGATGCGCAAGTCCCTCGTCATCGGTCTTCGTGTCGGCGAGATCGAGGTCTGTGAGCTGAGCCAGGCCGGAAACTGCCTTGAGTCCTCGGCTTGTGATCGATGTGTCGGCGAGGTTTAACTGCGTGAGCTCCGGAAAACTGGCGAGCGTCTCCAGTTGTGCATCGCCAATGGATGTGCCACTGAGATCCAGGGCTAC
>MDTE01073630.1_pt1 | contig 12095 bp, 9 predicted proteins | sample 811231 | NCBI WGS metagenome assembly MDTE01 (sample SAMN05326651, study PRJNA326480) | marine metagenome | isolation source: seawater | place: Indian Ocean: Red Sea | collected 2010
AAAATCGGTTTCGCAGTTAACCTCAACCAAAACTCCTCTTTTGCCTTCATCAGATATCTGGTGACAAACTATACCCTCAGCCGCAATTCGGCCTGCCTTTTTCTCCGCGCTAGCCGCACCCTTCATGCGCAGAAGTTCAGCTGCCTTATCTATATCGCCATCCGAGTCTACTAGCGCGGACTTGCAATCCATCATTCCTGCTCCTGTCCGCCCCCGCAATTCTTTCACTAATGCAGCGCTTACTGACATAAATGTATCCTTATATAGTTAAATCTATTTTTTGTGCATGCCTGAAATCTACTAGCTATAGACTTCGCCCCTTCACAATTCCATTATATCTTCTACCTACTTAGACTCCATCTTTCGAATCACGGCTGCTTTCTACGTTTCCACTATCTTCTTTCTGGCTCCCTAATTGCACTGCATCTACCGAGCTGACTGTGTCGATTGACTCCACTGCAGAGGCTTCACTGTGAAGTTCATCAGCATTTGATGATTCAATCTCAATATATTCATCTGCATCTGCATCTGCATCTGCCTCAACTGGCTCCGGCGAAGCCTGCTTAGCATCAATTATTGCATTCGCAATACCTTCCAAATACAGACGAATTGCCCGCATAGCATCATCATTGCCGGGTATAACATAGTCTATTCCGTCAGGAGACGAGTTTGTATCGACTACACCAACTATAGGGATGCCTAGTTTCTTTCCTTCCGACACTGCAATCCTTTCGTTATCAACATCAACAACAAACATTGCATCAGGCAATCCATTCATATTTCGAATACCAGACAGGCTTCTCTCCAATTTAGCCTTTTCTCGTTCAATCTGCAGGTTTTCCTTTTTGCTTCGTCTCGCTGCAGCTCCACTTTCGATGATTTCTTCTAGCTCAACTAATCGGTTAATTGAGTTACGGATAGTTTGGTAATTTGTGAGCATGCCGCCAAGCCACCTATGATTCACATAGGGTGATCCACAGAGTTGTGCTGCTTCACGAATTGCGTCACTTGCCTGTCGCTTTGTTCCAACGAATAATACCTTACCCTTTTTAGCTGCTACACTTCCTAGGAAATTAACCGCTTCTATATATAGAGGTAAGGTCTTTTCGAGATTGATGATGTGAATTTTATTGCGGCTTCCGAAAATATAAGGGTCCATTTTGGGGGACCAAAATCGTGTGCGATGGCCAAAATGCACACCAGCCTCAAGCATGCGACGCATAGTTACTTCAGTCATAATTTGCTCCTTAAGGGTTGTTTGCTAGCCCGCCTTGAGTTACTAACCCGGCTATAGATGCCGAGCACCCCGAGTGACTCAGAAATCAGCGAACGTGTATTTATTTACGACAGCTCCTGTATTTTACCGCCTTTACTTTATTGGGGCTAGTTCATATCCTATACTGGAATCATAAATAACTAGTTAAACTGCACTATTCTGCCGAATTAATCATTCGCAAGCCTGCTGACTGCTAGCCAACCCAATTATATAAATGATGACTAACATAAAATCAGAAGACGATATCAACAAAATGCGCGTTGCTGGACGCCTAGCTGCTCAGGTACTGGACATGATTGAACCTCATGTAGAGCACGGCGTTACTACTGAGAAACTTGACCATCTTTGTCATGAATATATCGTGAATTACCTCGGGGCAATACCTGCCCCTCTCAACTATAGAGGCTTTCCAAAATCGATCTGCACTTCAGTTAATCATGTTGTTTGTCACGGAATTCCCAGTAAAAAGATTCTGAAAACTGGTGATATCATCAATATTGATATAACTGTAATCAAAGACGAATTTCATGGAGATACCAGTCGCATGTTTTTTGTGGGCGAACCATCAATTCGCGCCCGTCGTTTAACTAAAGTATGTTATGAGGCTATGATGAAGGCAATTGAACTTGTACGCCCTGGCCTAACCCTTGGCGACATTGGACATGCTATTCAAGAACATACTGAAAATAATAGTTTCTCAGTTGTCCGAGAGTACTGTGGACATGGCATAGGTAAAGTTTTTCATGAAGATCCACAGGTTCTACATTACGGCACACCAAACACAGGTATGGTACTTGAAACTGGAATGACCTTTACAATTGAACCAATGATCAACGTTGGACGTCCGGACACTCGCCTTCTAAAAGATGGCTGGACTGTCGTCACAAAAGACCACAGTCTAAGCGCACAATGGGAACATACTGTTGCCGTTACTTCAGATGGAGTTGAGATACTTACTCAATCGGATCCCGGAAGATCATCTGAATTATCGTATCGATGACGCGAGTCTCACGTAAGCGACTGCTGAACCTCAATGATTTTGAGGATAAATTATCCAACAATGATAATCACTTAGCCTGCTTTCGCTCCGCAATAGAAAATGCAAGGGCAGAGCTTCAGCTTTACCACAAAGCTGGTCTATCTTCACATGAAATATTGATTGCCAATTCGTGGGTTACGGATAGGCTGGTCACTAGAGCGTGGACTTTACTCGCTACACGGAATTTGCCATATAAACGATCAGCCCTGCTCGCCGTTGGAGGCTATGGCCGTTGCGAACTCCAACCCTATTCAGATATAGATCTACTTATCGTATACCGCACAAGTGCAAATGCCGTTGAGCAAGAATTCAGTGAGCAGTTTATCAGGTTTCTTTGGGATATTGGCCTTCAGGTTGGGCACAGTGTTCGGACGTTAACAGAGTGTGTTAGTCAAGCAAAATTAGATGTAACAGTATTAACAAATATGATGGAAGCGCGATTTCTCTGCGGTAACACAGAGATCTCAAATGTGCTCCAAAAACGAATTGGACCAACTGAACTCTGGCCAGTCCGCAAATACTTCACAGCTAAGCGGGATGAGCAAATCCAACGACACCATCATTACAATGACACCGCCTACAATCTAGAGCCGCATCTAAAGGAGGGTCCTGGGGGCTTGAGAGACATCCAAACTATTTCCTGGATAGCGCAACGTCATTTCGGAAGCAGGGACCTTCGCGCTCTAGTAGAACATAACTTTCTTTCAGAGCATGAATGCAGAATGCTAGTACGCGGAAGGAACTTTCTATGGCGTGTTCGTAACGCTCTCCATTTCATCTCTCGGCGATGTGAAGATAGACTTCTTTTTAATTACCAAAAAGAAATTGCTCTTGAATTTGGCTATCAGGATGATGTCCATAGTTTAGCAATCGAAAAGTTTATGAAGCGCTATTATCGCACCGTAAAAAGCCTCCGATTTCTAAATGACCTGCTACTGCAGTATTTTCATCAGGAAATATTGTCATATAACAAGAAAATTACTGTTAATATTAATCGGCGATTTTGCTCTATAAACGGCCTAATTGGCACAAGAAATAGCAAAATATTTGACCAACAACCCTTTGCATTGCTTGAAATTTTTACGCTACTCCAGCAGAGACCAGAATTAACTGGAATTCAAGCTAGCACGATCCGACAAATCTGGTCCAGCAGAAGCCTAGTGGATGCTAGCTTTCGAAAGGACATCCGATGTCGTAGTCTATTCATGGAGATGCTGCGTTCTCCATCCGGGCAACTGCAGTCACTTAGAAGAATGAATGACTACGGAATCCTTGGAGCATATATCCCGGTATTTGGCCGAATAGTCGGACAAATGCAACATGATCTTTTTCACTTCTTTACCGTAGACGCTCATTTGCTCTTCGTAGTGCGGAATCTGAGACGACTTGAAATCCCACAATATAGTCATGAGCTACCATTCCCAAGCTCAATTATGCAATCGATATTCAAGCGTCATCGGTTATTCATAGCTGCACTATTTCACGATATTGCCAAAGGACGAGGAGGAGATCATTCGAAATTAGGCGAAAAGGAAGCATATAGCTTCTGTAGACTGCATGATCTTAGTGACTATGATTCGAAATTCGTTGCATGGCTCGTACGACAACATCTCTTGATGTCCTGGGTTGCACAGAGGCAAGACATATCAGATCCTGATGTAATTACAAATTTTGCTAGAAACGTGGGCAATCAGGAGCGTCTCGATAACCTTTATTTGTTAACAGTTTCAGACATGCGGGGCACAAGCCCCTACGTCTGGAACGATTGGAAAGGACAGCTCTTAATGGACCTTTATTTAGCCACCTCGCACGCTCTGCAAAGAGGAGTGGATGAGCCGATAGACTTACGAGACAGAGTGAAAGATGCCCGATTAGAAACTGCAAGCCTCTTGCCCAATGATCCTGACGCAATAAAAGCTGCTAATCGTTATTGGGATACTCTAGCTGCTGATTATTTTCTGAGATATCGGCCTGAAATTATCGCATGGCATACGCAAATCCTTCTCTCGACACCTATTACAGATTTGCCTTTAGTTTCGGGACGCCTACAAGCAGAATCAAAGACGGCCCAATTCCTAATTTGTTCACCACGCTCTGATGAGCTTCTATCGTATGTAACGAAAGGTTTTGACAACGAAGGAATGAATATTATTGATGCACGGGTTCATATGATATCCTCTGGTCTTGTACTAATGATATTTGTCGTTTTACAAAACTCTAATACAAGCCTGGATGAAAAGGAGTTACTATCCTGCAGCGCTCGAATTCGATCACAATTGTTGAACCCAAGCCTTGCGAGCTCTACTACCCCGCAGCGCCTGGCTCATAAAATAAAACATTTTCCCATCAAAACTCTGGTTGATTTTAGAAGCGCGCCTGAGCGCGGTAGCACAATCATGGAACTCACAGCTCAAGATCGCCCCGGACTATTACATCAAGTTGCAAATGTGTTGATTAACTGTAAAGTAAGACTTGTGACTGCTCGAGTTACAACCTTTGGCGAAAAAGTAGAGGATGTTTTCCTCATTCAACAATTAAATGGTGGAGAAATTAAATCGAAGGCTCAACGGGAGCGCTTAGCACGTGAAATACGTAAGGCATTATCATGAATGTATAGATGGCACGCACGTTGAATTCGGTAGCTGTTTAGGCACAAATTATGGAGCAAAGACATGGAAAACATTAGAACGGTGATTGATGATGCATTCTCTGCACAGCGGCAAGGGAGCGAATTTGCCACTACTGAAGTTATTGAAGCTGTGAATGAAGCAATCGATCTTCTTGATCAAGGTAAGGCGCGCGTCGCAGAACCCACCACTAACGGTTGGAAAGTGAATGAATGGTTAAAGAAAGCTGTATTGCTTTCTTTTGTTTTATCAGAGAACAAAGTTCTTACGGGCGGTGGAACACGCTATTTTGACAAGGTACCAGGCAAATTTGATGAATATGACTATAACGATTTTGCTAAGAGCAAAGTACGTGTTGTCCCACCCGCAATGGTTAGAAAAGGAGCCCATATATCTCCGAACGCGGTACTAATGCCTAGTTATGTCAACATAGGAGCGTGGGTCGGAGACAATACAATGGTTGACACATGGGCAACCGTTGGATCTTGTGCGCAAATTGGTTCAAATGTACATCTCTCAGGAGGCGTTGGCATCGGAGGCGTCTTGGAACCACTGCAAGCAAGCCCAACGATAATTGAAGATAATTGTTTCATTGGGGCTAGAAGTGAAATCGTAGAAGGAGTTGTTGTAGCCCGCGATTCTGTTATCTCAATGGGCGTTTACATAGGCCAAAGCACTCGGATACTCAACCGTCAAACAAATGAAATCACATATGGTTACGTACCACCGGGCTCAGTCGTTGTTTCAGGGTCAATACCTGCCGATGATGGGAGTCACAGCCTGTACTGCGCTGTAATTGTTAAGCAAGTCGACGACAAAACACGTGCAAAAGTAGGAATAAATGAGCTACTTCGTGATATCTAGGATGGATTTTGTTCCACCCACTGAACTAACTCACTAACACTAACAATATCAATAATCTGCGCCTCTATAGTCTCTAGCGCGGTATAGTTGTCTTTTGGCACGAGCACTCGCTCATATCCAAGTTTAGACGCCTCTCTAATTCTGTCTTCCCCTCTTTGGACAGGCCTAATTTCGCCCCCCAGTCCAATTTCACCAAAGCAAACCACGTCTCTAGGAAACGGCTTATCAAGCACACTTGATATTATCGCAGCCAACAAGGCAACATCAGCGCCGCTATCGACAATACGTATGCCGCCCACAACGTTAACAAAAATATCGTATGCACCAACTAATACATCACTTTGTCGATTTAACACTGCAAGCAGCATCATTAACCGCTGCGCATCGAGCCCTACACACAAACGCCGCGGATTGCCTAATGAGCTGGCATCTAATAATGCCTGGACTTCTACCAACAAAGGCCTGGTGCCTTGATGAGTAGCGAGCACGACACTTCCTGGAACATCAGAAACTCGCCTAGACAAGAACATCTCAGAGGGGTTACCTACCTCTTGTAAACCGCTCCCTGTCATCGCGAAAACACCAACTTCGTTCACGTTGCCAAATCGATTCTTATACGAACGTATCATTCTTAACCGGCTGGCATCATCGCCTTCAAAGTAAAGAACGGTATCAACCATGTGCTCAAGCAACTTTGGGCCCGCTAGAGTGCCCTCTTTGGTAACATGGCCTATCATTAATACACAGCATTCGCTATTTTTTGCATACCGAAGTATTGCTTCTGCTGATTCGCGCACTTGAGCAACAGAGCCAGGTAACGAGGTTAGATTTCCGCTTGATAATGCCTGAATGGAATCAATTACTACAAGCTTATATTCTGATATATGCTCCAGAATTGACTGCAGGCTATTGCCGGCAAGAACATCTATCGGCAAATTACTAATTCCTAACCTCTTAGCACGTAATACCAACTGTTGTGAAGACTCCTCCCCCGTTACATACAAAGTATCTATCTCTTCATGCTGCTTTGCGGCTAACTGCAGAGCTAGCGTTGACTTACCAATGCCCGGATCTCCACTCAATAAAATAACAGAGCCTAAGACAAGACCACCACCTAACACCCGGTCTAACTCAGAAATACCAGTCTGCCGCCTTTGTATGTTTTCATGTGAAATATCACAAATCTTACTTATTCCGGAAGGGCCACCCTTTGGAGAAAATATTGCAGCCTGATGGCGAGTTTCCACTACCTCTGAAAGTGAATTCCATGCCGAACAGCTACTACACTGACCGCTCCACTGCAACGAAACAGATAAACACTCGCTGCATCGAAATGACACTTTACCGCGTTGCACATCCACGGCTACTGTTGCTTAGTGTTCATTACAGTTCCGATTGACACTCTAAAGGCAGGTCCTTAGTTTAGTCAGAACTCTTGACTTGTCTTTTGAGAGGCATAATTCTCAAATCTGGTGAATTCTCCCAAAAATGTCAAACGCACAGTACCAGTAGGCCCGTTTCTCTGCTTGCCAATAATGACTTCTGCAGTGCCTTTTTCTGGACTATCCTCGTTGTAGACCTCATCTCTGTAGATGAATAGGATAAGGTCAGCATCCTGCTCAATTGCGCCAGACTCTCTTAGATCTGACATTACAGGCCGCTTGTTAGGTCGTTGCTCTAAACCTCTATTCAACTGTGATAAAACTACCACAGGAACCTCTAATTCTTTAGCAAGAAATTTTAGTGAACGAGTGATATTTGCGACTTCCACAGCACGGTTTTCTGCTGATTCTGCTGAAGATTGCATCAGTTGCAGGTAATCGATGATAACCAGCCCGAGGCGTCCATGTTCTCTCATTAAACGTCTAGTACGTGCTCTAACCTCCAGCGGAGTCAACGCTGCTGTATCATCAATAAAAAGTGGGACCTCATTTAGCAATCCAACAGCTGATGTCAAGCGAGGCCAATCGTCCTCTGTTAGTTTGCCTGTCCTAACGCGATGTGCGTTTATTCTTCCTAAGGATGATAACATACGCATAGCTAATTGCTGTCCAGGCATTTCCATACTGAACACTGCCGTCGGTAATTTAGATTCTAGTATTGCACTCTCTGCCATATTCATTGCTAAGCTTGTCTTGCCCATTGATGGTCGGCCTGCTATCACGATCAAATCAGAAGATTGAAGACCCGATGTCATATTATCAAGATCCGAAAATCCTGTAGATACCCCCGTTATAGCTGAACCCGCTTCATAGAGCTCTTCAATTCTATCGATTGCACCAGCAAGCAAACCTTGGATAGGCCTAAACCCATCAATGAGTCTTCTGTCATGCTCGGCAATTTGAAATACTAACTGCTCGGCATAATCTAATATCTCTCCCGCGTCAGCACCCTCCGGCGCATAAGATTTTTGAGCGATCTGATTTGTGGCGATGATTAAACGGCGCAACACAGATCGCTCATGCACAATACTCGCATAGGTTTTAATATTTGTTGTTGCGGGAGTATTATTCGCAAGTTCACCTAGGTATGTGAGGCCGCCAACATCACCAAGATGCCCCTGTCTCTCAAGCAATTCAGATGCAGTTACCACATCAACGGGTTGATTGCCGTCATGTAATACACGTATCGCAGCAAAGATCTGTCGGTGCGCAAATGAGTAAAAGTCGTCAGGTGAGACTATCTCAGCAACTTCATCCCAACGGTCGCTATCTAGTAGCAAAGCCCCTAAAACAGACTGTTCAGCCTCTAAGGCTTGCGGTGGTAGCTTTGCGTTACCATCTGTAATTTTCGCTGTTCTTGTTTCAGGCACTTTTGCTTTTATCGGCTAGCTGACCTATGTCGATCTCTTGGATAATAGTGTATGCAATGTAATTTTATGTCTATCCCAATTGTAATTACAGACTATCAATGGTCACTCTTGCTTCGTCAAAGACCAGCAAGGGGAGCATACAATATGGAATTGCGCCAACGCTCTAAGGAAATATACGTCAGATAGTGATCAGACCGCTACTCAGAGTGCTCCGCTTCTACGGTGACTCGGAGCTCAACTCGAATTTCCGGGTGGAGTAAAATATCGATGGTGGTCTCACCTACTTCCTTTATCGGTCCTTGCGGTAAGCTAATCTCTGCCCTACCAACAACTATGCCCCTTTCTTGCAGCTCACTAGCTACGTCGGAAGCTGAGACCGAACCATAAAGCTTACCTTCCTCACTTACTTTTCGTATAACCCGTATCTCCTCCGGCAATGTGTCGGCCTTCGCCCGAGCAACATCTAGCCGTTGCTCCTCTAACTTAGCAAGTTCCTGTCGTCGTTCTTCCACCTTTATGCGTGCTGAGTCAGTAGCCCAGACTGCCTTACCATAAGGAATCAGAAAATTTCGTGCATACCCCGACTTAACGTTAACGAGATCGCCAAGCCCACCAAGATTTTGGATCTTTTCTAACAGAATAACATTCATTGCGTAGTCTCAATGCTGATCAGTATAGGGTAGCAAAGCTAAAAATCTAGCCCTCTTGATTGCTGTCGCTAACTGCCGTTGGTATTTTTCACGAGTCCCAGTGTTACGACTAGCGATTATCTTACCAGTCTCAGTTATATAACCCTTCAAAGTATCTATATCTTTGTAATCAATCTCGCTAACGCCAAGCGCTGTGAATCTACAATACTTACGTTTCCTATTGAATCTAGCCGCCATTAGGGTGCCTCCTCGTCGACAACTTTCTCAGAAGCATCGTCGCCGACTACTGTCGTATCACCATCAGAACTCTTAACATCTTCAGAGTTAATTGAGTTTGCCGTATCCGCACTTGCTCCTGCGTTGCTCTCGTTTGATTTGTTGTCAGAGATATTACCGGCCTGCACCTGACTCTCTCCATCACTAGTGGAATTACTATGCTCCTCTTCTCGACTTTTTGCTAGTGGGGACGCAGCCATAACCGCATTATCTTTTCGAATTACAAGAGTCCGTATCACTGCATCACTAAACTTAAACATCCTATTAAGCTCGGATAAAGCCTCTCCGTCACATTCGATGTTCATCAGGACATAATGGGCCTTGTAAACTTTTGCAATCATGTAAGCTAGCTGACGTCTTCCCCAGTCTTCCAATCGATGGATAGCTCCACCACTACCCTCTACTAAGTTACGGTAGCGATCGATCATGGCAGGCACGTGTTCGCTCTGGTCTGGATGAACCAGAATAACAATCTCATAATGACGCATTAAACTCTCCTTTCGAGTTAAGCCGCCTGAGGCTCCAGTGCGGCAAGGAGTTAAATTAGAAGCAGTATCCTAAGCAATGTACTCTAAAACATCAAGAAATTCCCGTTAATACACGACAAAATTGCGGAACAACAACCCTTCCTTGCCGATCTGTGTGATTTCGACTAACGGTTTTCGACCAAGTTCAAGATCACAGCTGGATCTGCCAAAGTTGAGGTATCTCCGAGGTCTTCGAACTCGTTCGCTGCTATTTTCCTAAGGATTCTGCGCATAATCTTGCCCGATCTAGTCTTAGGCAACCCTGGTGTCCACTGAATAATATCTGGGGTGGCTATCGCTCCAATTTCCTTTCTAACTAGGGCCACTAGCTCATCTCTCAAATGCTCCGATCCCTCTATACCAACCATAGGCGTAACATAGGCGTATATCCCCTGGCCCTTTATATCATGAGGAAACCCAACTACAGCTGCTTCTGCGATGCTACTATGGAGTACGAGAGCGCTCTCAACTTCAGCCGTTCCCATGCGATGGCCCGAGACATTTATTACATCGTCCACACGCCCGGTAATCCAATAATAGCCATCCGCGTCACGGCGTGCTCCGTCACCTGTCAAATAATAACCTGGATAGTCAGAGAAATATGTCTTTAAGAATCTATCATGATCGCCATAAACTGTTCTCATTTGGCCAGGCCATGAATGTTTGATAACCAGGCTCCCGGACGATTCACCCTCCAGTTCATTGCCGTCAGCATCGAGCAACGCTGGCTCAACTCCAAAAAATGGCCTTGTCGCCGATCCCGGCTTTAACGGCGTAGCTCCAGGTAGCGGTGTAATTAAGATGCCGCCCGTCTCAGTTTGCCACCACGTATCAACTACTGGGCAACGCTCCTTACCGACTAGTCGATAATACCATTGCCACGCCTCTGGATTTATTGGCTCACCCACTGTGCCTAGAATTCGAAGACTTTCGCGACTCGTGGCATTGAGATGCTGATCTCCTTCAGCCATGAGAGCCCGTATTGCAGTAGGTGCTGTATAAAAAATGTTTACAGAGTACTCATCAATAATTTGCCAAAACCTACTGGGATCTGGCCAATTGGGCACGCCCTCAAAAAGGACCGTTGTAGCACCATTAATGAGAGGCCCGTATACTACATAGGAGTGGCCAGTAACCCAGCCGATATCGGCCGTGCACCAATAGACTTGTTCATCGTGGTAATCGAAAACTAATTGATGGGTAATAGCTGTATATAGCTGATAACCTCCGTTAGTGTGAACAACGCCTTTTGGTTTTCCGGTTGATCCTGAGGTATATAGAATAAATAAAGGATCCTCGGCATTTAGCGCTTCTGGAGAGCACACACTGTCTACGCTAGCAATCCCATTATGGTAATCCACATCTCTTGTTGAGTGAGTTGGGACATCCCCACCGGTTCTCTGGACCACGATCGTTGTATGAACATCAGGGCAGCCTTCTAGCGCACTTTCAACATTCGCTTTTAGCGGAATCAACTTACCACCTCTTGGACCCTCATCAGCCGTGATAACGATATGGCATTCAGAATCCAATATTCGGTCTCTAAGTGCGTCTGGCGAAAATCCTCCAAAAATTACTGAATGAATTGCGCCAATTCTGGCGCAGGCCAACATGGATACTATCGCTTCAGGAATCATAGGCATATAGATCGCTACGCGATCACCCTTCTCAACGCCGCGTTCCTTCAAGAGATTAGCGAGCCGACAAACCTCTTCATGGAGCATATAATAGGTAATCTTTCGCCTGTCTCCCGGCTTATCTCCTTCCCAATTTATCGCGATTTGGTTTCCGCGAATGGGTAAATGCCGGTCTAGACAATTATATGAGGCATTTATAGTAGCTCCATCAAACCAACGAATTTGCCCATTGTCAAAATTGCAGGACATGATCTCATCCCAATCACTAAACCAGGACAAATATTTCCTTGCTTGTTCCGCCCAAAACTCTGCCGGCTGTTCAATAGATTGCTGGTACATCGAAACATAGTCCGATTCAGAGATGTGCGCTCCACTCAAAATGGTCTT
>MDTE01089498.1_pt1 | contig 12095 bp, 6 predicted proteins | sample 811231 | NCBI WGS metagenome assembly MDTE01 (sample SAMN05326651, study PRJNA326480) | marine metagenome | isolation source: seawater | place: Indian Ocean: Red Sea | collected 2010
GGTGAGAAGCTGTTGAAATCGGGTGCCACCACACCCTACGCCAAGCTGCAGGAAGGACTCCAACGGACCGGATGCACCGTCGCCCTGGCAAAGCCGTCGACAAAGGACCTTTCCGGCCCCGAGTTGTTCAAACGGTCTCGCCAGAGCGTGGTGGTCATCAGCAGCCTCTATTACTGCACACGGTGCACCAAGCTGCATGCCACGACAGCCGGCGGAGTGGTGGTCGGGACCTCCGGAGAAGTGCTGACCAATGAGCACGTGATCCGGGGCCGTGCGGACCGCAAGAACGAGACCATCGTCGCGATGACCGCCGACGGCACGGTGATCCCCGTCCGTGAGGTGCTGGCCAGCAGCAAGAAGGACGATGTCGCCGTGATCCGGCTCGACATGTCCAATGCCAGGTCCCTGCCTCCGTTGCCGCTGGGCACCAACCCCCCGCCGGGTTCGGACATTCGGGTGATGAGCCATCCGAACAAGCACTTTTACCACCTCAGCAGTGGAATCATCTCCCGCTACTTCCCCGAGACCGGACCGGGCGGTGAGACCGAGGTGATGTCGATCCCCGCCGATTACGGTCGCGGCTCCAGCGGCTGCCCGGTGCTGGACCGCAAGGGCAACATCGTGGGCCTCGTCTCCCGCACCTCTTCGCTCTACTACCGCCAGACCAAGGAGAAGCAGGAAAACCTGCAGATGGTCTTCAAGCTCTGTGTCGCCGCATCGTCGATCAGAACGCTCACCGAGAAATCGGAACCGTCAGTTGTGAAGGCACTGCCGGCGATCAAGCTGACGGGCCTGCCCAAGACCCGGGGATCTGTCGAGGAACCCCTGTTCCTGAATTCGAACGACGACCTCGACAAGCTGATCCAGGACAAGAAGCTCTCCCAGACATACAGCAAGCACGTTGACTGGGAGAAACAGGTGGTGCTGGTGTTCCGCTGGTCCGGTTCGGGCCAGGATCAGCTCGAGACCCGCACCAAGGGAGAAGATCCCGTCACCGTGCAGTTCGTGTATCGCCGCGGAAGGACCCGTGACCTGCGACCGCACCTGAAACTGTTTGTGGTCGAGCGGGGTGTGCAGTGGATTGTCGAAAGTGGGCCAGTCGCTCGACCCACAACTCCCAAGCCCGTGGGGGCTGCCACCGAGGCCAGCGCCTTCAAAGCGGTCGAGAAGGTGCTTCAGGTTCGGCGGCGCGGCACGCTGGTGTTCGCTCGGCCGACCACGGCCGGAGTGGATCAACTCGAGACGTTCCTCAAAACCTACCCGAAGTCGTCCCATCGCGAGGAGGCCCTGTACCTGCGAGGGCTGAGCCTGTGGATGCTGAAACGGTACGACCACGCAGCCGCCGCCTACCGTGTGCTGCTCGACGCCTTCCCCAAGGGAAAACACACCCGCATGGCTCGGATTCGCGAAGCGGGGGCGCTGCTGTTCTCCGATCAACCACAGCCGGCGCTCGACCGGCTCGACGAGCTGATGACTGACTACCCCGACCGCCCCGAGATGTTCGGACGAGAGCGAGCCCACGCCCTGGTCCTGCTGGGTCGGCAGAAGGAGGCTCGTGAGTTCATGGACCACGTCGAGTCACAGATGCTCGCTGCGGGAAAAGATCGCCTGGTTCCGCGAATGCGGATGCAATTCGCGCCACTGAGAATGGTGGGGCGTCCGCTCAAAGCGTTCCAGGTCGCCCGCCACGGAGCCAGTGGCCAGATTGACTCCGCCAATCTCAAGGGACAGGTCGTACTGGTTGATTTCTGGGCAACCTGGTGTCGTCCCTGCGTGGCCGAGTTGCCTCATCTCAGGGCCGCTCACGAGAAGTTTTCCGAGCAGGGTTTCCAGATCGTCTCGATCAGCCTCGACGAGAAACAGGAATCGCTCGACGCGTTCATCTCGCGAGAGAAAATGAACTGGCTGCACCACTTCGACGGTAAGAAGTGGAAAAATGAGCTGGCAGTGCTCTTTGACGTTCACAGTATCCCGATGAACCTGCTGGTCGACCGTCAGGGCGTCGTCCGGGCCGCCAATCTCCGCGGCACCGCCGTCTCAAGACGTGTCGAGGAATTGCTCAAGACGGACGCCGTCGCACCGAAGAAATAGGTCGGACGGAACGAATCCATGGACTCGACCGGTCGCCCGCAAAGCCGCCTGGCACGCCCGGCCGACACGGCGGTCGTGCTGATTGACGTGCAGCCCCGGTTCGTCGACGGCATGCACGGCGACGCCGAACCGGTATTGGCCCGGCTCGAACAGTTGCTGATCATCTGTGAGTGGTTCGAACTGCCGGCCCTGGCCACGTTCGAGGAACCGGTAGCCGAAAAGGGCAGACTGCCGGATCGGCTGGAATCGAAATGGCCCGCCGGTGGCACCACGTTCAACAAGCGGTCCTACGGACTCACCGGCGAACCCGAAATCGTCTCGGCCCTCGAGCAAATCGGTCGGCGGCGACTGGTCGTCGCTGGAGCTGAAACCGATGTGTGTGTCCTGCAGTCGGTGCTGGGACTGATTGGGTTGGGGTACGAGGTGTTCCTGCTCGAGGACTGCGTGTTCAGTTCAGAGCCCCACACCGACCCAGCCGTGACGCGAATGCGTTCGGCCGGTGCGATCCCCTGCACCTACAAGATGCTGTTCTACGAACTGCTACAGACAGACGATCCGCTGGCCTGGCAGGACCAACAAGCCCGGGCAACGCTGCATGGTTTCGTCGCCCCCGAGTCACTGCCGCCTTTGACCGTCTAGCCGCTCAACACCGACGGGTCAGAAACGAATCGGGAAGCCGTCTGGCGGTCGATCCGCCCCTCACCCAGCAACCGACGGACCGATTCGTCCAGGGTCACCATTCCCGCATCTCGCCCGGTCTGGATGCAGTTGTCTATCGACGGCAACTTGCCGGCGCGGATGGCGCTGGAGATCGCCGAGTTGGTCAGCATGATCTCCAGGGCCAGCTGACGTTTCTCACCGGGCTGGGCACTTGGCAGCAGGTGCTGGCTGACAACGGCCCGCAGCCCCAGTGACAGTTGAGCCCGAATCTCGCCCTGAGCGTCACTGGGAAACAGGTCGGCGTAGCGAGACACCGCCCCCTTGGCATCCCGGGTGTGCACGGTCGAAAAGACCACGTGCCCGGTCTCGGCCGCGGTCAACGCCATCTGGGCCGTCTCGCGGTCGCGGATCTCGCCAACCAGGATCACGTCCGGATCCTGTCGCAGACCATACTTCAGTCCATCAGCGAACGATCCGACATCGACTCCCACTTCACGTTGCGTCACCACCGTGCCCGGACAATTCGGGATCACGTACTCGACTGGCTCCTCGACGGTGATGATCCGCCGCCCCCCCTCGCGGTTGATCAGGTCAATGATCATCGCCAGCGTGGTCGACTTGCCCGACCCGGCCACACCCGAAATCAGCACCAGCCCGTTGCGGACCTGAGACAACCTGGTCGCGATCTCTGACGGAAACCCGGCCCAGTCGAGACTGGGAATCTCGGCGGGAATCAGGCGAAAGCAGGCCCCGGCCGCACCGCGACTGAAGAACAGGTTGGCCCGGAACCGGCGTGATCGGCCATCCACTTCCAGTTCGAACGAAAAGTCCAGGTTCTGGTCCGACTGGAACTGCGAGTGGACACTCTCCGGGCACAAGCTCGCGAGCAATGCGGCGGACTGATCCGCTTCGACCACATCGTCACTGATGGTCTGCAGCAATCCGTGAATCCGCAACACCGGGGGATACCCGGCGACCACGTGAAGATCCGATGCGTCAGATTCGACAGCCGCCGCCAGCCAACCTCGCAGAGGTTCGGCACAATCGAGGTCGGCCACGGCGTTTTCGGGCACGTGTGCTGTCATGGTCTCGACCCGGGAGACTTCGACCGTGCCGCCTTTGGCTTGAACTGGAAAGCGTACAACCGGCAATCCCTCATGTGGAACCTCAGCCGCACCGGAGTGCCAGCCAGTCGAGAAACGTCACCGGACTTGCGCCAAGACACGGGCATTCGCACCGAGTTGCCATTGATCACACGCGCCTCGTCTCGGGAATAGCCGGGAATCGGCAGGCCGTCGTCATCGAGCAATTCGACCTCGACCGACCCGCCTCCACTGGTCTCAACGTTCAATTCCAGTCGATCACCACGGAACGTGATCGGGGGAGTGGTCAACACACCGCCATCGAGTCCGGCATCAGCCGAGACGAATCCGTCGAGCCGCAGCACGGCCCGCGCGATACCACTCTGCTGCCGGCCGCCGGGTGAAGCCGGATCGATCTGGCCGTCGTGGTCACGGTTGTTTCCCGCGTAGTAGATCCACAACTCGTCACCCATCCGAACAGGATTCGGCATGGCCCAGACATAGCGGGAGTCGAACGCTCCGTCGCGACCGTTGGCCATGAACGGACGGCGGTCCCCCATTCGTTGGAACTTCCGCCCGTCACGACTGACAGCCAGTTGCACATCAAAGTTGGCCGGCCCCAGCCCCTTCCCGGAGGACCGCTTCTTCCAGTGCCAGTGTGCCTGGGACAGCATGATGGTCACACCGGGCGCTTGATCGTAAGGGAAGACACACGCCCCGTAGAAATCCATCGGAGGCTGCCGGCCGGGAGTCTTGTGCGTCGCCCGGTCGCGAGCATCCGGAGCCATCACGATCGACTCCTTCTGCCATTTCCCGGACTTCAGGTCGTTGGTCTCCATGCGCCGGACCGTCCGGTAGCGACGGACCCGATCGTTGTGATGAGCCCAGAACCTTGTGAACAATGCGTACCGCTTCACCGCCGGATCCCAGAAAACGACGCTCTGGGTGTCGTGCCCCCCGGGACCGGGATGTGGCTTGGAGAACAGGGTCCACTTCAGCCCATCAGGGGAACTGTGCATGTGGAACTCGCCGGTGGGATAGACCTTGGCCTGGGTCTTGTACCGGTGCGAGGCCGGTGCCCGGGAATCGATCCAGACGGCACAGCCTCCGATCTTGTCCGGCAGCACGATGTTGTTCTGCTTGGATCCTGCCAACGCGTACAGGCCGAGCTTGGGTTTGACGAAGTGGATCCCGTCGGTCGATTCGGCATAAGCCACCATCCGCATGTGGTCGTAGGGTCCGGGTCCGGTCCGTTTGAAAAGGTCGTACCAGACGCGAATCTTGCCACGATCCTTGACGACACTCGAGTAGACCAGGACATGGCAGTCCTTTTCCCAAGGCTGGTCGGCAGTGATCAGCACACGTCCGTCCCGCTGCGGCGAGTGCATCGACAACGTCACGTCCCGGCTCGATTCGATCAGGTGACGATCCACAAACAACTGCTTGCGACTGTCGACATCAACCGTCCGAGGAGCAACGCTGGACGGAACAGCAGCCGGCACCGGGGTCTCCGCAAGCCCGGTCACCGCCAGCACCAGAATCGTGATCTTGTTCGTGGTCATCGCGGCTCCACTGATTCAAAGCCGTGCCGACTCACTCCGACGACCGGCAACGTTCATGGGCTTTCGTTCCGAGATTCAGGCCAGGAGTTCGGGAACGACCTGCCCGCCAATGTCGGTCAGCCGCTGATCCCGGCCCTGGAACCGATAAACCAGCTGTTCGTGGTCGATCCCCAGGCAGTGCATGACCGTGGCCTGAAGATCGTGGACGTGCACGGGATTCTCGACCACGTTGTAACCAAAATCGTCGGTCGCTCCGTGAGTGACACCGCCACGAATCCCGCCGCCGGCCAGCCAGGCATTGAAACACCGTGGATGGTGGTCCCGACCGAACGTCGCCTTCAGTTCTCCCTGGCAGTAGGTCGTTCGACCGAATTCCCCACCCCAGATGATCAGGGTCTCGTCGAGCAGGCCTCGCTGCTTGAGATCCCGCAGCAGCGCCGCGGTCGGCCGATCAACCTCCGCACACTGTTTCGGCATGCGATTCTTGATGTCGGAGTGCATGTCCCAGCCTCGCTGGTACAACTGCACGAACCGCACACCTCGCTCGATCATTCGTCGCGCCAGCAGGCAATTGTTGGCAAAGGACACCTTGCCCGGCTGCGTCCCGTACAGTTCGTGAACGTGCTTCGGCTCGCCGGAAAGATCCATCATCTCCGGCACGCTGCTCTGCATCCGGTAGGCCAATTCAAACGAGTCGATCCTCGCCTCGATCTCGGGATCGCCGACCAGTTCCAGCCGTCGACGATTCAGGTCATTGATCCCACGGATCAGCCGCCCACGAGTGCGGCCGTCGATCCCACCCGGGTTCGAAAGGAACAGCACCGGATCGCCCTGAGACTGGAACTGCACCCCCTGGTGACGGCTGGGCAGGAATCCACTGTGGTAATAACGCGAGATGACCGGCTGCCCCTTGGTGCCAGAAAGCAAAACGACGAAATCGGGCATGCTGCGGTTCTCGCTGCCCAGACCCCACGAGACCCACGATCCCATACACGGGCGTCCTGGCCGACCGGCCCCGGTCTGCAACATGTTCACAGCCGGATCATGATTGATCGGCTCGCTGTGCAAGGATCTCACGATGGCAATCTCGTCACAGACCTTTGCCAGTTCGGGCATGTGCACGTTGAGCACCTGCCCGGACTCACCGTACTTCCGAAAGGTCATCGGCGAAGCGGCGATCTGCAGCTGCTTCTGCTTTCGGGTCATCAACGTGATCCGCTGCTTACCACGGACCTCCGCAGGCAGTTCCTGGCCGTTGAGCGCAGCCAGCTTCGGCTTCGGGTCGAAGGTGTCAATGTGCGAAGGGCCGCCGGCCATGAACAGGTAGATCACCCGCTTGGCCCGTGCCGGAATGTGGGTGGCTGACAGGGCTCCTGGACGCCGGTGGCTGGGAGCCGCCTGAAGCTGGTCCTGCAGAAGACCGGCCAGCGCGGCAGCGCCGAGGCCTCCCGAAGTCCGGGCCAGAAACTGGCGTCGCGGCGAGACCTGAGCAAGCGGCCCGGGTCTCAAAGGCAATACGGGTGTTGTCATGTCATTCATTCCCTGGTGATCGTCTCGTCCAGGTTCAACAGAACGTTGGCCAGGCTCGTCCAGGCCGCCAGGGCGGCCGGGTCGAGCCCCTTGGAATCCACTGAACCCTGTGCCACCAGGGCCTGGGCGGCCTTGGTGTCCCGGCGATAGTGTTTGAGCTGGGACTCAAGAATCCCTCCGAGGATCTTCTGTTCAGACTTGTCAGGCCGTCTTCCGACGACAATCCGAAACGCGCGATCCAGCCGCAACGTGTCCGAGTTGTCTGCGCCGCGCAAAACGCGAGCGGCCAGGGCATGGGCTGCCTGCACGAATGTCCGTTCGTTCAGCGTCACCAGCGCCTGCAACGGGGTGTTGGTTCGCGGCCGCTGCACGGTACAGAGCTCGCGAGTCGGAGCATCAAAGATCTGGAAACTGGGATACGTAGTCGTCCTCCGCCAGAAGGTGTACAGCCCGCGGCGGTACAGATCGCGGCCGGTACTCTGAGGCCATTTCCACCGCCCCTTGTCGCTGTAGTACCCATCTGGCTGGAACGGGTAGACACTCGGGCCACCAATCCGGTCATCGAGCAGTCCGCTGACAGCCAGCGCCGTGTCACGAATCGACTCGGCACTGAGCCGAAACCGGTTCTGCCGGGTCAACAGGCGGTTGTACGGATCACGCCGACCGATCGCCTGGTCATACCGCGACGCCTGACGATAGGTGGCCGACATCACGATCTGTTTCTGCAGGGCCTTGACGTTCCACCCAATCCGCATGAACTCCACGGCCAACCAGTCCAACAGACCGGGATGTGTCGGGAACTCACCACGCACACCAAAGTCCTCGGGAGTCCGCACCAGTCCGGCGCCGAAGAACTGGGTCCAGAGCCGGTTGACCACCACGCGAGCCGTCAGGGGGTGTTCGGGATCGATCAGCCAGCGTGCCAGCCCCAACCGGTTCCTGGGAGCCCCCTCCGGCAGGGCCTTGAAGATCGCCGGCACGTTCGGCTCCACCTCGGCGCCTTTCTGCTGGAAGTCACCTCGCAGCAGCAGGAACGCCGGACGTCGCTTGGGCATTTCCTTCATGACCATCGTCGAGGGGGTCAGCGTCTTGAGCTTGCCCTGGCGATCCGTCAGCGTCTTGTGCCGCTTGTTGAGCGGAGTGAAGATCTTGCGGGCCGGCGAGTACCCGAAGCGGATGAAGTGATTGGCCAGCGTTGTCTTTTGCTTGGCGTCCCGATCACCGGGCTCGACCTTCAGCGCGTTCTGTACCGCCTTGGGAAGCTTGGAGAGGAGATGCTCTTTGGCGTGCGTTTCCCATGCGGACTGATTGCCGAAATACCCGTCGTGGTCCTTGCCCGTCGGCTTCGGGGGCGTCGTTCGCAAGGCCAGCTGGGGCAATTTCACCTTGGCCACTTCGGCAGCGATATTCTTTTCGAGCGTTTCGAGGTCCTTGACCAGTTGCTGCGATTCGGCCTTCTGCTGCGGAGTCGACAGGACCAGCAACGGTGGGAGCGGGATGTCATGCCCCTGGGCCCCCTTCTCGCCGTCGACGCTGTTGAAGAACGCGTAGAAGCTGTAAAACTCCTCCTGCGAAATCGGGTCGTACTTGTGTTCATGACACTGTGCACAGCCGAGAGTCAGTCCCAGGAAGACGGTGCCCGTGGTGCTGGCCCGCTCGACCGCATAGACGACCTGGAATTCCTCGGGATCCGACCCACCCTCCTCGTTGTACGTCGTGTTCCGGTTGAAACCGCTGGCGATCTGCTGCGAGGTGCTGGCGTGCGGCAAGAGGTCCCCGGCCAGTTGTTCCAGCGCAAAGCGATCAAACGGCATATTGGTGTTGAACGCGTTGATGACCCAGTCGCGGTAGAGCCACATCGATCGTTCGCTGTCGTTCTCGTATCCGTTGGTGTCGCCGAATCTCGCCAGGTCCAACCACGTTTGCGCCATCCGTTCTCCGTAATGCTGAGAACTCAACAACCGGTCCACCAGCCGTTCGTAGGCCCGCAGACTCTTGTCGGACAGGAACCGGTCGATCTCACTTCCGGTGGGAGGCAAACCGGTCAGATCGAGAGTCAGCCGGCGGATCAACGATTCCCGGTCGGCCGACGGCGAGGGTTTCAGACCGGCCCGTTCGATTCGTGAGAGAACGAAACGGTCGATCGTGCTGAGAATCCAGCCGGAACCGGCCACCTGGGGCGGTTCCGGACGAACCGGCGGGACAAAGGACCAGTGCACGGTGTAGTCGGCCCCGTCAGAGATCCACGCCTTCAGCAGGGCGATCTCCGGGTCGGTCAATTCCAGCTTGCTCTCCGGCGGCGGCATCCGCTTCTGCGGATCCTTGCTGGTGATCCGCTTCACCAGTTCACTCTGGTCCGGACGCCCCGGCACGATCGCCGTCCCGATCGCGCTTTTGCGCAAATCCAGCCGCAGTTCGCTGGCTCGCTGCTGCTGTCCCGGACCATGACATTTCAGACACTTGTTGGCCAGCAGCGGGCGGATCGCGCGCGAGAAATCGACCTTCGCCTTCTCGGGAAGCTTCTCGGCAGCCGGCAACACGCCCAGAGACATCAACACCGCCATAGCGGCGGCGCGGGTCATGAAGTTGGATCGAGCGAACAAACCGAAACTCCCATCGATGAAGGTCCACTCCACGAGTCAGTCGAAGCGTCCAGTATACGGCGAGGTCCCGGCAAGGCGAATGCCGTGGGGAGTCCCGGTGTCTCGATCGCTGTTCACCGGAGCCAGAATGTTGAATAATGCCGGGCCGTAAGAGTTCCCAGCAGCCCGGTATCCCTATCTCGTCTGGAACGTGTCATGAAACGATTGTTCCCATCATTTGGTCGGTGCCACCGGCTTCCCGTACTCGGATTCGCCCTGCTGGCGACTGTCCTGGCCGGCCCGCTGGCCGCACAGGCCCCCGTGTTCAAGGACGTCACGGCGGCCACCGGACTCAAGAACCCCAACGGGGCCGCCTGCTGGGTGGACCTGGACAATGACGGCTGGGTCGACCTGTGCACCGCCGGTGGAGTCTGGAAAAACGAGAAGGGCAAGACATTCAAGCGTGTTGCCGGGGTCCCGACCTCGGTGGCGGCCGATTTCGACAACGATGGGCTGGTGGACCTGTTTTCCTGGTCCGCCCGGAAGCTGTACCACAACGACGGCGAGATGAAGTTCACGGCGGTCAAGCTGCCCGAACTGCCGCCGTCGGTGTCCCGCGGTGCGTGCTGGGGTGACTTCAACGGCGACGGATTCGTCGACATCTACGTCGGGGGCTACGAGGACTGGGGCAAGGGCATCACCTGGCCGTTCCAGATCCTCATCAGCCAGAAGGGCAAGTCCTTCAAGCTCGCCCTGTCCAAGAGCCAGACCCGTGCCCGTGGTGTCACGGCATGCGATTTCGACCAGGACGGCGACCTGGACGTCTACGTCTCCAGTTACCGACTCCAGCCGAACCTGCTCTGGCTCAACGACGGCAAAGCCTCCTTCACCGAATCGGCGAAGAAGTTCGGAGTGATCGCCACGTCCAAGGGTTTCGGTGGTGGACACTCGATCGGATCGGCGTGGGGAGACTTCAACAACGACGGCCTGATCGACATTTTTGCCGGCAACTTCGCTCACGTGGACGGGCGGGGAGACCAGCCCAAATCACGGTTCCTCCAGAACCTCGGAGCCAAGCAGTCCTACAAGTTCAAGGACCTCGGCCCCTGCGGCGTCCACTACCAGGAGTCGTACGCAACGCCGAGCGTCGGTGATTACGACAACGACGGAAACCTCGACGTGTTCTTCACGACCGTCTACGGCACGGCGTCATTTGGCCGCAAGAACAACCCGGTGCTGTTCCGCAACGACGGGGCATTCAAGGTGACCGACGTCAGTGCCAAGGCCGGAGTGGCCGGCCTTCCGCCGACTTACCAGTCCGCCTGGGCAGACTTCAACAACGACGGGGCCCTGGACCTGATCAGTGGTGGGAAGCTGTTCCAGAACACGGTCAGCAAGAAGAGCTGGCTGGGCGTATCCCTGCGGGGTGACGGAGCCAGGGTGAACCGCGCGGCGGTGGGTGCCCAGGTGAGAATCGCGATCGGCAAGAAAATCTACACCCGTCAGGTCGAGGCCGGCACCGGCGAGGGGAACCAGAACGATCTTCGGCTTCACTTTGGACTCGGTGACCACAAGGGCCCGGTCACGCTCGAGATCCTCTGGCCCGACAAGAAAACACAGGTGGTCAAAGACGTGGCCCTGGACCAGATCGTCTCCTACACCTACGGTGCCGCAAAGTAACGACCTTGGGGACGACACCGCGACAATCCGCACGAGGTCTCACCAACAAGCGAGGCGACCGTGACAGTCAGACCGGAAACCCGTTTCCTGTTGGTGGCGACCACCGCGCTGCTCGGCCTCCCCGCGTGCCTGGACGCCGCAGAACTTCACGTCGTCCGCGATGGCCGACTGATTCACGCGTCGTTGAACTGGCCCGAGGGAATCACGCCCGAGCGTCCCTACATCCCCGGTGACCCCTTCTGGGGCCAGTGGGTGCACTGCGGGGGAACCACCAGGGACGGCCTCTACGATGTTCCGCTGGTGTTCGGAGGTCGCAACAATCACTCGCGATTTTCGACAGCGAAATCAGCATTGGGAGACTGCGAGTTCAAGGTGGTCTTCTCCTGCTCGGCCCACCTGAACCGGTTCCCGAACATCACCATCACCGATCGGGGCCAACTGCGTTTTTCGGGCAACGGGAGCCAGGTCTGGATGAGCGTCAGCAAGAGGTCTCTCCCGTTGAAACCGTTTGCGGCCGACTGCGGCAACAACCCGTTCGACGGCAAGTTGCACTCGCTGGCGGTCAAACGAACCGGTGACAAGATCTCGTTCTTCTACGATGGCAAGAAACTGAACGAGCAGCCGATCGATCCCGACGTCAATCTCCACCTGTGGTTCGACGGGCTGAAGAGTGCCACGAAGATCGCCAGCATCAAGCTGACAGCCAAGAGGTTTTCCGACAAGCTGACAACGAACTTCACGTCGGCAGCTCCGATCGAGGTGATCTTTGACGGTTCCGGCAAGCCATCCCGCAAACCCGGCTCTGCGGCGGCGTATCGCATTCCGTCCCTGGCCGTCTCGCGAAAGGGCACGATCCTGGCTTTCGCCGAAGCCCGTCGGCAGAACGGGCGTGACATCGGCAATATCGA
>MDTE01197992.1_pt1 | contig 12093 bp, 22 predicted proteins | sample 811231 | NCBI WGS metagenome assembly MDTE01 (sample SAMN05326651, study PRJNA326480) | marine metagenome | isolation source: seawater | place: Indian Ocean: Red Sea | collected 2010
AACCAACGAGTTAATCCACCACTATGTCCAGGCATCTATCTACCAACTCTACGCATGGCTACTTTATGAGCCTGCATAAAAGTTTTTCCTTCTAGCATAAGTTTTCTCATAAGAGTCATGTGTTTCTTGGTATGATGCCTACGATGTCGCCTCATTGCTGACTGTTGTCGTTTAGTAAGACTTTTTCGTTTCTTAGCCATTAACCCATTCTATATCTTCCGCCTCGTTTTTTATATGTTCTAACGAGCCAGCCATTGGCATACGCACTTGGGTATACCTTAAACTTTCGTCTTGCTTCAGCTTTGACTCTAGCATAAAGAGCTTTATTAGTAGGTACTGGTCTTTTCTTTCTAGTACTTCTGCGTCTTTTTCTAGCCATTAGCCTCTACAAGGTCTGTTTTTCTTACGAATCCCAGCTTGAAGCGCTTTAGGTAGCTTCTTTTGTTTCGGGGTGAGGCAAGGTTTTAGTCCACCTTTTTTCTTGCCATTCATTTTTCTTTTTCTTCTGTGCATTGGCATGATTATTTCCTCTTTTTCTTCCCGTTTTTCTTTTTCTTCTTCTTTTTACCTGAATGATACGGCATTGCTATTCTCCTATGTCCAACGAGGAGGCTCGTCTGGACACTCAGCCCATCTTAGTTTAGTTTTGAGGGGCATAAAGCAACCACAAAGGTTGCAAAACTTCCAAAATTTATTGTAATGTTCACACTCTTTGCAAATGTTGAGTCTATTTTGATGACTTAACTTCTTCGAGCGCTTTTTCAGCGTTTTCTTTGGTGTTATATCCTTGATTGGCACCGTCGAAAGTCCAAAATCCGTCTTTTTCATAAACTTCTTCTTTTTTAGATTTTTTCATATCTTTTTTCATGTCTTTTTTCTGATATCCTTGTAACATAGTACTTCCCTAGTGGATATTCCACATTGTTATAATTAGGCCAGCGCCGCCGACAATAAGACTTCCTGCTACAGAAATCATTATAGTTTCAATTCGAGTGATTTGATTATCGATTTTGTCAAAGCGGTTAAATGCAGTTTTCCATCGTTCCGCACAGACAGCTTCGTGTTTTGCTAATTCTAATGCCACTTCGTCGGCTTCCATCTGTATTCTCCTAAATTCTTTTGGAGGTCTACTCCATAATCATAATTATACCAAAAATCAAGGTGGTTGTCAAGACCTATTTTTCGATGGTATAGATTTTAACTGGCTCAGACTTTCCTTTTACAGTAATCTCGTCTAAGTATTTGTAATCGTAGTCAGCAACTAAACTATGTTCAGAAATGATTAAATCTACATCATATTCTTTACATTGACTTTCTAGCCTAGCAGCCAAATTAACAGCGTCACCAAGCACAGAGTAATCAAACCTACTACTGCTACCGAAGTTTCCGACGACACATGGGCCTGTGTTGATTCCCGCTCCTGTATTAATCGTATCCAGGCCTTCTTCTCTGAGTCTTTCATTTAGTTCTCCTAGTGCCTCTCTCATTTCAAGTACGCACTCCGTGGCTTTTTTCTCTTGGTCTGCTACATCTAGTGGAGCGTTCCAAAAAGCCATTATGCAGTCACCCATATATTTATCAATGGTGCCTCCATGTTTTAAAATTATCTTAGTCTGATTGTCGAGAAAACGATTAATCAGAACAGTAAGTCCTTGTGGATTCGATTGGTATTTTTCAGAGATGGGAGTAAATCCTCGAATATCTGAAAAAAGAAATGTGAGTCGTTTTGTCTCCCCACCCAATCTCAGTAACTTTGGATTGTTTTGTAATTTTTTAACCAAGTCTGGGCTAACATAGGTGCCAAATTGTTGTCTAATTCTTCGACGAAGTATAAATTGTTGGACAAAATTACTGAAAGAAACAATGCTCCAATAAAGAACCCCGATTACTATTATACCAGATACGTCAAATAAGTAGGAAGATTCATATAATTTCAGGGTAGCATATATTAACCCTCCAATGGAGACTAGTAAAACTGGGACAGATAATATTATTGAATACGCAGCGAAACTGAGTATGGCAATAATGCCAATGGCACTCGCGGCCTCGGCGAGTTGTCCCCATTCAGGAGTAGATGGACTACTCCCAAGAATAAGATTGTGCAATAAATTTGCTTGTAGTTCATGTGGGTATTTTGGTCCTCCGGGAGTTGGAACAGGGTTAACAATTCCCTCTGCTGTCACTCCGAAAATAACAAAAGGTGCTTGTATCGGATTCTTCATAAATTCCGCAGCACTTTGTCTATAAAAGTTTGTATTATAATTTAACCACACCTGACCGTTTGGGTCTGTATACATCTGGGGGTATGTCGGGACCCGCACCCACTCAATACCCCCTTCAGTAGTCTTGATTTGGTAGCTAGGGTCTCCCACACCTACCCTTAACATCTCAAGAGCGAAAGACGGATATATCTTACCTTGACTTCCGACTACTAGCGGCACTCTTCTGACGACGCCGTCTATTTCTGCGCTTGAGTTTATCAAGCCTTTTCCTTCTGCGACGACCGACAAGAGCGGTAGTTGTCTTAAAATTCCTGGGTATCGATATAGCCATAGATGTGGATCACCTCCTATTTGAGCAGTACCAACATGTGGTCCTCCCTCAGTAGCTTGTGTAGAAGCTGTATAAGCTAAGACACTTGGTATGGATTGGAGAGCTAGTGCTAACTTAGCATCATTATCTCCTCCTCTAAGGTCTGGGTCTGGCATAAGAACTGTGATGCCTGGGACCGCAGCCGTTTTAGAAATTGCTTGTGCATAAAAAGAACGAGGTAGTGGATAGCCTCCATAAGCTTCCACTATTTCTTCATCTAAGTCTACTAAAAGAATATTCTCGTTCTGAACTGGCTCTTGATTCATCATTAACCAGTCAAAGGTTTTTAGTTCTAGAATCTTAAAAGGATAAGGATTCCAGAAAAATAGAGCAAGTAGTAAAACTCCTGCTATTGCATTTAAGAATTTTACCACTTAACTTTGTTTGCCCAGTAAGCCGCTGACATTTTGCCCCTGGCAATATTTCTTCTATGTCTAGCTTTGAAAGATTTGCGTTTTGCTTTCATACGAGCGGACTCACCTTTCTTGGGTTTACCTGCTGTTTTTGCTCCCTGTTGTCCAAAGCGAATAGTCTTTATTTTATTACCAACTTTGGCAACTACTATGTGTGACTTTGTAGGGTGTTTAGGTGTTCGTTTTGGTTTATTAAAACCTCTAACGCCTGCCCTTTTTAGTCTTGGGTCTCTTTTTCTTGGCATTATTTGCTCTCCTAAGACTCGCCTTACCAGATTTAAATACTGATGCGACAGTCTTCTTGCCCATAACTCTTGCTCGTTGTTCGCCTACAGTTAGTATTTGAATTTTTCGTGCGTATGATTTACGGACTCTTTTAACTTTTCTTACTGTTGCTCTTGCGTCTTTTACAGTAGCAAACTTAATTCTTACGGTATCTTTTGGATTCTCGTCTGTATATAGTCTTCTTCCAGACCCTTTTGGTTTTTTACCTGTTCCTTTTCTTGGGTCTCGTTTTTTTCTTCTTACCATAACCTGATGCGTAGATTGCTCTTCCTTGCCGCTCAGCAGCTTTTCTAGTCTTGTAAATCTTTCCAGACTTACCCCATCTATATCCACCCTTTACTTTTCTTACTGGCATTATTGTTGTGTTACCGTTATATTACACCCACCAACTGTTATACAGTTTTGATATAGTGTATAGCTTTGGTTTGTTAAACCTAGTTGTTGTAAAGTTAAAGTAGTAGGTTGATTGCCTCGTAAAGTTATTTGAGCATTGTGGCTACCACTTCCTGTTTGCGTTACGCTAGTATTAGAACTATCTGAAGTATTGTAGTACCAAATATGAGAATAGTGACTTCCACTACCTGCTTGATAGATATCATGGTCTACTGAGTCTACATGAATGTCTAAATAATGAGTATGAGTTCCATGTTGATAAATATCTACTTGATTTGAGTTACCCCAAATATGTCCACCATAAGTAGCTCCATCATGTTGTTCAACATTTAAAGTATTAGATACTCCATCAACATCTCCGCCCCAACTTTTACCTGAGCCCCAATAAGGAACCCATGATATTGTATTATTAGAGCCATACTGTTGTAAATTAAAAGTATTACCATTGTGGTCTATTGAGAAGTCTATTTTATTATTAAATCCTACTTGTTCAATATCCATATCTAAGTTATCACCGCTGCTCACTTGGTCTATATGAACATGGTTATCGTCTGCATAAATATCATACGCAGTAAGTAAAAACATGCCAATAAGTAATGTACCTATTACGACATTTGCAAATCTGTTTTCATATTTAGATTGTTTCATTGTACTTGTGTTATTTCTATTATAATGGAGCTCCCATCTCCTAAAGTTATTATGCTTTCTTTTTGGTCTGTTACAGTTCTTACTAATGCATTTGCATCTACAGGTAGACGAATACTAATTATTCCATCTACTTGTCTGTAAAACCAAATTTGCCCTGTATCTTCAATAATAGTATTATATTGTGTATCAGGGTCTAGTCCTGGTTTAGTTCCATCAATACTTACTTGCTCAAAACCTCCACCACTTGAAGCAGTACTTGTCTTTCTTTCAAGTAAGTCTGATTCCTCTATGATTTCTAATAAGTCTTGTAAAAAGTCTACATTTAATAAATCTATGTCTAACTCTGAGAAACTCCAGTCTTCACTTTCTTCTAAGTAGTCAGTCTCTAATTCATTAAATTCTAAGAAATCTGCTGTTAAAATATTATTGGAATTATTTTCTGTTCTTGTTTCTTCTACTGCTGTTTCAATTTCAGCAGGTGGTGACACAATAAATAAGTTATCAATTTGTGCCACAGTAATATTAGTTATCTGTACTGGTTTTACTGGAGGGCTAGAAATGGTTGAAACCATTGTAGCTTGAAAAGGTTCTGTTAGTAAAACTTCTCCTCCTTCATTCCAGACTGCTATCTCACCTGATGAGTTACCATTTTCATCTGGGAGTAGCACTATCAAACTTCTTCCAAGTTCATCTATAGTTGTCGTAAAATCTGTTCCACGAATACCTATAGTTGCTGTGGGAGTTTGAATGTCTATATTGGCTTTATTCATTATGCCAATCTTACCTGAAGTAAATCTTGCAGTTCCCATTGCAAACTTCATTACCATTTTTGATTTGCTAGGGTCAGGGTCGTAAATTACTTCATCTATTAAAACTCTACTATGCTCTGTTAATTTTAAATTTGATTTATCTAAAAACTCTACAGCGAGTCGCCCGTTACCAGTGTTGAGTAAGTCATACAATAATATGTCTCCACCCACATCAGCAACGAGCTCCTCTTGTTGCCTTGTTACAACTCCAGTACCTGTATGCTCCGTAATGTCGCCAATAGGATTACCAAGTACCAAACTAGATACTAGACTAATCGGCAGTATCTTTTTGATTGATTGTAATTGTAGCATCATCTGAAGTTATATCCAAATCTATTATTCCTGAACAAGTTGTTACTCCTGTAGGACAAGTACCTGATGACTGTAGTATGTCAATGTCCCCGTCACTTCCGTCGTACTCAACTGTTAAACTTTGGTCTGCATCTTTTTGTGTAGTATTTATATCATTACTACCACCAGTTAAATCCCACTCCCATTTAACATTGTCAGAATCTACAACTGTTGTAAAAACATTTGAGCTTCCTGTAAGTGTTAAATCGTAGTTTAAGAAAGTAGCTGATTGATTGTAACCTATATCAAAATCCCATTCGTTAGAATCTCCAGTAACAGCAAGGTCTAAATCCATGCTGTCCGCTGCTGTTGCATATCCAATGTTCCAGTCAAAAATATTACTATCGCCAGTAAATACCATATCAATAGTAGCACTGCTTAGTACAATGGGACCGTATAGTTGGTTACTATTACCAATCTGGTCTAGGTTAAAAGTAATATTACTTCCTGTAATCATCATATCACTAGCACAAGCTCCGCTTGAAATAGTTCCACAAAACTTATTACCATAACCAATTTGGTCAATTGTTAATGTCAGAGTATCTCCAGATTGTTGTAAGAAAATTTCATTATCTGTAGCATCTGCCATTACTGACGCAGAAAAAATTAGAATAATTAGTGCACATAGTTTATTCACTTTTCTCTCCCTTTTGCTCCTGGATTTTCCAGTAGCCTCTTTCGTCTCCCTGATTAATCAAGGCGACAACTCCAGCCTCAATGGCTGACCTTGTTGCAACTGTTACACTTTCGTTATCAGCCACACCGTCTTCTATCTCCACTAGTTGAGTATCCATGTCTACAAACTTGAATACATCGAAACCAGTACCGACAGATAGAATCGTTTTTTGAGTTTGGACATTTAGTAGTATTTCTCCTGTAAGTACACTTATACCTCGAAGACTTACTGTTACCACATCTCTTCTATAAGATGTAGAAGTTCCAATCCCTAATGTTCTTGCTCCTCTTCCGCCACTTGTTATATTGGTGTCATATCCGATTATGCCACCCTCAACAATGATACCTGCAAAAAGTAAAGGTTGTATACCTTTATCGCTATCATGTTCTTCCCTAGTACTTCTTACAATTTGTCTTTCTCGTACTAAGTTATCAATTTTATTTCTTTCAACAACTCTAAACCACTTTCCTTTTCCTGCGGTTTTTAGTGCGTCTATTAAAATAGAAGTACAACCTTGTGTTACCGCAGTACTGAAGTCTGCTAAAGCATCTCTTCTTTTTCTTTGACCTGTTTCATCTGCACAACCGTATACAGCCACTATTGGCATGTTTTCTGCTGGTGGTAGATTTAAAAGTTGTTCGTAAGTGGGTAACTGAATTATTTCAGGAGCTTCAATACATTCTCCATAAAATTCCATGCCACTTCCTTTACAACTGTCAGTCATAGAAGGAATAGAAGCACAGCTAGATAAAAGCAGTACTAGCAATGCTACAATCCATTTCATTAGAATCCTCCTGTACCAATAGGTATAGTGATAACCGTTTCAGAACCTTCAGAGTCGATAATAGTCATTTGTATAACTTCTATACAAACTCCATCTTCACCACATTGTTCCATTCTAATATAGTTGATTGTGTTTCCTTCGAGTGTGAAAGAACCTGACAATGCACCTTCTTCATTACCAAACATGTTATCTACAAGTTGTTTCGAAAGCTGTGCATAAATACGACTTTCAAGGTTTCTTATAAACTTTGCAAGGGTTGTGTTTTCTAAAGCTCTTTGTTCAGCTTTGAGTGCTGCCTCGATGTCGTCTTGAATCTTATCTCTTCTAGATTTTTCTTGATTTTCTATCGTGAGATAGTGCGCGGAAGTACCCTGTCCGCTAAAGGACGGGTTTTTAAAATTATGTATGATTTCATCAGCTAGTAATATCGGACTTGCTAGCAGTAGAATCCATAGGGTTTTCATTAAGTTTTCCCTCTTCTTTCAATTCCATGACAGTATTTACTTTCTGTTGTAATCTTATCATGTCTTGGTCTAATAAACGCAACTGGTCAGTCAGTCTAATTACTGTCTTCTTCATCGAATCTATAGCGGGGTTTATAACCGTAGTTATTTGTTGCCACACGAAGTATACAAAATATCCAAGACCTAGTATCATTACAACTTCAAAACCAAATGTTTCGATAATGAATACTAAATCAATCCCGTCTTGCATCTATTTTACCATCTTCAACAAAATTTTGTGCTCGTGCTATTCTATCTAAATCTGGAGATAGTTGTAGCGCAGCAGAAACTGAAGTATCTATACGAATAATATCGTTGTTCATTACAGTAGCCCTAGTAATAAGCATCTTAGTTATTCCCTCTATGACTGTTACTTCATTTACGAGTTTTTCTATTTGTTGCTTCATCACTAGAAATATGAAGAAGCCCATAACTAAGGCACCTGCAATAGGTAAGCCTACTTCAGCTATTAATTTGAGAATTTCTCCCATTTACTTCTCTTTTAAAAGTTTCTTCATCAGCTCGCCATAGTTCCCTTGTCCGAAAGGTACTTCTGCGTTTATCTGTACATTATTTTGAGTTTTGATTTGTGACGCTTTTGCTTTTTCCATTTCGGCCTGGGCTTTCAACTCATCCATTCGCATCTTATGTGCCATTTGGATTAAGTCCGCTAAATCTTTGTTAGAGTACATTTCTGACTCTTCAGCTTCCTCTAACTTTCTCTCTATTAAATCGTCCAGGGCTGCTCCTAATTTAAAACGGTTTCTATAACCTGTGTCTAAAAACACTTGGTCTATGTATGCTTTAACTTCTCGTTTTGCTAAAAGTTCTGATACATCTTGTTCTGCAACATTTAATCTTGCAGAAACCGCTGGGATATTACCAAGTTCTAAATATGCGTTGGCAATGTCTAAGCCTTCTGGACTTATGCGAGTTGATATTTCATTTTTCATATTTGTATTATACCAAAATACATTCGAATTGTCAAGAAGTTTTTTCCTGACGTCATCATAATGATGAGTTCGCCGCGCTTTTTAACGGTTTTCAAAAAATCCCAAGAAGTACATGTTGGGGAGTCCAGCGAACAGGTCATAAATCTAGTCTACTAACCCCCTATATAGATTGCTCAATTTTTATACAATAAAAATAATTAAAGATAATTAAAAATAATTGCATTTAGGTATTGACAATTAGGCTTAAATCACCGAAAATATATACATATTAAGGAAATCGGGAAATCAAAAAAACTGCCCCCTAACCAGCAGACCCAAAAAAGGTGTTAGGTATCGGAGAGAAAAGCCAGAATTTTCAAGACCGACCAGAACAAAAAAATCTTAATATCCTAGAGCAAAGAAAAACTAGGTAAACATTCCACTAGGAATAAAGCATATACATAACTGACTTTCAGCTAACTATCATTTAAGGAGAAACATATGAAACAAACCTTAAGGCAACGCAGATTGCTAAAAGAAAAGGTTAGGTTGCAAAACGACCTTAGCACAAAATCTTCAATTCCTTTTGAAGATAAGGTTGCATACTTCGGTATGGTAATTGTGCAAGGGGCATTGCTACCTAGCCACTTTACAGCAAATTTTCCTCATTGGTCATTACCTGCCTTGTTGGTGTGTGGGTTGTGTTGTTATCAATACAGAGCATACAAAAACAAAGATATGGTATATACTATAGGTAATTTGTTGGGAATATTTTTAAATGCTACTATGCTTTTGAGAATATTCTATTTTGGATAGGCTAAACGAGGGGGTTGCCTTTGAATACCCCCTCACTTATGTGAGGTATCTTTATGGTAGCTACAAAAGAAGGGGATAAGAAAAAACCTTTGTCAAAGAAGGAACTTATCCGAAAAATTGCAGAAACTGACATTCCAAAAGATGTCGGGGACTTCAATTACACTTCACTAGAGAGAACGAATATAGCTAATCTTTTGGTTATCTATAATCTAATTTCTAGGTAATTAGATAGGCTAACGAGGGGTTGCCTTAGAAACCCCTCACTTTTTGGAGAATTTAACATGGTTAAATTTTGTACAGGGGCATTAACAATGTTCACACTTTGCATTACTGTAATGTGGATAGGGCATTATGTTAGTGTTTTTCATGGATTGGTATTAGCACTCCTTTGGCTCTTAACAGGGGCATTTGGAACGATAATATTAATTCTTCCGAAGGTAGACGACAGATGAGTTTATTCGAGCAGATAGGTAAAAAACTCGGCAAGAAAATGCTCTATGTCGTCAGCTTACCCAACTATCCGAAGGGAGAAATATCACGACCTGATACTATCTCTAAGGGTGGTTATACTGAAGATGAACTAGAATATCGAATTTCTAAATTCAATTTTTCAGGTAAGATGAAAGGCAAGGAAAAACAGATTGCTATCAATTACCGACATAAGCGACTTAACGCAGATGTTATTGAGAAACTTTTATTCTTGGTATTAAAGATTAAAGGTGTCGAAAAGGTAAACGATAAAAATCTTGGCTCAGGTTATACTGAATGGTATTACTGCACACCTAAGCAGATGAACGCATATGTGTTGACTAGCATTAGGGCGTACAATAAAATCAGGAAGGATAAAGAGAACAAGAAAGGCAAAAAGATTTAACCTTGCCTAAGGTGGTGGGGGTAGCAATACCCCCACTTTTTTAATAAAATATATTTCAAGCGAGGTAAAACTATGGAAGATATATTTGAATATGATGACTCCGAGTCATTCGAAAATAACTATCGTATGTGGAAACATATGAACGATAGGGAACACAGAAACAATAACGAGCCTGTGTATGATGATACAACTTCTCGTTCTGTTTTTGTTCAGATGTGGGGGTATAAAAATGAAGGGTTATAAAAAATCTGACCCTGTAATTAATTACCCAGAACTAGCCCTTTGCTCAATCGAACAGATTGAGCAATGGCTATCCGATAGGAAATCACAAGATGATATGTACGCTATTAAATGGTACAAACATTATCTTGAAAGCGAATTTCGATTTAATCGAGAACGCAACGAGATTGACTTATGCCATAAGGCAGATGTCTTAATTTCTTTTATTCGGTGTTATTGTTTATAGGCTCAACGAGGGGGTTGCCTTTGAAACCCCCTCAACTTAGGTTGGTGTAAAAATGAATGATATATTATTTGTTGATATAGACGGAACGCTTGTTGACAGTAATCACAGACAAAATGCAGAGGGCAAGCCTGATGCTTTAGACTTAGATTATTGGTTTGCTAATAATACGAGAGAGAATATCTTTAAAGATAAACCTCTTCCGCTTTATTGGCATATTCGAGAGCGTTATTATGCTAATGATTATATTGTGCTATGTACTGCTCGAACTATCTCACAAGATGATTTGGATTATCTTGCAGAAATGGGCATACCATATCACTCAATAATATCTCGTCCTAAAAAATGCGACTTAGCAGACGAGATATTTAAATATAATTATCTACGCAAATTCCTTAATCTGAAATGGACGCAAGGAAAGCGCAAATATCTATATGACGATAAATATAAAAATCTATCTTATGCTATGCGATTGGGGATTATTCCACGATACGCAAAGGATTGGTTATGAAGATATTTAAAAAGCAGAAATATATCGAAACTCGATACAAACCTGTTCATATAGTTAAGCTGAAAGCAGAGGGTATTCCTTATAAAATTCGAGAACGCAGAATTATTACTACTGCGTTTAAAAAATTATATTTGGTTTACTCGATTATCCTCGACTGCTTTGTTCTTGGGGGTATCGTATGGGCTATCTTTAATTTAGATAAACTCATATGAGGATTTGGGGTTGGTCAATTTTTGACCAACCCCATTTTTGCGCCGACAGGCGCCAAAGTGCAAAGTCGAAAAGTGAAATGTGTTACATAAGCGTGCGGCAGCACCGAAGTGCAAAGTCTAAAAGTGAAAAAGTGAGCCGCGCGCGAGCGGGTACATATCCCTCCCCCCACCCTAGTATTATACCACAAAAAAGAAGGCATGTCAACACATTTTTTTACAAATTTTTTTACGATTTTTGTTGACAAATCCATTCCCGCTCTATATACTATACAGTATGAAAAATGAAAACAAAAGACCAACCAAGAAGGCTCTTGTTCAAGCATTACTCGACAAAGGAGTTGACAAAAAAATCGTTGACTCGCTCCAAAGAGCAAACATCGACACAATGCAATTTGTTCTAAAAGCAATTTCCTAAGGTTTGAAGTGTAAGCTACTTTATTACTCAAAGCTAGAAGCAACCTGCTATTGGCACGCAGGTCGCATCGCGCCGATTATATCACATTTTTTGACGCCTGTCAATACGTTCGCATAAAAAAGAATAAGAAATAGAAACATTTAGTCTACTCCGAGAAGACCCCGAGCGGGTTTGAGAAGATATTCGCCCCCTATAAACAAAGGATGGCAAGTTATGAGGAAGTCAGGCAGGCGTAGCCTGCGCCGAAGTGCTAAAACTAAGTGCAAAAACTAATTACACCCGCGCGGGCGTGCCAATAAGTGCTAAAATGTAGCCCCTGACCCACCCGGAATAGTATAACATGGCTAATATGAGCGTGTCAAGAAGTTTTTTACACTAATTTGCACCATTTTGGCGGGTTTTGCGTAGATTTCTTG
>MDTE01041672.1_pt1 | contig 12091 bp, 15 predicted proteins | sample 811231 | NCBI WGS metagenome assembly MDTE01 (sample SAMN05326651, study PRJNA326480) | marine metagenome | isolation source: seawater | place: Indian Ocean: Red Sea | collected 2010
AAAAAACTATTGCCAAAATCATTGCCGGTTCCGTATCCTCCGGCAGTATCTTTTACCATTCGCCAGTCATTATTGGGATAAACATCTAAAATTAGAAATTTCATAATAAAAATCTATTAATTTCTAGTTCAATTTACTAAATTATTAAATAAAAATAAAATTATTTTAAATTTAAAATACATAAAATGTGCAAAAATGTTTTAATATATAATTCTGGTGGTGGTTTAGGCGATTCTATACAACTAATTCCTTTAATTGAGAGCTTAAAGAAAAATTTTATAAATCCAAAAATTTTGTATTTAGGAGCGCATGAAAACCATTTTGAGAATAAACTTAAGGATTATAAAATTAAAATTGATACGCTAAATCTAAACTTGAAATATTTTGGCTTCAGATGGTGGCACTTGCTATTTGTTAAAACTAGATTTAAAAAATTAAATATAGATAAATTTGATTTAATTATAGACTTACAATCAAAACTCAGGAACACTCTCATTTTGAAAAAAATACCACACTGTAATTTTTATTCATCAACATTTTCTTTTTTGTTTTGTTCAAAAAAAGGAAATTATATTATTTCAAAAAACTTAGTTGAATCCACTGTCAAAAATTTAGAAATTCTTCTACAAAAAAAAATAAAATTGCACGATTTTAACTTATCTAATTTAGACAAATTTTTTTTTGATGAAGCTGAAAGACTTTTGCCAGATCAAAATTATGTAGGATTGTCTATCGTTCAAGGAAATGTTTATAGAAAAAAATCATGGCCATTAAATAAAGTTGTTGATCTTTGTATGAATCTAAAAAAAAATAATAAAACTCCTGTGTTTTTTATAGAAAAAAAGGATATAGAAGTTAAAAATAAAATACAAAAATTAATTCCCTTTGCTCTCTTTCCGGAACATCAATCAAATCTTTCTTCGCCAGCTTTAGTTACATCGCTTGGAAAAAGGTTAGATTTCGTAATAACAATAGATAATGGTATTATGCATATGTTGGCTCTAGCTAAAGTTCCAATGATTTCTTTGTTTGGTCCAACTGATTCAGAAAAATTTGCTCCTAATTATAAAAAATCAATAACTTTAGATAGCAGTAAAATTCATAACACAAAAAATATATCAACTATCACCGTTGAAGATGTTTTAACGGCAGCAAAGCAGAATTTAAATTTTTAAGATTGAGTTTACAATCCTTATATCCTTGTTTCACTATATTTAAATATCTTTCTGTTGGAGGAACTAGTTTTGTTTTTTTTACCATAGAGTAAGCCATTACTTTTTTTCTATTATATTTAAAATAAATTTTTTTATATAATATTGGGTATTCTTCATAAATATCTAATCTTTTTTCAGCTTTTTTTGATATCATATACAAGGCTCCATATACTTTGCTACCAATTTTTTTTTCTATATCTGCGGCTCCATACTTGCTTCTAAATGTAAGGCGATAATTATGAAGAATAATTTTTTTAATAAATCGACAATTGGGACAACGTCTTCTCATTTGCAAATGATGTAAATTGCTTCCATACGCAAAATAATAAATCATATTCTTAAACTTGTATAATTTTGATATTTTTTTTTTTAATAAAATATCTAATATCTTTATAACATCTAAAAATCAAGTTTTGATCAATAGATCTTATAACTATTGATACACCGACTTTTCCTTGTTTAAAAAAAGGATAACTTCCAATTTCTATATTTTTATATTTATTCTGAACATTTTCTAAAGATCTAGCAATTTCGCTCTCCACAGTCTTCAGTCCAATAGTTCTGCTAAAAATTTTTTTCCCTCCTCTAATTTTATTTTTTATACCTCCAAGCATTGATTTTAAAATTGAAGGTACCCCAGGTAAGCAAAAAACATTTTCCAACACAAAACCTGGTGCACCACTTGAAGGATTTAAAATTAAAGAAGCTTTTTTTGGCATCTTAGCCATTTTTTTTCTACCTAAATTAAATTTACTTTTTCCATAATATTTTTCCAAAATTTTATATGCTTCTCTATGGTATCCGTATGATAACTTAAATGCTTTTGCGATTGATTTTGAAGTAATATCATCATGGGTAGGACCAATACCACCAGTCGTAAATACATAATTAAAATTTTTTCTCAATTCATTTATTGTTTTAATTATTTTTATCTCCAGGTCAGCTATTACCCTTACTTCTTCAAGTTTAATACCTTGTTCATTAAGCCATTTAGATATAACAACAACATTAACATCTTGAGTTCTTCCTGACAAAATTTCATTGCCTATAATAACAATTGCGGCATTTACTTTATCTCTATTTTCTTTCATATTAAAATAATAATCATACTAAATGAAATTTAAAAAGAAATTATTACAAGGAACTTTAATAAAAAGATACAAAAGATTTTTTGTTGACATAAAATATCAAAATAAAACAATTACTGCTCACTGTCCAAACTCAGGGTCTATGCTAGGTTTGTTGAATGAAGGTAATAATGCCTGGTTTTCTATATCCGATAATCCAAAGCGAAAATTAAAATACACTTTGCAAATAATTAGCCTAGGCAAAAAAATGATTGGTATTAATACACATCTTGCAAATAAAATAATTTTAGAATCTTTAAAAGAAAAAAAAATCAAAAGTCTTGTAAAATTTACTAATATTGTACCAGAGGTTAAATTTTCAAATAAAACTAGATTTGATTTTTTAATTTCAAATGATAAAAAAAAATGTTTTTTAGAAGTAAAAAATGTGACTTTAGTAAGAAAAGATAATATCGCAGAGTTTCCTGATGCGGTTACCTCACGTGGAACTAGGCATTTAAAAGAATTAATAAATGCCAAAAAAAAAGGGTATGAAAGCTACTTATTGTTTCTTATCCAGAGAGAAGACTGTAATTTTTTTAAAATTGCCAATGATATTGATGCAGAGTATAAAAATACTTTTGATATCGCTTTAAAAAATGGTGTTAAAATACTTTGTTACGATTGTAAATTAACCAATGAAGAGATAAAAATTAATAATCAAATTAGTTATGAAAAACAATTATAAAGAAACTTTTGAACAAATGTCTATTGCTGGTTCTCTGGCAGCCAAAACTCTTGATGAGGTGACTCCTTTTGTTAAACCTGGAGTTACTACAAATCAATTAGATAAAATCTGTTATGAATATATAAGAGATAATGGTGGATATTCAGCTCCACTATATTATAAAGGTTTTCCTAAATCCTGTTGTACATCAGTTAATCACGTTGTATGTCATGGGATACCATCGATAAAGTATCTACAGGAAGGTGATATTGTAAACATTGATGTAACTGCAATTGTCAATGGTTGGCATGGGGACACAAGCAGAATGTATTTTGTTGATGATGTTTCAATAAAAAGTAAAAATTTAGTATCAGCCACTTATACTTCTATGATGAAAGCCATTTCCATAATCAAAAATGGAATTTTCTTAGGTGATATAGGTGAAACAATTCAAACTTATGTAGAAAAAAAAGGTTTTTCAGTTGTTAGAGATTTCTGTGGACATGGTATAGGAAAAACATTTCATGAATCTCCAAATATATTGCATTATGGAAAAAAAGGAGATGGTATTAGACTAGAAACAGGAATGATGTTTACAGTAGAACCTATGATAAACGAAGGAAATTATAATACCAAATTGCTTAAAGATGGTTGGACAGCAGTAACTAGAGATAAATCTCTATCAGCACAATTCGAACATACTGTTGGTGTAACTAATGATGGTTTTGAAATATTTACCAAATCAAAAAAAAATTATGATCATCCACCTTACATGTTATGATTGAAAGATATTCGAGAAAAGAACTAAAAATAATTTGGAACGAAAAAAATAAATATCAAATTTGGTTAGATATTGAAATCGCTGCAACTCAAGCAATGGAAAAACTTAGGTTAGTACCAAAGGGAGTTGCTAATAAAGTTAAAAGAAAAGCAAAAATAAACGTTGATAGAATCCATAAAATAGAAAGCAAGGTTCATCATGATGTTATTGCTTTTCTAACATCTATCTCAGAAAAAGTTGGTCCTGAAGGAAGATTTTTGCATAAGGGTATGACTTCGTCTGATGTATTGGATACATGCTTTAATATTCAGTTGCTACAAGCCGGCAAAATAATTCTTAAGGATATCGATGAACTTTTAAAAGTATTAAAGAATAAATCTTTAAAATATAAAAAAACTATCTGTATAGGTAGAAGTCATGGAATTCATGCTGAGCCAATTACATTTGGTTTAAAATTAGCAGGTTATTACGAAGAATTTAGAAGAAATAAAAAAAGAATGGAAAGCGCAGTTGATGAAATTTCTACATGCGCTATTTCTGGAGCAGTCGGTACCTACGCAAACATTGATCCTAGAGTTGAATCTTATGTTGCTAAAAAATTCAAATTAAGAATTGAACCAGTATCTACACAAATTATACCTAGAGATAGACATGCTTACTATTTTTCTACATTAGGAATTATAGCTGGATCCGTTGAAAGAATAGCTACTGAGATTAGAAATTTGCAAAAAACAGAGCTTCAAGAGGTCGAAGAATTTTTTGGAAAAAAACAAAAAGGATCTTCAGCAATGCCTCATAAAAAAAACCCTATATTAAGCGAAAATTTAACCGGTTTAGCTCGAATGGTGAGAAGTTATGTAGTTCCAGCACTTGAAAATATTTCTCTATGGCATGAAAGAGATATTTCTCATTCTAGTGTTGAGCGTAATATAGGACCAGATTCTACTATTACGCTAGATTTTGCTCTTAATAGATTAAAGAATGTTTTAAAAAATATGAATGTTTATCCAAATAAAATGCTAAAGAACCTAAATATTACAAAAGGATTAATATTTTCTCAAAGAGTAATGATAGAATTAACAAAATATGGATTTTCTAGGGAAAAAGCTTACTTTATTGTTCAAAAAAATGCACGCAATGCTTGGGTTAAGAATGTATCATTTTATGAAAGTTTATCGAAAGACTCATTGATTAATAAAAAAATTTCTAATAAAGATTTAGTAAAAATGTTTGATCTAGATTATCACGTTAAAAGAATAAATTTAATCTTTAAACGAGTGTTTAAGTGAAATGAATAAAGGAAAAAAACTTTACGAAGGTAAAGCTAAAATACTTTATGAAGGACCTGAAAAAGGAACTGCTATACAACATTTCAAAGATGATGCCACTGCTTTCAATAATTTAAAAAAAGCAACGGTTGAAGGAAAAGGTGTTTTAAATAATAGAATCTCAGAACATATTTTAAGCAACTTAAATCAAATTGGAATAAAAACTCATTTGATTAAAAGATTAAATATGAGAGAACAACTGGTAAAACTTTGTGAAATATATCCAGTCGAATTTATTATAAGAAATATTGCTACAGGATCTCTTACGAAAAGATTAGGTATAGCTGATGGTACAATTTTATCAAAACCTTTGATTGAATTTTCCTATAAAAATGACGACTATGGTGATCCGGTAGTCTCCAGAGAACATATTTTAGAATTTGGATGGGTAAAAGATACAGCAACATTGAACTTGATTGTTAATAAATGTTATCGAATTAATGATTTCATGCAAGGAATGTTTAGAGGTATTGGCATTAAACTTGTAGATTTCAAACTAGAGTTTGGTACATCAAAAAGCGAAGGAGAACTTTTGTTGGCTGATGAAGTAAGCCCAGATACATGTAGATTGTGGGATGTATCAAGTGAAAAAAAATTAGACAAAGATAGATTTAGAAAAGACTTAGGAAATATAATCCAAGCTTACCAAGAAGTTGCACGCAGACTTGGAATAATTCACGAAGAAACCAACATCAGCTCAGTAAAGTTCGGTAAACTTGAAGCGGTAAAAATAAAGAAAAAATAAATTGAAAATATCTGTAATAGTCACTTTGAAGAAAGATGTACTTGATCCTCAAGGTAAAGTTGTCCAACAAACCTTGGAAAACATGGGACACAAAAAGATTAAAAATGTTAGACAAGGGAAATATTTTGAAATAGATCTAGATGAAAATGATAAAAATGAGTCAGAAAAAATTATTAACGAAGTTTGCGAAAAATTATTAATAAATAAAGTAATAGAAGACTACACAATAAATTATAAATAATGAAATCTACTGTCATCGTTTTTCCAGGATCAAACTGTGATAGAGATATAGCGATAGCTCTTAAAAAATTTCAAATAAAAAATCAAATGGTTTGGCATAATGAAACCAGTTTACCTAAGTGTGATTTAGTAGTTTTGCCAGGAGGTTTTTCTTATGGAGATTATTTAAGATCAGGTTGTATCGCTAGTAAATCTAATATTATAAATGAAGTTATTAATCATGGAAAAAAAGGAGGTCTAATTTTAGGTATTTGCAATGGATTTCAAATATTAATAGAAACAGGACTTTTACCTGGAGCTTTGTTAAGAAACAAAAGGCTTAAATTTTTATCAAAAAATATCTTTCTGAAAGTAATTAATACTGACAACAAATTTTGCCATAATTTCAAAAAAAAAGATATAATTGAATTGCCTATAGCCCATAACGAAGGCAATTACTTTGCGAACGAAAAACTTGTAAATAATTTAGAAAACAAAAACCTAATAGCTTTTAAATACTGTAGCAAAATAGGAAAAGTAGATAAAGATTCTAATCCTAATGGCTCTTTAAATAATATTGCAGGAATACTTAATGAAAAAAAAAATATTCTAGGAATGATGCCACATCCAGAAAGATTTATTGAACCTATTTTATCTGGTGATGATGGTTCGTTATTATTTACAAGTTTGCTAAAATTGTAAAAAAAATGAAAATCAATACTGATATAATAGAAAAACATGGTATTAGTTCTGAGGAATACAAAAAAATAGTTAAGTTAATCAATAGAGAACCAAACTTACTAGAACTTGGTATATTTTCAGCCATGTGGAATGAGCACTGCTCATATAAATCTTCAAAAAAATATCTGAAAAAACTTCCCACAAAAAATAATAAAGTTATTCAAGGTCCCGGAGAAAATGCTGGAATTATAGATGTAGGAGATAATGATGCTATAGTTTTTAAAATAGAAAGTCACAATCATCCTTCTTTTATTGAACCTTATCAAGGAGCTGCTACCGGCGTAGGTGGAATATTGAGAGATGTTTTTACAATGGGAGCTCGGCCAATAGCATTATTAAATTCTATACATTTTGGAAAGCCGTCTCACCCAAAAACAAAAAACCTCTTGAGTGGAGTAGTTTCAGGTATTGGAGGTTATGGAAACTGCATGGGTATACCAACTGTCGGTGGAGAAGTTAAATTTAACTCTTCTTATAACGAAAATATTTTAGTTAATGCAATGGCAGTAGGTTTAACTAAAAAAGATAAAATTTTTTATTCAAAGGCAGAAGGAACGAACAAATCTCTAGTTTATGTTGGTTCAAAAACTGGCAGAGATGGAATTCATGGAGCAAGCATGGCTTCCTCTGAATTTAATGATAATGCTGATGAAAAAAAACCTACTGTACAAGTAGGTGATCCTTTTGCTGAAAAACTTCTCTTGGAGGCATGTTTAGAACTTATGAAAGATAATTCGATTATTTCAATACAAGACATGGGAGCAGCAGGCTTAACCTCTTCCAGCGTGGAAATGTCTTCCAAAGGAAATTTAGGAATTGAAATTGATCTGGATAAAGTTCCTTGTAGAGAAAAAAAAATGACACCTTACGAAATGATGTTGTCTGAAAGTCAAGAGCGCATGCTTATGATACTTGATTCTGGAAAAGAAGATAATGCTAGAAAAATTTTCACTAAGTGGGGATTAGATTTTGCAATAATTGGTAAAACTACAAGTACAAAAAATTTGGTTCTTAATTTTAATGGAAAAAATGTTGCAAATCTTCCTTTAAGTTCTCTATCAAATGATGCTCCTGTATATAGCAGAAAGTGGAAAAAGAATCTAAGTTTAAAAAAAATTACATTTCCTGAAAATTTTCGAGAACAAAATATATTTGAAAGCTTAAAAAAAATATTAATGAGTCCAAATAATTCTGAAAAAAGTTGGGTTTGGGAACAATATGATCAAACTGTGATGGGTGACACTATACAAAAAGCTGGTGGAAACTCTGGCGTTGTTAGGATACATGGTAAAAATAAAGGTATCTCTGTTACGATTGATTCTTCTTCGCATTACTGTTCAGCAAATCCGATGCTTGGTGGAAAACAAGTTGTTTGTGAAGCGTGGAGAAATCTTATTTCAGTTGGTTCGACGCCAATCGCTATTACCAATTGTTTAAATTTTGGTAGCCCTGAAAAAGAAAAAATTATGGGTCAATTTGTTGAAACTATAGATGGAATTTCGCAAGCATGCTCATATCTAGATTTTCCTGTTGTTTCTGGGAATGTCTCTTTTTATAACGAAACAAAAGATAAAGCTATATCTCCGACACCTACTATAGGAGGAGTTGGTTTAATAAAGAATCTTGATAACATGGTAACAAAAGATTTTAAAGAAATAGATAATTATATATTAATAATAGGCAAAACCTCAGGCCATCTTTTTCAAAGTGAATTTTTTAGGGAAGTTTTAAATTTTACTGAGGGTCCTCCTCCGGAAATTAATTTATTTAATGAAAAAAACAACGGTTTATCAGTTTTAAAGATAATATCCAATAAGCTGGCTAAATCAGTACATGATATATCTTCTGGTGGAATCCTCATGTCTTTGTCTGAAATGTGCTTAGTTAATAAAATTGGGGCTAAAATAAATATATCAAAAAATAGTATTAAACTTCACGAATATCTCTTTGGTGAAGACCAAAGTAGATATATAATTGAAGTTGAAGAAAAAAATATAAATAAAGTGAGCAATATATTAAAAGATAATAATACTTATTTTGAAAAAATTGGAAGGACTCAAAAAAGTTTTTTGGAAATGAAAAAAGAATTTAAAATTAATATTAATGAACTTGATCAATTACACAAATCTTGGTTTAAAAACTACTTTAAGGAGAGTGCATGAGTATTAAACTGGAAGAACTTAAAAAATTAATTAAAGAATCTATTCCTGATGCCGAAATTACAATTCATGATTTAGCAGGTGACGAAAATCATTATTCTGCAACAATTACATCAAAAATTTTTAATGGTAAAAGCAAGATAGAACAACATAAAATAGTGTATAAATCATTAAATAATAAAATGGGCAATGAACTTCATGCTTTATCAATAAATACAAAGGAGTCTTAAATTATGAACGAATCTACAAGAAAAAAAATTAGTGAACTAATAGAGAAAAATGATGTTTGTTTATTTATGAAAGGTACTCCAGATGTCCCCCAATGTGGTTTTTCGTTAGCTGTATCAAATGTTTTGAAACATTTGGGTGTAAATTTTAAGGGTATAAATGTTTTAGAAGACAATGATTTAAGAGAAGGTATAAAGATTTTTAGTGATTGGCCTACAATACCCCAACTTTATATCAAAAAAGAATTCATAGGAGGATGTGACATTGTAAAAGAAATGTTTGAAAAAAAAGAACTTCAAGCAAAACTTTCAGAAAAAAACATTTCGTACAAAAATTAAAGTTAAACTATTTGTAAAAGCTCCTAATTTTTTTACTTAAATATTTTTTAACTATTTTAAAAAAAGATAACTTTGTGATTTCATTTTGATATATAGAATTATCAACTTGATAATCAATTTTTTCTTCCCAATAGAGCTCTATTACAAAACTTTCTCTAAAAATTTTTTCAAATAACTTTCCGGTAGATACGTTTATAAAGGGTTCCAACAATTGATTTTTTTTTGAAACTAAAAGTTTGCTGTTAATATCATCATATAAGAACCACCAAACGTGATCTTTTTTGTTTTCGAACACCAAATTGTCACCTAATCTAGAAGGTAGTTCTATATAACCCTTTGAAGATATTCTTTCTAGTTCTTTAATAAAAAATTCGAAATCTTCAACGTGTTCAATAACATGACTAGAAATAACAAAATCAAACTCTTTATCTTTAAAAGGTAAATTTTTGTCTTTTATTTGTATAAATTTTTTATCTTTATAGTAATTAGAAAAATCCTGAATATCTGAGATTACTGTAGCTTTTTTATTAGCTCTATATCCGCAACCAATATCAAGTACATTCCATTCAGGATTTTTTTTTAAGAGATTTTCTATGTGGTTTATTGTAGTTCTTTTTAACAAATTAAATTTTACTATCTAGAATAATATTCAATAACTAAGTTTGGTTCCATAATTGTTGGGTAAGGAACCTCTGAAAATTTTGGAACTCTGATTAACTTGGCTGTTTTGTTTTTTTCGTCCATTTGTATATATTCTGGAATTTCTCTCTCTTTGCTTACTAATGCTACCGAAATTACATTTAATTCTTTTGATTTATCTTTTATTTCAATAATATCTTTTTCACTTACTAAATAACTAGATATATTTACTTTTTTCTTATTCACTCTTACGTGACCATGATTAATTAACTGTCTAGCTGAAAAAACTGTTTGTGCAAACTTTGCTCTATAAATAACTGTATCTAATCTTCTTTCAAGAAGACCAACTAAATTTTCTGTTGTATTTCCCTTTTTTTTTAACGCCTTACGATAAACATTTCTAAATTGTCTTTCATTCATATTGCCATAATAAAATCTCATCTTTTGTTTTGCTTCTAACTGAATACCGTAATCCGAAGGTTTGCCTCTTTTTGTTTTACCATGCTGTCCAGGTGGATAATTTCTTGTGTTAAAAGGGCTTTTTGGCCTACCCCACAAGTTAACTTTTAGTCTTCTATCAACCTTATGTTTAGATGCTAATCTTTTCGTCATATTTTTATATCTCGTGATTTATAAACAATGAAATTCTTTTGTCAATTCAGCTTTTCTTATTTATTTCATTTAAAGTAGAGAAAATTCCAAGCAAAATACGTATTTCTTGATCGGATAAATTAATTCTATGAAATATATTATTTATGTTTCTAATCATGCTACTTCTTTTATGGTCAGGTTGTAAAAAACCTTTTTTATCTAAATTTTTAACTATAAAATTTAAAAAATTATTTACTTCAGATTTTGTAGCTAAAGAACTTTTATAGCTGGAATTATAAATTTTCTGTTTCTTGGAAAAAAATTTAAATAATTCAAAACAAAATATTATTGCACTATGCGATAGATTTAGTGAGCTAAATTTATTGTTAGTAGGAATTTTTACTAAGTAGTCTGCATAACTAATTTCATCATTTGATAAACCAGAAGCTTCAGGTCCAAAAATGATTCCTATTTTATATTTTTTATTAATTTTCTTTTTTAAATCATTTATAGAAATTACTCTTTTATTTACTTTTCTAATTCTGGAAGAAGTTGCAAAAATAACGTCTAGGTCTCCCACTGATTTTTCTAATGAGTTATAAATCTTTGCAGACTTTAAAATATCATTAGCTCCAACTGAGGTAGCTAATGCTTTTTCATTAGGCCATTGGCATCTAGGATTTATTATTCTCAATTTTGTAATACTAAAATTTTTTATCGCCCTGGCCACCGCACCAATATTTTCTCCTATCTGAGGTCGTACTAAAATAAAATGAATATTTTTCAGACTCATTAATTGTTTGCTGGAGCTTTTTCTTTATAGAGCTTGTAATCGAGACTATCAATTAATGCTTTGAAAGAAGCTTCTATAATGTTTGGAGAAACTCCTATAGTAAACCAACTTTTTCCATCTCTATCTGTACTTTCGATTGATACTCGTGTTGTAGCGTTAGTTCCTGTATTTAAAATTCTCACTTTATAGTCCACCAATTTTAAATCTTTTAAATATTTTGAATATTTTCCTACTTTATCTACATTTGTTCTTATAGCGTTATCCAATGCATTTACCGGACCATTTCCCGATCCTTCACAAACAATCTCTTTCCCATCGACTAAAATATGAGCTTTTGCGTAAGAATTAATTTTATCTTTTGCATCTTTTTTAACAGAAACATCATATTTGGAAATTGTTAAATATTTTGGTATTTCCCCTAAAAGTCTTCTAGCTAGCAATTCAAAAGAAGCATCAGCACCATCGTACGAATATCCGATAAATTCTCTATCTTTAACTTCATTTAATAAAGTTTGAACTTT
>MDTE01144766.1_pt1 | contig 12091 bp, 14 predicted proteins | sample 811231 | NCBI WGS metagenome assembly MDTE01 (sample SAMN05326651, study PRJNA326480) | marine metagenome | isolation source: seawater | place: Indian Ocean: Red Sea | collected 2010
ATCGTTCTTTTTATTGTTATTGTTAATATATTAATACACAAGTGTTTTAAATAAGTAAAAAAAATTATTTTCCTTCTCTATCTTCTAGTCTGCTTCTAGTCTGTCTTAATTTTCGGTTAATTATTTCAGCAAATTCCAAATAGATTTATTATCGTAATCACCAGTTATTGAATGATAAGTTAAAACTCTATTTTTTTCTAAATCAATATGAATTTGTTGACTACCGTGACCTCGCATCTGTGCGTGTCTTGATTTATTTTTTTTGTTAAACCAAAAATATCCTGAATATTCAGAATCTTTATTATCTGATTTATCTCTCATAGACTCAATATTTTTTAAGTAGTCTCCGATACAAGTATTTGAATTCCAATCTTTAGAGACTTGAATGGCGAGTTTTAAAAAGTCCTCTCTTGTAGCATAAGTCCAAGCATGTAATAAAGGCCATCCGTTATCATCAGTTATAAAAAACATTTCTGAACTTGTGCCTGCTTTATTTGCAAAATCTTGGTAAACTTTTTTAAGACCTCCGGAAGATTTTAAATCTATTGCTCTAGCTACTAAATCGGTAAGGAAGTTATTATAATTAAATACTTTTTTTGTAGTTTTTAAATTACTTGATTCCTCTAAATATCCCTTTACTGTCTTTTTTTTTTGAACAACTTGACCAGCATAAATGAACGTTGCAGAACCTGCTTTTCTGCTTGCAAAATTAGTGTCGCCAGCTTTCATGTTGATTAAATCTTTAAATGTAGAATTTTCATATAATGTCCCTTTAGTTTCTGGAACATAGTCAGAAATCTTATCATCTAAACTTTTAATGTCTCCATTACAAATGGTATTACCCAAAATATAGCTTACAAAGCTTTTGGAAATAGAAAAACTATATAACTTCGTATCATCTTGAATTTTTTCAGATTTTTTATCAACTATCACATTTTGACCATCAAAGTACAAAACACTTAATAAACTTTTGCCTTTAAGAATCTTATCAATACTTTTTGTATTTTTATTCTCAATCAATTCTTTATTAAGAGATAAAGATTTTTTTGCTGGTGAAATTGATATTTTTTTGAATTCAGCTGGTGTTCCAACAATTCTTCCTTTTAAAAATCTGTCTAGCTCTTGCTTAGACTTTCCTTTTAAGTGAGCGGCCGATACTGATGAGCTGAATAAAATACTTAGTAGAATTGTTATGATTATGGTTTTAGAATTTTTCATAAACTAATTATATCTGCTAATTTATTCACTAGTCCACACAAATTAATTATCACTTGTTTCACCAACTGCTATGTTATTAAAAATAAACATATAAAAATCAGTATTCCTGTGAATTTTTTTATTAATATATCAATTTATTCCAAATCTTAAGCTTTTATTTATTTCTTTACCAGAGATTGTTTTAATTTTAATTTTTACATCTTTATCTACTCTCATGTCTCTTTTTCCTAACCATATTCCAGCCGCAAGATGCATTATGCCAATTTTATTATGAGGTAAATAAGGTTCTACAAAGGTTTTTGTTTCAAGATCATATTTTGGCAAAATGTTACTGGCTATCCAATTGCAGTAGAGAGGTAAAAATTCTACGTCTATATTTTTATCGTAAACAGCAATATTAATTGCTAGACCCTCAGATCCAAATATTTGTCCTGAAGCTAATGCTTTTTTTAAAATTTCTTGCCAAACATTCCAACAAGAAGATTTTTTTTCTAGAGAAAATACACCTATGTTTATGTGTGGAGAAAAGGCAATTTTTCGAGCTGTTGTTTCTGAGAAGCCTGATTTTTTTGCATGTTTGTAATTTTGGGATTTAATTATAGCAAGTTTCCCAAATAACCAGTTTACTCTAGACATTATTCTGTATCCCTGTCCGATTGATTGGGTAATACCAAGTTTACCATTTTCGCAAGCTTTGAAATAAAGTTCCACACTATCCCAAGAATTTATCCATGCATCGCAATCAATCCAAAGATATTTTTCAAATTCAGGAAAATATTTCGGTAAAAAGGCTCTCGAGACTTGACTCTTTAACCACTCTTTTCCTAATACCTTGTGTTTAGGTACCTCAATATCCCATTTAGCTTTTTTAATAGAATAGACTTTTTCACTAATAATTTTATACTGATCCTCTTTTAAACCAGCATCTAAAACACAAATGGAAACACTCTCATCTTTTTTGTGTTTGTTTATAGAGTTTATTAATTCTAGAAGTAATTCGAAATAATTTGAGTCAGCAAGAGTGACAATTGCATTAGTTTTCATTTTTATTTTCGTTCTATCCAATCTTTATATTTTTCTAAATTTTTTTGAATGTAAAGCGGAAGCTCACTTATTTCTGTAACTACTAAGTTCTGTGTATTATCAAACTTATCTGCTTTCATATCTGCTCTTAAGTTATAAATTGCTTTCTTATTATCCATAATTTCTTTAATTTTTTTAGAACCAAGAGGATTTAAGTCATACTCTCTATGATGAAGATATGTTGACATTTTTCTTTCTATTGCCTCAGCACTTTTCATATTCGAAAAATGCCAACCTCCATTATTGACAAAAAATATATTTTTATATTTAGTTTTCGAAAAAACTGTATCGAATCTCCAAAAAGGATACTTTTTGCTCTTAATGTTTCTTAGCCACTGAGGAGATATAAGGCTGGCTTTTTTGCAAGCTTTACTTCCGAACCAATCAAATGACTGGAGTTTAAGGTTAAACTTGTAATAAAAGAATTTTTGATTGAATAGTACTATTTTGTTTTTAAGATCATTCAGTTTATTTTCCTCTAAATTAGGGATTTCATCCACATCAGAAATAATTATCATGTCTTCAGAGGATGCTTCATGAAGACCTTTTGTAATATAGTTTCTTTGAAAATTTTCCCTTTTTAGTGCGTTTAAAATATATTTTGAATTTTTTTCATCAAAATTTTCTTTTCCATCAATTATAAAAAGATCTGTCGGTTCTTCATTTAAAACAATATAAGAAATTTTATCTTTAAATTTACTATATTTTTTTATATCAAACATCAGATCTCTTTTTTTTCCACTATGTGTAAATGAACTCTCAACTATAATAAATTTATCAACATAATCATTTAGATAGTTTAATCGAAAATCTAATATCATCTCCTCATCATAGAACATGAAACAATCAAAAATTTTCATTTTACTTTAATCTTCTTATTTGAAATTGTGATAAAAGTGTTTCTATATCCGCAGTCTTTGTACCCTTGTATAATTAGGTTTAAGTACCTTTTGCTTGGAGAATTAAATTTGGTTTTCTTTGGCATGTAATAAAACATTACTTTTTTTCCGTACAAGAAAAAATATTTCTTTATATAAGTATTTGGAAAATCTTCATATTCATCTAATTTTTTTTCATCTCTTTTAGATATTTTATAAATTGCTCCTAATACAAAATTGTTTTTCTTCTTTTCTATATCTGCTACCCCTCCACCAAAATAATAATTTCTAAAATTAAGCTTGTATCCTTTTAGCTTATAACAACCTATATATTTTGAGTCTCTGCATCTTCTTTTCATTTGCTTGTGATGTAGATTGCTTCCAAAGGCAAAATATAACATTACATTCCTTTATAAATTTTAATTTTTTTACTTTTAATGAACTTAATAATATCTTTGTGGCAAGATTGTAAATTATTTTTTTTTGAGGATCTCATTACAATTGAAACTCCTATTTTTCCAAGCCTAAAAAATGGGTAACTACCAATTTCAACAAATTTATTGTGTTTTTTTTGTATTGCTCCAACCTCTTTTGCAATTTTACTTTCAACAGTTTGGCAACGCACCGAAGAACTGAAAATTTTAACACCAGGGCTCAAATATTTTTTTAAGTTATGAACCATTGATTTTAATATTAGGGGAACGCCTGGCAAACAAATAACATTTTTAATCATGAAACCGGGTGCTGCACTCGATGGATTATAAATTAGTTTTGAACCTGAAGGCATTTTAGCCATTTTTTTTCTAGGATCATCAAATTCATTTCCATAGTATTTTTTTAATATATTAAATGCCTCGATATTATAAGTATATTTTTTTTTAAAAGCTTTAGATATTGATTTAGCGGTAATATCATCATGTGTTGGGCCTATTCCACCAGTTGTCAAAACATAATTATACTTCTTACTCAAATCTAAAACGCTTTTAATTATTTTCTTTTCAACATCGGGTATGATTCTTACTTCATCAATTTTAATTCCTAAATTTGTATTCAACCATAGGGCTAAAAATGAAATGTTTTTATCTTGAGTTCTGCCAGATAAAATTTCGTTTCCAATGATTAATAATGCGCAGTTTTTTTTTTTATTTTTTTTTACCATAATTTGATATTATTAAAAAAATGGATTTTGAAGATGAATTAATACCAGGTGTTTTAGTAAAAAGATATAAGCGATTTTTTGTTGATATTAAATTAAAAAATAAAATTATAACTGCTCACTGTCCAAATTCCGGATCTATGTTAAATCTTCTAAAAAAAGGTAACCCTGTTTGGTTCACAAAAGCTAAAAATGATAAGAGGAAGTTAAAGTACACTTTACAAATTATAGAAGTTGATAGAATAAAATATTGTATCAATACCCATATAACAAATAAAATAATTCAAGAGTCTATAAACAATAAATTAATTGATGAGCTTAAAGGATATGAAATAGTAAAATCTGAAAAAAAATTTGGTAACAATACAAGATTTGATTTTTATTTAGCCAACATCAAAGAAGATATTAAGGCATATCTTGAGGTAAAAAGCGTATCTCTTAGTAGAAAAAAAAATTGCGCTGAATTCCCGGATGCTGTTACAGATAGGGGAAAAAAACATCTTGAAAACTTGATTTTAGCAAATCAGCAAGGTTATAAAAGTTATCTAATTTTTCTTGTGCAAATAGAAAATTGTAATAGTTTTAATATTGCTTCTGATATAGACCCTCTGTATTTTAAAGTTTTTAAAGAAGCTTTAAAAAAAAATGTTAATGTGCTTTGTTATAATTGTAAATTTTCTGACAAAGGAATAAGTATAAATAAAAATATAAAAATTGTATAAAATGAAAGACAATATTATTGAAGCATTTGATGGAACCAGAAATGCTGGTTCTATAGCTGCGGCAGCATTAGATGAAGTTGCCAAGATAATAAAACCCGGTATTAAAACTGAAAAAATTGATAAATTGTGTTTTGAGTTTATAAATGATTTGGGTGCTTACTCAGCTCCACTTTATTATAGAGGTTATCCAAAATCTTGTTGCACGTCTGTAAACCATACAGTTTGTCATGGTATTCCTGGGAACAAGGTTTTAAAAGAAGGTGATATTATTAATGTTGATGTCACTGCTTTAAAAAATGGTTGGCATGGTGATACAAGTAGAATGTTCTATGCAGGTAATGTTTCAGTAAAATCACAAAATTTAACTAAAACAACTTATGAAGCAATGATGGAATCTATTAAAATTTTAAAACAAGGTGTAAGTATTGGAGATATTGGTTCTACAATTCAGAATTATGTCGAGGCAAGAGGTTTTTCGGTGGTAAGGGATTTTTGTGGACACGGTTTAGGAAGAAATTTTCATGAACTACCTAATATATTACATTATGGGGAGCCAGGAACTGGGGATAAATTAAAAACGGGTATGATTTTTACAATTGAACCAATGATAAATGAAGGAAAGTATGAAACTAATGTATTAAAAGATGGTTGGACAGCTGTTACTAAAGATAAAATGCTTTCCGCACAATTTGAACACACAGTTGGTATAAAAGATGATGGATACGAAATATTTACTCTTTCTAAAAAAGGATTAGATTTTCCTCCAAAAACAAAATGATAGAAAGATATTCAAGAAAAGAACTTAGAGAAATTTGGCTTGATCAAAATAGATATAAAATTTGGTTAGATGTAGAGCTAGCTGCAGCGGAGGCAATGGAAAAACTTAAAATAATTCCAAGAGGCGTTGTAAAGAAAGTAAAATCAAAATCAAAAATTAATGTAGATAGAATTTCAAATCTTGAAGGAAAGGTCAGGCATGATGTGATAGCATTTTTAACATCAATAACTGAAAAAGTCGGTAAAGAGGGAAGTTTTTTGCACAAAGGAATGACCTCGTCTGATGTTTTAGATACTTGTTTTAATCTTCAGTTAAAACAGTCAGGATTGATAATTCTAAAAGATTTAGAAAATTTATTAAAATCAATAAAGAAACAATCTCTTAAACATAAATACACATTATGTATTGGAAGAAGCCATGGTATTCATGCTGAACCTACAACTTTTGGTTTGAAGCTTTTAACATTTTACGAAGAATTTTCTAGAAATCATTCTAGGCTTAAAAATGCTATTAAAGAAATATCAACTTGTGCAATATCAGGTGCTGTTGGAACATTCGCCAATATTGATCCAAGAGTAGAAAAATATGTTGCAAAAAAATTAAATTTAAATGTTGAGCCTGTTTCAACTCAAATTATTCCGAGGGATAGACATGCTTATTTTTTTTCTGTTTTGGGGATTATCGCAAGTTCAATAGAAAGGTTTTCAATTGAAATAAGGCATCTTCAAAGAACAGAAGTATCAGAAGTAGAAGAATTTTTTAACAAAAAGCAAATGGGTTCATCTGCAATGCCCCATAAAAAAAACCCAGTCTTAAGTGAAAATTTAACAGGTTTGGCTAGATTAGTTAGAGCAACAGTTATTCCTGCGTTAGAAAACGTAGCACTCTGGCATGAGAGAGATATTTCACATTCGAGCGTTGAAAGAAATATCGGACCTGATGCAACAGTTACAATTGATTTTGCGCTAAATAGATTAAATAACGTTGTGAAATCAATGAAAGTAAATAAAGACAACATGAAAAAGAATCTTAATTTAACAAAAGGTATATTTTTTTCTCAAAGAGTTCTTCTAGAACTTGCTTCTAAAGGGATTAGAAGAGAAAAAGCATATAGAATAGTGCAAAAGTGTGCGATAAAATCCCTTGATAATAACACCTCCTTTTATGATAGCCTTCTAAATGAACCTTCAATTACTGACAAAATACCTGTTAATACTTTAAAAAAATTATTTGATTTTGGTTATCACACGAGAAAAATTAATGTAATTTTTAATAGAGTTTTAAAAAAGTGATGAATAAGGGTAAAAAATTATACGAAGGAAAAGCTAAGATCTTATACGAAACAAAAGAAAAAGGTTTAGCTATTCAGCATTTTAAGGATGATGCCACGGCTTTTAATAATCAAAAAAAAGCTAATGTTGAAGGAAAAGGTGTTCTTAATAATCGTATATCAGAACATATTTTGCAGAATTTAAATCAAGCAGGAATTAAAACGCATTTGGTAAAAAGATTAAATATGCGAGAACAACTTGTTAAACTTGTGGAGATAATTCCAATAGAGGTAATAATAAGAAATATTGCAACTGGTTCTTTAACAAAAAGGCTAGGTATAGCTGATGGAACTATATTAGAAAAACCTTTGTTGGAGTTTTCTTACAAAAATGACGATCTTGGAGACCCTCTAGTTGCCAAGGAACATATTCTGGCTTTTAATTGGGCAAACAATGAAGAGCTTAAGATAATTGAAGAAATGACCTTTAGAATAAATGATTTTATGTCAGGGATGTTTAGAGGTGTTGGAATTAAGCTTGTCGATTTTAAGTTAGAATTTGGAAGACTTTGGGAGAAAGATAAGAAGGAAGTTATTCTTGCAGACGAGATAAGTCCTGACACATGCAGATTATGGGATGTCAAAAGTGAGAGAAAATTGGATAAAGATAGGTTTAGAAAAGATCTTGGAAATATCATACAAGCATATCAAGAAGTAGCTCGAAGACTAGGGATTTTGCCTGAAACAACCAATATAAGTGAAGTAAACTTTAAAAAACCTACGTCAATAAATATTAAGAAAAAATAAATTGAAATTTGCAGTAACAGTCACTTTGAAAAAAGATGTACTTGATCCACAGGGTAAAGTTGTTGGTCAAACTTTAAAAAACATGGGAATGAATAATTTAAACCAAATAAGACAAGGAAAATTCTTTGAAGTTGATTTGAATGAAAAAGATTATGAAAAGGCAAAATTACAAGTTAATGAAATGTGCGAAAAATTACTTGTAAACCAAATTATTGAAAATTTTAAAATCAATAAAATAGAATGAGGTCATCTGTTATAGTTTTTCCTGGATCAAATTGTGATAGAGATATTGCTGTAGCCTTGGAAAAACTGCAATTTAAAAATTCTATGGTATGGCATAAAGAAACTGAGTTACCAAGGTCAGATCTAATTGTAGTGCCTGGAGGTTTTTCATATGGTGATTATTTAAGATCTGGAGCAATAGCAGCAAAATCCAATATTCTAGCTGAAGTAATTGATGCTGGAAAAAAAGGGGCTTTAATTTTAGGTATTTGTAATGGTTTTCAGATATTAATTGAGTGCGGATTGCTAAAGGGTGCATTACTAAGAAATTCTGGACTTAAATTTATTTCAAAAGATATTTATGTAAAAGTAATATCAAATAAAAATAAATTTTTTAACAAATATAAGTTAGATGATGTATTAAAATTAAATATTGCTCACAATGAAGGAAATTATTTCACTGACCAAAAACATTTAAACGAGTTGGAAAGTAAAGAATTAATTCCTATTAAATATTGCGATCAAAAGGGAGATACCAACATAAAATATAATCCAAATGGATCTATAAATAATATTGCTGGCATTTTTAATGAGAATAAAAATATATTAGGAATGATGCCACACCCTGAAAGAATGTCAGATAAAATTTTATCTGCAGAAGATGGTTTGGGATTGTTTTTGAGTTTAATGAATTAATATGACTATAACTAAAGATCAAATAGAATCTCACGGTTTAAAACCTGAAGAATACGAAAAGATAAAAAAAATTATGGGAAGAGATCCTAATCTATTAGAATTGGGAATATTTTCAGCAATGTGGAATGAGCATTGTTCTTATAAGTCGTCAAAATTACATTTAAAAAAATTACCTACAAAAAACAATATTGTTATTCAGGGACCTGGTGAAAATGCTGGAGTAATTGATATAGGAGATGATGATGCAATAGTTTTCAAAATTGAAAGTCATAATCATCCATCTTTTATTGAGCCTTATCAAGGTGCTGCTACTGGGGTCGGAGGAATATTGAGAGATGTGTTTACTATGGGTGCAAGACCTATAGCCTTAATGAACTCTATACATTTTGGATCTCCAAACCATAAAAAAACACAAAATTTGTTAAATGGTGTCGTATCTGGAATTGGTGGATATGGAAATTCTATTGGAATACCAACGGTTGGTGGGGAAACTAAGTTTAATAGCACTTACAATGAAAATATTTTAGTTAACGCTATGGCAGTCGGCCATACAAATAAAAATAAAATTTTTTATTCAAAAGCTAAAGGAATTGGAAAACCAGTTGTTTATGTTGGTTCTAAAACTGGAAGAGATGGTATTCATGGTGCTACTATGGCTTCAGCAGAGTTTGATGAAAATTCTGAGGAAAAGAAACCAACAGTTCAAGTGGGAGATCCTTTTACGGAAAAATTACTACTTGAAGCTTGTTTAGAGTTAATGAAAGATAATTCAATTATATCAATACAAGATATGGGTGCTGCTGGTTTAACATCTTCAAGTGTTGAAATGGCATCAAAAGGCAAGCTTGGAATAGACTTAGATCTTAATAAAGTTCCTTGCAGAGAAAATAATATGACTCCTTATGAAATGATGCTTTCTGAAAGTCAAGAGAGAATGTTAATCATACTTGATGATAAAAAAGAGAAAGAAGCTAAGAAAATTTTTGATAAATGGGATTTAGATTTTGTTGTGATAGGAAAAACAACTAACACGAATAGATTAGTTTTGAATTTTGACAAAAAAAAGGTTGCAGATATATCTATTTCAGCATTATCTGACGAGGCTCCTTTGTATGAAAGAAAATGGACAAAAAATAAATTATCAAAAAAAAAAAATAAAAATTAAAGAGTTAAAAAAGATTAAAATTGAAGATGCTCTTATTAAAATTATCTCTTCACCTAATCATTCAAATAAAAGTTGGATTACAGATCAATACGATCAAGTAGTAATGTGTGACACAGTTCAAAAGTCTGGTGGTGATTCAGCAATAATTCGAATTCATAATAAAAACAAAGCAATAGCAATATCAGTAGACTCATCGGCTGACTATTGTAAGGCCGATCCTAAATCAGGAGGAAAACAAATTGTTTGTGAAAATTGGAGAAATTTAATTTCAGTTGGAGCTAAACCTCTTGCTATTACAAATTGTTTAAATTTTGGTAGTCCAGAAAAACCCGAAGTTATGGGTGAATTTGTTGAATGTATAGAGGGCATGAAGGAAGCATGTGAGTTTTTAAATTTTCCTGTAGTTTCGGGAAATGTGTCTTTCTATAATGAAACTAATTCAAAAAGTATATCACCGACTCCTGTAATAGGAGGAATTGGATTGTTAGATAATTTAAAAAAATCTGTAAACATTAAAACAAAAAAAAATGGAAATTTAATTATGGTGATCGGTAAAACTCTTGGTCATATTGAGCAAAGTGTTTTTTTACATGAAAATTTCTCAATATACGATGGTCCTCCACCAGAGATAAATTTGGTAAATGAAAAAAATAATGGTTTAGCAGTATCCAATTTAATTAAAAATAACCTCGCCCTTTCGGTTCACGATGTATCATCTGGAGGACTTTTAGTAGCATTAGCAGAAATGTCTATTGCTTCTGGTTTGGGTTTAAAAATATATAAACCGAAAAAGGTTAATAGCTCACTTGAATATTTTTTTGGAGAGGATCAAGGAAGATATTTGGTTGAAATCTCACCAGATTCTTTGAAAAAAACTCAAGATTTTTTAAAAAAAAATAATGTTTTCTTCGAAGTTATTGCTGAGGTACAAAATGACACGTTTGAAATTGTTAAAATGTTTACTCTTAAAACAAAAGATCTTCGTAAAATTAACAATCAATGGTATAATAATTTCAATGCCACTAACTAAAAATGAAATTTCAAATATGATAATGAGTGCTTTTCCTGATGCAAAATTAGATTTGCAAGATACAGCTGGTGATAGCAACCATTATTCAGCAAAAATAATCTCAAAAAGTTTCAATGGAATATCAAAAGTTGAGCAACATAAACTAGTTTATAAGGCGCTAAAAGGTAAAATGGGAAATGAATTACATGCTCTTGCTTTAACAACTGAAGAGAAAAAATGAGCGACATAAATACAAAAATTAAAAATATAATTGGCTCAGAAAATATCGTGCTATTCATGAAAGGTACACCCGATGCTCCTGAATGTGGATTTTCAATGACAGTATCGAATATTTTAAAACATTTTAAAGTAGAGTTTAAGGGTGTAAATGTTTTAGAAAATAATGAAATAAGACAAGGTATAAAAGATTTTACTGACTGGCCTACTATTCCACAACTTTATGTTAAGGGAGAATTTGTTGGAGGATGCGATATTGTTAAAGAAATGTTCGAAAAAGGTCAGCTTAAAAAACTTTTAGAAGATAAATCTTTATTATCTTGAATAGTACTCAATAACAAGTTTTGGTTCCATTAAAACAGGATATGGGATTTCTGAGAGTTTAGGAACTCTAACCAACTTGGTTGTTTTATTTTTACTATCAAGTTGAATATATTCAGGAACATCTCTATCTTTATTACTTAAGCTTCCCTCGATAACTGTTAATGATTTTGATTTATCTTTAATTTCAATAACATCGTCTTCCCTTACTCTATAACTAGAAACGTTAACTTTTTTACTATTAACTCTAAAGTGTCCATGATTGATAAGTTGGCGAGCTGCAAAAACTGTTGGCGCAAATTTTGATCTATAAATTACAGTGTCTAATCTTGTCTCAAGTAAACCAACTAAATTTTCTGTAGAGTCACCTCTTTTATTTATTGCCTTTCTGTAGATATTTCTAAATTGTCTCTCATTAATGTTTCCGTAATAAGATTTCAATTTCTGTTTGGCATTTAACTGAATACCATAATCTGTTGGTTTTCCTTTTCTACTTTGGCCATGCTGACCTGGAGGATAATTACGACTA
>MDTE01087049.1_pt1 | contig 12090 bp, 7 predicted proteins | sample 811231 | NCBI WGS metagenome assembly MDTE01 (sample SAMN05326651, study PRJNA326480) | marine metagenome | isolation source: seawater | place: Indian Ocean: Red Sea | collected 2010
CACGTCGACGGTGCGGATGGTGGCCAGCAGCCAGGCCAACATCTTTGCTTCGCTCTCGGCCGGTGTCTGTGCTCTCTGGGGGCCACTCCACGGTGGAGCCAACCAGAAGGTACTCGAGATGCTCGAGATGATCCGCCAGGACGGGTCCGACTACAAGAAGTACGTCGACATGGCCAAGGACAAGGACAACGACTTCCGGATGATGGGATTCGGTCACCGGGTCTACAAGAATTTCGACCCGCGGGCGACGATTCTGCGGAAGGCCTGTGACGAGGTGCTGGAGGAGTTGGGTGTCGACGATCCTCTGCTGGAGATCGCCAAGCAGCTCGAAGACGTGGCCCTCAACGACGAGTACTTCGTCGAGCGGAAGCTCTACCCGAACGTCGACTTCTACAGCGGCGTGCTCTACCGGGCGATGGGCATCCCGACCGACATGTTCACCGTGATGTTTGCCCTGGGACGTCTGCCCGGCTGGATCGCTCACCTCAAGGAACTTCGAGACGATCCCAGCAGTCGGATCAATCGTCCGCGGCAGATCTACACCGGTCCCACCGTCCGGGACTACACGCCGTTGGCTGAACGCTAGGCGGACCGCCTCGTCACGCCCCCCGACCTGCGGCTCTCGCCGTAACGCTCGCGAAGGCTGTGCGCCGGGGTCGTTGTTCGCCACTGCGGTCAGAACAGTCCGTGGGGCGAGTGGCACTTGAGCGACCGGAGCGGATTGATTACACGGGAGGCTGGGGCGGGCGAGAAGACGTGGCGAGAGCAATGACGACCGAGGCAACCGAATCCGGAGATGGCCTGAAGGAACTGGGCGAGCACTACCGGTCGCTGGTGGACGGCGAGCTGGTGGGATGGGACGCGATGCGTCCGTTCCGGAAGTGCCTGGGGGTCGGCGGCCAGGGCGTCGTGTATCTCAGTGAACGCCGTGGGGTTGACGGTTTCACGATCCCGGTGGCGTTGAAGATCTTTTCGCCGGACCGATTCACGTCCCCACCGGAGTACTCCGCCGAGATGGCTCGATTGGCCACGGTCGCCTCTCGGGTTGCCCGAATCCAGCAGGACCACCTGGTCGATGTGCAAAACGTCGTCAGTGTTGATGGCATTCACGTGCTGGAGATGGAGTGGATCGACGGGTACGACCTGCGACGGCTGTTGACTCCCGATGCCTACGGCCGTGTCCGCGAGCAGGTGACCGAGCGTCGCTGGCAGACAATCAACCAGGTCGTGATGACCGAGGGACGACAGCAACCCCGGTTGCGTCCCGGCACAGCGGCGTCGGTGATCCGGGAATGCCTGTCGGCGTTGTCGGCGATGCATCGCCACGGCATCGTCCACAACGACATCAAGCCGTCCAACGTGATGCTCAAGCGAAGTGGCAACGTCAAGATCATCGATATCGGTGCTGCGTTCGAACTGGAGAACCGGCCACCGGTGCAGCCGTGCACGCCGATCTATGCCGCGCCGGAGGTGCTGGAGGGGCAGCCCGGGACGCCCGCCTCGGACCTGGCCAGCGTTGGCTACCTGCTGATCGAGATGCTCTCGGGTGAGCAACCGTTTTCCGGGATGAGTTTTGCGGAGATGCTGAAGTCCAAGCGGTCGGTCTTCGACTGGTTGCCGGGAGCGTTGCCGGTCGAGGAGTTCGCCTTGACCGAGCCGCTGTTGCGGCTGTTGCACGGCCTGGTCGACCCGAATCCGATCCAGAGGTTCCCGTCAGCCGAGGAAGCCGAGCTTGATTCCGGTGGCGTGGCCGAGTTCCAGCGAGAACTGGTGCAGGCCGGGGTGACGAGCGAATACGAGGCGGAAATTCGTCACTGGATTGACGAGGTGGAGGCGGAGTTCGAACTGCGGGATCCCTCCGACGAGGTGACGCGCGACTTCCTGCCGCCAACTCGCGTGTTCAATCCTCCGTCAGAGTGAACCGGAGGAGGCGAGATCGACTCCTCGGCCACGTGGTCGGTTCTCACTGTTCTCCCGGATCGTCGATCTTGGACAGGGTTTGCTTGGCCTGGTCGGCCGACACGGTCAGTGGGAACTGATCGACGATTCCCCGGAGAAGTGCCACGGCTTCATCTTTGCGTCCGTCCGCAGCTCGTCTTCGGGCCTCTTCGAACAACGCGCTGGCGTTGATTTCGTCAGCCTCGCTGGCACTGGTCAACGAGGATTCCTCCGCCTCCGGTTGGTATGGCTCCGGGGAGGTGGGAACAGATTCGGGCTCGAGAGCCGGTTCCGGTACGAGTTGGTGTTGAGGAACGGTAAGGGGCTCAGGTTGAACCGTTGGGGTCGTTGTGTCCTGTGAGATCACCATGTCCCGGATCACGGCAATGACGTTCAACGCTCGCTCCACGTCAATGGGGATGCCTTCGATCACATTGGGCTGGAACCTGAGAGCAATCTCGGGTCCTCCTTCCGGGTACACCATGATGACGAACGTCTTGGCCAGCACGTAACCGACGACCAGTGCGGTGGCCAGGACGAGTCCGACGGCCGTTGGGATCACCTCGTCTGTGGAGACACTGAGAGTGATTCCCGCCACCAGAAACACTGCAGCCGCGACGAGGTTTCCGACCGGTTTCCGGACACCGGCCGACAGGGTGGAGATGTGGTTGATCGGAATCGTCTGCGAGCTTTGGCCAAACAGGCTTGCCGATTGGCAACGGAGTTCGTTTCCGGCGAGGATGAATCGCGTGATCGGACTGAAACCGATGAGCGACAGGAAAAATGCCACGATGCCCCGACTGCGGCCTACGATTTCGACGGTTGGTGCCGGCATCGGCAACGGCTGGGTTGAAATCGCAAACTTCTGGATCACCAGCGAATTCGCACGCATGGTCTGGGTACGGTCCTTGAACCGCCTCCAACGGAAAGATTGAACACCGGTATCAGTGGAATTGCTGCAATAACACAACCGGAAGACCCTGATGAAGATCAAAGGAGCCGAAATGCGTCTGACAAAAAATCTGGGCCTGCTGATTCTGTTCGGTGTTTCCGTGTGGGCTCGGTCGATTGTCCAGGCGGCTCCACCGGACGAGGCCCCACCGACGGAAAACCGGGTGGAAACGAGTTTCCGCGGGCTGGCTGATGCCACGCTGCCGAAGTTTGCCTGGAACGCCAACACGGTCGGAGAGCACAGGGCCTGGCGCAAGGCGTTTCGGGCGAGAATGCTCAAGGTCCTGGGCCGCATGCCGGACCGCGTGCCACTGAGGGTAAAGTGGATCGAGAAGCAGCGGTTCGACACGTTCACGCGGCACAAGATCTACATTCAAACCGAGAAGACCTACTGGTGCCCGGTCTATTACCTGGTGCCGCACAAGCTCCGGAAGCGGGCACCTGCGATCGTTTGTCTGCACGGCCACGACGGCGTCGTTCCTTACCTGGGTGAGGGAAGAAAATCGGGCACGCCGCGGCCGTTGCTCGCTCGCGACTTTCCCCGCTTCTTTGCCGAGCATGGCTACGTGACGGCGGTGCCGATTGTCCGTGGATGGAACGAGACGGCCGGATACCAGGACCCCCAGGGCGGGTCGTTGAGACGCAGTTGTCAGAACGTGACCATGAACACCGTGCTGCTGGGCATGTCGCCGGCCGGCCTGCGGTGCTGGGACGCGATGCGGGTGATTGACTTTCTCGAAACCCAGGACGCGGTCGACGCAAAAAGAATTGGCCTGGCTGGTCTTTCGGGAGGCGGCACGCTGTCGCTCTATCTGCCGATTCTCGACGAACGTGTGAAGCTGGTCATGATGGCCGGGATCTTCTCGTCCTACCGCAACTCGTTTTTTGCGATGAATCACTGCATCTGCAATTGCCTGCCGGGGGTCATGCAATACGGTGAGATGTCCGACGTGGTCGCCCTGCACGCCCCCAGGCCAGTCTTGCTCATCAACGGCACGCGAGATGAAAGCGCTCCCATTGCCGACGCTCGCCAGGGATTCGAAAAGCTGAAACGCGTCTATGCTCTCCTGGGCGTAAAAAAGAGAGTCGAAACGGACTTCTTCGACGGTCCCCACGAGTGGTCGAACGGCAAAACCCTGAAATTCCTGTCGAAGCACTTCGGGAAATAGGATCGCCATTGGACCGGCGACCATTCGGTCGAGGTTGACGATCCGCGTGATGGTACGATGTGACGGTCCGGGCGAAGACGGCCGTCATTCAAGAAGCTCACTGAACGACTCCGAATTCTGGAACTGTTAGAGATGCCGCGTTATGGGATGTTGTTTCCGGTGATGGCTGTTTTGGCATGCGCGGGACTGCCGGGTGCTGAAAACGTCGCGAGGAGTGAGGACGTCGCCAAGAAGACAAGAGGGGGTGTGCTGTTCTACGCAGGATTTGACCAGAGCAAGGATGCCGACTACGCCGCCGGGAGTTCCAAGGCACGGCTTCACGGGGGTGGTGGAACGCTGAATGCCGACGGGCTTGGCTTTCGTGGTTCGGCGTTGCGTACCGGTGACGGGGAGGGTTACGTCGGGTTTCCCGCCAAGGGCAACATCAATGCCAAGGAGGGCACGATCGAGTTCTGGATTTATGCACAGGATTGGGATCACGACGACGGCCATTTCCACCGGTTCATCGATGTCACCGGTGGGGGACGAATATTCTTCTACATCAGGCCACCGGGCGCGGGAGAGTTCGTGGTGCGATCCACGAGCAAAGTGGCCAACAGGGCCTACGGGTGCAATCCGCTCAAGGGCAAGTGGAGTTGGCACGCCCTGACATGGAAGAAGGGCAAGCGGCTGGGATTCTACATCGGCGGCATCAGGCCGTCAGGGGAAGCGTGGATCCATGACTGTTCGGCAGAATCCGGCCCGGTGCCGGAACCGGAGGATCTGCGGCGGATTCTCATCGGCGATTTCGGGGGAAATGCGGCCCGGCGAGCTCATACGCTGATCGACGAGGTCTACATCTATAACCGCGCGCTGACTCGCGAGGAGGTCGACTGGGCCGCGGCAAATTCTCTGACCCGGAAGCGGGGCATGGACATCCCGTTGGACTTCATGAAGCCCACGGCCAGGGTCGTACCGGATCCGGCCGGGAGCACGCTGGTGGTGGAGGTCGACAGCGGCGACCGCAGCGGCAATTTTGTGGGCAAGGCCCGGCTGGTGCCGGCGAGAGGAACGTCTCCTGCAGCCATCACCCGTACCAAGGACCGTTTCGGCCAGGCGGTCATCCCCTACACCGACTTGCCGCAGGGTGAGTACAAGGTGATCTCGGACATCACGAACCGGGATGGCCAACCCCTCGCGTCGGTGACGACCAGGTTTGTTGTCCCCGGTCCGCCGGTGTGGCTGAAGGAAAAGGTCGGGGTCAGCGACACTCCTCCCTTGCCATGGACGCCGGTCGAGGTCGAACAGGATCACGTTCGGGTGTGGGGACGTGATTACCAGTTGGGGGCATTCGGGCTGCCCGCAAAGATCGAGACGCAAGGCGCATCGATGCTGGCGGGGCCTGTCAGTTTTCGGGCCGTCGTCGATGGTGCGGATGTGAACTGGACGCCGGGAAGCCGCCGTGTCACGAAAAAGACAAAGGCCGAGGTCGTCATTGCGGGCCGGTCGCGGAGTGGGCTGGGCGAGTTGAACTGGCGGACCCAGGCGGAATTTGACGGGTTTCTGCTGCACGATTTTTCACTGACACCGGCCGAGGGTGCTGCGGTGGAATTGATGGAGTTGCGGATTCCGATCCGCCGGGAATTCGCGAAGCTCTATTCCCAGGGCTCGAGGACCCGAGGGTTTCTTCCCAAGGGGGCGGGAGAGATTCTCGGCGCCGGGGGATACTGGTGGATCGGCACGGACGACTTCGGGCTATGTGGTGCGACCGAACACGACGGTTCCCTGGTCGACGGTGGTGACGGTGGTTTCTCGATTGTGCGAGAGCCCACCGGCGACATCACCGTGATCTACCGGTTTGTCGGAAAGCGGACCGTGTTCACTCGGCCATGGAAGTTGCGACTGATCCTGGAGGCCACGCCCACCAAGCCGCTGCCGGCCGGTTGGCGGACCTGGCGGGACTCGGCTCCGTTCGCAGGTCCTTCAGCCGACTACCGCAGATGGCGGAGCGACGTGAAGCTGTGGATCGCGTATCCCTGGCCGCACAAAGCGACGCACAGGCATTTCGCCTTTCCTGTCGTGAAGGACCCGAACTGGTTCCGCGATCACGTCAAGAACCTGCATGCCGGCGGGCCGGGGATGTGGCGAGACAACAAGAGGTTGCCGAAAAAGGGAACACCCGGCCTGAAACCAAAACGACTCGGGAACAGGGTACTCCCCTACAGCATGTTCGCATTCATGGCACCCGGGATGCCCGAATGCGACTTCTACTGGAGGGAGTGGTACAACCCGCTGGGCTTCTCCAGTCTCGGCCAGGGACTCTACAAGTACGCCGCCGTGCGACCTGTTCCGTCGTATATCGACTTCATGGTCTGGAAGCACCGCGAGCTGATCAGGGAGTACGGGCACGACGGGCTCTATGTCGATTTCGCCGGCCTGTGTCAGCCGGTGCTCGACGTGAAACACGGCCTGGGATACGAGCGAGGCGGTGTCCAGCGTCCCGCCGAATTTCCGATCGTGGCCAACCGCGAGATCTGGAAGCGGATGTACACGATGCTGCGCAAGGAAAAACCGGAATCTCTTATCGTCGGTCACACCTCCGAGAATTCGTGTGCCCCTCTCCTGTCCTTCCTCGATGTCTGGGAGCCTGGCGAGGGCAACTGGTTTGGACAGTTGAGGGACAATTACCTGGACGTGCTGCCGCTGGATGAACTGCGAGCGGAGTTCCGGGCGCAGCATTTCGGCGGCATCCCGTGGTGGTTGCCGGCATGGCAGAGGGCAGCGATTCTCGAGGACAAGGACGTGGCGGTTCGCCGCGAGGACGGCAGTGTCGGAACGGTCAGTGTCGAGAAGACCCATCACATGCTCGGCATTGGACTGCTTTTGGACATCTTCGTCTGGCCGATCACCGGAACCAATTATGGAGCAGTCAGGCCGCTGTACGCGGTCCAGGACGAGTTCGGCATGGCCGACGTGAAGTTTTTTGGCTACTGGAACAACGCCAAGCTCATCGGAGGGCAGACGAAGAAGATCAGGGCGAGCGTTTACAGGAAACCCAGGGGCGGGTCGCTGGTGGTCGTCTACAACACGACCAGGGAGGCCATGCCCGCGAAGCTCACCGTCGATTGGGATCGGCTGAAGTCAGACGGACCGCTCAGGGTGGTCGATGCCTATACGAAGAAGGCCGTTTCGGTGAGCGGCCGTTCCCTGGTTCTCGAGGTTCCACGGCTCAACTACCGGCTGCTGTGGATTCGGTGATTTGCGGAGGAAATCGAGTCGGATCGATGCGAACTCTCCACCGGAATTCCGGTCCGATTCTGCATATGATTCTTCGAGCCGGACGTATAATGGAAGTGGTTGCATCGTCTATCGTCTGAGAATCTGTTGAATCGGTCGGGGGCATCGCCCGGGCCATAAAAGGCTGTCGCATGGTTTCCCACGAATCTCGAGATGCCCGCAGGCGAGATCTCTTCTCGCTTAGCTCGCGACGCCGGTTTCTTGCGGCATCGGGAACCGGCCTGTTGGGAATGCCGGGGAACTTCGCAGTGCAACCGGCCCTGTCGGCCGAGATCGAATCTTCCGGGGCCCCGGAGACGGCCAAGGCAACGATCATGATCGTGCTGGCCGGTGGTGCCTCGCATATCGACACCTGGGACATGAAGCCCAAGGCTCCGGCCGAGATTCGTGGCGAGTTTCAGCCGATTGAAACCTCCGCACCGGGAGTGCGATTGTGCGAGCATCTGCCGATGACGGCTCGGCATGCTCATCGCCTGGCGGTGATCAATTCCGTGGATGGAACCGACCCGACGAATTCGCATCTCGGCTACTACTACCATCTTACTGGTCACAAGCTGGACCCGCGGTCGATCATCGTCCCGGCCGAGCGGCGGCAGCAGCGCGATGACTGGCCGTTTATCGGATCGGTGGTCTCGGCCAAGCTGCCGCAGCGCGGGGCATTGCCGAATGCCATCTCCTACCCCTGGTCTCCCGATGGGCCTGCCGATCTTCGCGCGGGACAGTTTGCCGGTCGGCTGGGCATCGAACACGATCCTCTGTGCCTCCTGGGGAAAGTGGAAGAGCCGTTGAAATTCCAGGCCCCGTCGCTGGTTCTCAAGGGAGGCCTGTCGGCCCGGTCGCTGTTGCATCGCCGTTCGCTGTTGGCCGAGTTGGATCAGTCTCGACGGGAACTCGAGCAGCATCGCGAAACACGTATCTGGCAGCGGCACCAGGATCGGGCGTTCTCGTTGCTGTCATCCGCGGCGACGACCAGCGCGTTCGATCTGACTCGCGAACCGGAGGAACTCCGCGAACGTTACGGACAGACCATCAACGGCATGGGCCTGTTGCTGGCGCGGCGGCTTGTCGAGGCGAAGGTGCCGTTCGTGACGCTCTACTGGATGCCCGACCGTGCCCGCGCCAAGAAACTGAAATGTGCCAGTGCCGGCGGATGGGACACGCACGGCAACAACTTCCAGTGCCTCAGGGAGATGTTGCTCCCCGAGTTCGACCGGTGCTTTTCGGCATTGCTGGAAGACCTGGTCGATCGTGGTCTGTTGGATTCCACGCTGGTGCTTGTCACCAGTGAAATGGGACGCAAGCCGAAGATCGGTGACCCACGGTCGGGCGGTTTTTCCGGGGCAGGCCGGGACCACTGGACCTTCTGCCTCACCGACTTGCTTGCCGGCGGGGGAATCCAGGGCGGCCAGACTTATGGCACCAGTGACAAGCACGGCGGCTACCCGGACGACCGCCGCGTCACCCCCTCGGACATCGCGCGGACCGTCTATCACACGATGGGCATCCATGATCTCACCGCGACCGACAGCCAGGACCGGCCCTACAATCTGCAAGAGGACGGGCGGCCGCTGCTGGAGTTGCTGTAGCGATCGGATAGAACCGATGATCGAAGCTAACGCTGGCTTCGGCCTCCGTGATCCTCAGGGCAGTTGAGTGATCTGAAACGGGGTCCAGCCCAGACAAGTGTCCGGACATGGCTCATTGGTTGCTGCGGTTTTCGGTCAAGTAGCTTTCGACGTCAACCAGGTGCCGTCATTTCTTCAGCGCCACGACCCAAACCGATTTTGTTGACTTCACGTAGGCGACTTTGTGCCCCGGAAACTTTGCCAACGCCTTTGCGATGGCCTCTGCTTGTGAATACTTTCTGGGAACATGAACAGTCTTCAGCCCACTTGGGGCCAGCACGGTTCCAGCGTCGTTTCCATAGGACGCTTCTGCTCGGACGTCCATAACGGTGAAAAATCCGCAGGCCACAAGGGTTGCCACGCACAGCGTCTTGAACATCTTTCTTCTCCAATCCGGAACGGTTGGGATCTTGCTGACCGTAATAAGCTACTGGTGATTGCAGTGCTATGCAAACCGCCATTGCGTCTGCTCCCCGCACGTCCGTAACGTCTCACATGGGCTGACGCTTTCGCCCTTGAACGGTTCCGAAGACGGACAGTTCACTGTCTGAAGGTTGTCGGAACTTGTCGAGGTCAGAATTGTCAGTCTTTGTTGCCGCGTACCGGTTCACCGAGACGGAACGTCGGTTTTTCGGGCATGGTCAGCGCCGCGTGCGTGTAGAAGGGAAACACGCTCCACTCGGTGTAACACAGCAGGTCGGGCTTGCCGTCGTTGTCGAAGTCACCGGCCCACGGATGAGGTCCGTGGCGAGTGATGTAGATGGGTTTGCCAAAATGGCGGAGGGGCTTGACCGCGTCGTACCGTGGCTCGGCGTTGGTGCCACGATTGAGGACCAGGAAGATGGTGTCGCTGCCGCGGCGGTTGGTTGCGGCACTGTACACGATGTCCTGCGTTCCATCGCCGTTCCAGTCGACCACGTTGATCCGTGCGCCGTGAAACTGCTTTCCACCTGCCTTGAGCGTTCGGTCCGTTCGGAGCCGCAGCCTTCCCGACGGGTCACGGTACCGAAGAAAACGGGTGAAGCTGTACTTGCTCCAGGCGCGTTGAACGACGTCGACCAGTCCATCTCCGTCGAAGTCACCGAACGCCGCACCGGTTCGCCAGTAAAACGGCTGAGTCTTGTCGGTCGGATACACGTGCGGCGAGTTGGCTACCAATCGGGCGGTGTGCGACCGAATCTCCGGCGAGTCGGGGAAGTCATCGACGATGATCTGATGCTGTTTGCCGAACCGGGGTTTTTTCAGCGTACCAATGTTCCTGTACCAGAAAATGCGATTCGTCTCGTTGGGGACGACGAGATCCGGCAATTCGTCGTCATCCCAGCGGACAAAAACAGGAAACGGATACCCCATGTCGTGCCAGCACCTGGGGGGGCCAAGCACCTGGTTGCGGAGCAATCGGATCGGTTTGCCTTCGGAGTGAATCAGTTCCGCTCGACCATAGGCCGGCCGGGATTTGGTTCCGTGATTGATGACGATCCGCGGCCAGCCGTAGCCTCCGCCGACGAGCAGGTCGTTGTCGCCGTCGTGATCCCAGTCGCATACGAAAGGCGTTGACTGATCGCTGAGCGATATCACGGCCGAATCTGAGACGGCCTGGCCCACGAACCGGAATGGTCGACGGGCGGGTTTGCCGGCGTCCTGTTGCTGGTCGCGGTCGGTGTTCCGCACAAACAGGGACACCGTCTCGTAGACGTTGCCACCCACCAGGATTCCCCGTTGAGGGCCATCGCTGACGGCTGCCAGGATCCGTGGCTGCGAGATTCTGTTGTTCACACCGGGGAGCAGACGAATCGGGCCGAATCGAAACCGGTCCCTGTCCAGGTTTTTCTTCCAGCCGACGTGAAAGCCGTTGAGGCCGGGGTCGTCGGGGGCGTGTTTCAGGCAGACGACGTCCCGGAGTCCGTCTCCATCCACGTCAAAGAAGCAGGGGGACGTGCCCAGGTCGATCGGTGTGGCCTTGTCCAACTTCAACGGCCATCCGGATTCGGCAAGGTTCCGGTACAGCGTGACCCGGCTGACCGCACCGCTTTCGGAGTTCCTGGTTCCGCTGCCGGAGACGATGTCGATGTCGCCGTCCCCATCGATGTCTGTCGCTCGGACCGGCCAGCCGGGTACCTTCATGGCGTTCCCGGCGACGAAGATCGGCATCCCGCCATCGTCTCTCCGTCCGGAATTCAGGTAGAACCGAATCACCCCCTCGGTCCGTGGTGAGTACACGATGTCGACCCGGCCATCCCGGTTCAGATCGACGAAGTCGCACCACATGTAGACCTGGTGGTCGAAATGCCTGAAGTCACGGGATGACTCGTCGTCGACGTACCGGATCCGGACAAGGTCACCGAACCGGAATTCTGCGAGATCTCCGACGCGGGGGTAACAGACGATGCCGCTCCAGGGGGAACCGGGGACATATGAGTAGTTCCAGCATCCGACGAGGTCCGGCTTGCCGTCACCGGTGAGATCGACCAGGCCGCTGTGATAGATCAGCGCGACAGGCCGAGCTTCCCCCGCGTTGTACCGCAGCAGATCCCCGTTGCCGATCATTGGTACGTGACTCTGCGGGGCCAACGCCGGTCGCTTCGGTGCCGTCCGAAATCGGATCCGGTATCGCTTGTGCTGAGGGTTTCGAATGACCCACTGCAGCCGTCCTCTGTCACCGTAGGCGAAGTCCTCCGTGCGTGCGTGAGGCACGACCGTCCCGGTTGACAGGTTGACGACATCAATCGAGTTGGGGTCCAGCACTCCGGGAATCTTGCGCTGTCGAATGACCTTCGCGAAGTCGATCACCGGATCGATCGGCACATTGCCCGTTGGAAGTGATGACGTGACGGTCAACTCGATCGAGTGTTGCGGGGCGATCGTGGCGGAAAGCAGCAGCAATGCCAACATGGTGTCAGTTCTGGATTGTGACGGGGGCGAACCGTCTGATGTTCTACCGGGGTTTCCGGTCCGGTGCGAGGTGGCCGCAGCATTCAATCCGCTGCGCGCAGCAGCAGGGCACGGCACCGGGTCGCATTCCGTCGCCGTCGTTCAGGACGCTTCGAAGCCCGGAAATGCCAAACTCGCACCGTGCCACGGGTTGCGACAAGATGCGAGTCCAAGCGAAGTGGGCAGGGGCGGAATCGAAC
>MDTE01033201.1_pt1 | contig 12088 bp, 9 predicted proteins | sample 811231 | NCBI WGS metagenome assembly MDTE01 (sample SAMN05326651, study PRJNA326480) | marine metagenome | isolation source: seawater | place: Indian Ocean: Red Sea | collected 2010
ATATGATTATATGATAATCATTGAGTCACCATATGAATGAAATCTATATTTTTTCTTAATGGCTTCTTCATATGCATGTAATATGAAATCTTTTTTTGCAAATGCTGCCGTCAACATCATCAATGTAGATTGAGGTTGGTGTAGATTTGTTATGAATTTATCACACATTTTAAAATCATAAGGAGGATAAATGAATTTATCTGTCCATCCTTTTCTTGCAGTAATTTGAAATCCAGAGACAACAACAGTTTCTAATGTTCTAACAGTTGAAGTGCCAACAACTCCTATTGATTTTTTATGACCCCTTGCTTTATTAATTATATCAGCAGTTTCTTGAGGAACTTGAAAAAATTCTGAATCCATTTGATGTCGAGTAAGATCTTCAACCATAATTGGTCTAAATGTACCAAGCCCTATGTGTAGTGTAATAAAAGCTAATTGTACGCCTTTTTTTTCCATTTTGGATAGGAGTGTATTGCTAAAGTGAATACCTGCTGTTGGCGCTGCAACAGAACCTCTTTCAGAAGCATAAACAGTTTGATAATAAGTTTTATCTGATGGTTTTGATTTTCTATCAATATAAGGTGGAAGTGGAGAGTGTCCTGCTTTTTCTATAAATGGATATAATGATTCTTGATCATATTCAAAACGCAATACTCTTCCCCCGGAAACAGTATTATCAATCACGTCACAGGAAATTTCTTTACTAAACCATAATTTGTTTCCAATTCGAACTTTCCTTGCTGGCTTAACCATGGCTTCCCACAGATCGTCTGCTAATTCTCTTAGCAAAAAAACTTCAACTTGTGATTCTGATTTATCTTTATTTGCATATAATCTCGCTGGGTAAACACGAGTATTATTCATTACCAGCACATCACCTTTATTAAAATAATCAACTATATCTGTAAATTTTCGATGTTCAACGGTTTGCTCTTTTCTATTTAACACCATTAATTTACATTGATCTCTTTTTTTCAAAGGATCTTTAGCAATTAATTTTTCAGGTATTTCTAAATCAAATTCAGATAAACGAGGGGGCTTTTCTACAGAACCAAAAAACATGTATTTTCCTTCCTATTAAAAAATTTTAAATTGATTGTCTTTATCGGGTTTTTCTACATCTAGATATCTAAATGTCTTTTCCAATGCTTTTCTTCCTCTGGAAGTTCGTTGAATAAATCCTTCTTTTATCAAATAGGGCTCATATACTTCTTCAATCGTGCGTGCATCTTCAGAAATTGCTACTCCGAGTGATTCTAGCCCAACAGGACCTCCATTAAATTTTTCAACTAATGCTTGTAAAATCCTACGATCCATATCATCTAAACCAAAAGCATCAATACCTAATCTGTTTAGTGAATTTTTTGCAACTTCAATATCAATTATCCCATTAGATTTTATTTGTGCAAAATCTCTAGCCCTTCTAAGAATTCTATTGGCAATTCTGGGCGTACCTCTACTTCTTCTTGCTATTTCAATTGCACCTTCTTTATTAATTTTGATTTCTAGAATTCCAGCAGATCTCATTATTATTTTCATTAAGTCTTTTTCATCATAAAAATCCAATCGTAATACCACACCAAATCTATCTCGCATTGGAGAAGTTAAATTTCCTAGTCTTGTTGTTGCGCCAACCAAGGTGAATGGGTTTAGGTTTAGTTGAACACTTCTAGCACTAGGGCCTTTATCTAGCATTATATCAATTGTAAAATCTTCCATTGCAGAATATAAATATTCTTCCACTACGCTTGATAAACGATGAATTTCATCAATAAATAGAACATCTTGCATTGCAAGATTAGTTAAAATTCCAGCCAAATCACCAGGCCTGTCTAATACTGGTCCTGAGGACACCTTAATATTGACATTCATTTCCTTGGATATGATTCCAGCTAAAGTGGTTTTTCCCAAACCTGGAGGACCAAACAATAGCACATGATCCAATGCTTCATTGCGTTGCATAGCTGCTTCAATATATACTTTTAAATTTTCAACAGTTTCTTTTTGTCCAACAAATTCATCAAATTTACTTGGGCGTAAAGATTTTTCAAGAGCTATGTCTTCTTCAAATTTATCAGGAGAAGTAACTTGATCAGGATTATTATAAGATTCTATCATAAATAAAGAATATTAATTTACAAAAAAATTGGCGCGAGGTAAAGGGGGGAATTTTTTAATTAAATTTTAACATGTTTCGTTTGTGTTTTCAAAACATATGAAATTATTTTTTCAGCTATACGATCTTTTCGATCTTTTTTTAATTCTTGTTTGTTGCCTTGTTTGTCAAAAATTATAACTCTGTTTGTAGATGATTCAAATCCAGCCCCTTTTTCATTGGCATAGTTTAATATAATGTAATCTGCTTTTTTGTCATTTAATTTTCTTAAGGCTTCTTTTTCTCCATTATGAGTTTCTAAGGCAAATGCAATTATTATTGCTTTGGATTTTCCATGAATGGATTTCAATATATCAGGTGCAGGCTTTAATTTTATGATCAAATCGTTTGAGGAACGTTTAATTTTTTCATTTGATATTTGCAAAGGTAAAAAATCTGCAATGGCCGCGGACATAAACACATAGTCCATTTTTTTTATATTGGAATTTACAGCTTCATTCATTTCCCTGACATTTTCAATTGTAATTAATTCAATACCAGGAATAGGAGATAAATTTACTGGACCAGAAATTAAAATGACTTCTGCCCCCATGTCTTTTGCTTTTGAAGCTAAGGCGTAACCCATTTTTCCGCTTGATTTATTTGAAATAAACCTAACAGGATCAATTGATTCTCTTGTTGGGCCTGCGGTTATGAGTACTTTTTTCCCCTCTAATGGAGTAGGCATTTCAAATAGAGAACGAATTCCATTCATGATTTTTTTTATATCAGGTAATCGCCCTTCTCCTTCATGTAAGCTTGCAAGTAATCCTTCTTCAGGATTTAATACGTATTTGCCTCGTTCTTTTAGTTTTTCAATAGCCTCTTGGGTAGCGGGGTTTTGCCACATTCTGAAATTCATTGCTGGGGCAAATAATGTAGGCTGCTCACATATGGATAAGGTAGTAGAAATAATTTCGTCAGCGACTCCATTTGCAGCCTTACATATAATATTTGCAGTAGCAGGCAATACAATTATGGCATCTAATTCAATCGCATTTTGTATGTGTTCCAATCCTGCTTTTGGAGTGTTTGGAAATAATTTTGTTAGCACCTCTGATCCTGATAATGCTGCGAATGTAGCCTTTCCAATGAATTTTTGAGCAGATTCACTCATCATTACTTGAACATTTGCACCCTCTTTTCTAAGCAAGCGTATAATTTCACATGCTTTATATGCAGCGATTGATCCAGTGACCATGATTAAAATATTTTTATTTTTCATTTTTTATGCAGACCATTAATCCATCTCTAATAGGTATTAACATATTAAAAACACGCTTATCATTTTGTATGAAATCTCCGGTTTTTCGTAAAATTTTTGCATCATCAGTCTCGGGATTGATGACGCTTCCACTCCATAGCATATTATCTAATATGATGATTCCACCATCTCTTATTAACATAAAACATCTTTTGTAATATTCTAAATAATTAATTTTATCAGCGTCTATGAATGCCAAATCAAATGATTTTGCTTTCATTTGCTCCAAACTACTTAATGCAGGTCCAAGATGTATGTTTATTTTATGCCCATCATGTGACTTATTAAAAAAAGATTGAGCTGTTTTAGCATGCTTTTCCATGATTTCACAAGTGTGTATCATCCCATCTTTAGGAAGTGCTTCTGCCATTTTAAGCGCGCTAAACCCTGTAAACATTCCGATTTCTAAAACATTTTTTGCTTGAATTGATTTAATCATGATTTGAAGAAAGTTACCAACCAATTGTCCACTTATCATTTGAGGTATTTCTTCATTATTCCAAGTATGTTTTTCTAATTCATCAAGAATTGTTGAATTTATTGCTGAATGATTATTGCAGTAATCTTGTATGATTTGTTGATTTTTATTTAATTCTAGCATTATAATTCATTTTTTTGATTTAATATTAATAATTCATCAAAACCCCCGATTGGTTTATCATTAATAATGATTTGTGGAATTGTATATCCTCCAGTTAATTCCATTAATTTCTCTCTGCTAATCCCTTCTTCATCTATATTAATTGTTTCATATGACAACCCTTTGTCATCCAGCAGTTTTTTTGCTGCAATGCATGAACCTCACCAATCTCCAGAATAAATTTTTATCATTTTAATAGTTTATTTAGACTTAGTAATTTAAGGCATTATGAATAGTAAATAGAAAATCAAAACAAAGGAGCAAAAATTGTTGAAAATTGGAGATAAGGCGCCAGATTTTACATTACCTGATGCAGATGAAAATATTATTTCTTTAAATGATTTATTGGGAAAAAAAATGATATTATGGTTTTTCCCTCGAGCTAGTACTCCCGGCTGAATGATGGAAGGAAATGGATTCAGGTCTGAATTCAAAAAATTTCAAGAAAAAAACATTCACATTATAGGATGCTCTGCAGATTCTCCAAAAAAACAAAAAAATTTTTGTGAGAAACAAGGGTTTCAATATCCTTTGTTATGTGATGAATCTCATGATATGTTAAAATCATATGGAGTATGGGGTAAGAAAAAATTCATGGGAAAAGAATATATGGGAATAACCCGTTTGACATATGTAATTGATGAAAAAGGAATAATAGAAAAAGTATATGAAAAGGTAAAGCCCTTATCTCATGCTAATGATATTTTAAAAGATTTAAGTTAAACATAATGAATTTTTTTCATAAAACAGCTGAAACATTACGTCAAGGCTCAAAGACTTTGTCACAAAGATATTATGTGAATGATGCTATTTTAAAAAAAGAAATGACTAATATTTTTCATGGTGGTTGGATTTGTTGTGGGCGGATTCAAGACATTCCAAATATAGGGGATTTCAAGCTTTTAAATCTTGATAATGAAAGTATTATTATTCTAAGACATGACAAAAATAAATTTATTGCTTTTTATAATATTTGTCGTCATAGGGGAACAAGGATTTGCATTGATGAATGTGGTAATTTTTCAAAAACCATTCAATGCCCATACCATGGTTGGACTTATGGTTTAAATGGGAATTTACATGTTGCCCCCAATATGGATGCCGTGGAAGACTTTGTAAAAGAGGATTTTTCTTTACATAGAGTTCAATTAGCAGAGTGGAATGGATTTATTTTTATTAATTTATCTGAATCTTCTAGTGATTTTTTATTTGAATTTTCCTCTTTGATACATTTATTTGATGATTGGGAAATGAAAAATTTGTTAACATTGGAAAGTAAAACTTATGATGTTAATTGTAATTGGAAATTAATTATTCAAAATTATTCTGAATGTTATCATTGTCCATTAATTCATCCATCATTAGCTAAAATAACTCCATATTTAGGAGGAAGGAATGATATGGTTTCTGGCCCATTTTTAGGAGGGTTTATGGAAATGAAATATGATAGCATTACAAAAAATGGCAATTTATGTGCACCAACTTTAGGAAAATTATCCAAGGAAAAATTAAATCGTGTTTATTATTATTCTATTTTCCCCAATTTATTATTAAGCTTACATCCAGATTATATTATGTATCATCTTGTATGGCCTATGGGAGTAAATAAGTGTAAAATTTCTTGTAGTTGGTTATTTTCAAATAAATTGCTTGAAGAATCAAATCATAATCCAAAAAATGCGATAGATTTTTGGGATAAAACCAATTTAGAGGATTGGAAAATTTGTGAACAATCCCAATTAGGAATTAATTCAACAAAATATATGCCAGGACCATATTCAGGACAAGAGAGTCTTCTTGCAGCATATGATGAATATTATTTAAGGATGTTGAAAGAAAATTAAGATATGGATAATTTTTTTTGAATGATTTCAACTACATTTTCAGCATTCAATCTTTCTTGTTTCATTGAATCTCTATCTCGAATTGTAACTGTTCCGTCTTCTTTTGTTTGGCCATCTATCGTAATGCAATAGGGTGTTCCAGCCTCATCATGTCTTCTATATCTTTTTCCAATTGAGTGCTGTTCATCATAACGAGCATTAATACCGGCCTTGAAAAATTTAGATACTATGTCTCTGGCAATTTCTGGTAAACCTTCTTTCTTAACTAGAGGTAAAACAGCGGTTTTTATGGGGGCAATTTTAGGATGAAATTTCATGACAACTCGAGAACTTTCACTTCCATCAGAATTAGGGACTTTTTCTTCATGATATGCATCCAATAAATATACTAATAATCCTCGAGTAGCTCCTGCTGCAGGCTCAATGACATAAGGAGTATATCGCCATCCATTTTTACCTGTTTCTGGGTCTGTTTTTTGTTGATCAAAATAACTTAATTTAGAGCCTGAATGTTCTTCATGTTTTTTTAGATCATAATCGGTTCTGCTAGCAACACCTTCAAGTTCATCATATCCCCAAGGATATTCATATTCAATATCATAACATGCATCTGCATAATGAGCAAGTTCACCTTTTTCATGTAGACGGTATCTAAATTTATTTGGATTATTTGCTAAACTTTGCCACCAATTCATTCTAGCATCTCTCCAATACTCCAACCACTTTTTTTGTGTGCCCGGTTCAACAAAAAATTCCATTTCCATCTGTTCAAATTCACAAGATCTGAAAATAAAATGTTCAACTGTTATTTCATTTCTAAAGCTTTTACCCATTTGAGCTATTCCAAAAGGAATTTTCATGCTCATTGATTGTTGACAATTTTGAAATTGAACGAACATGGCTTGAGCAGTTTCTGGTCTAAGATAAACAGCAGATTTTTTTATTATTTCATCTATTCCTGAACGAATTTCTTTTTCATTCATTTTTTCATTTTTATTAATAAATGAAGAAATTTCATTCAATACATCGACAGGTCCAATTTGGCTTCTAAACATAAGATTAAACTGTCTTTCTTCGCTTAAAAATGGACTACCAAAAGTAGGGCCCACATATCCTCGAAAAGGGAACGTCTCTACTGGTTTATTTGAATCATCAGTGAAAAAGCCGAAAGAATCACTATTTATAACCTTTAATCCCTCTAGTTTTTTTCCACTTCTTTTTAATTCTATATTAAATCTTTTTTTAATAATTTCTTGAAAGGATTTTGCTTGGCCTTTATCTATGCAAACAATTGGGAGCTCATCTCCTGATTTTGGCCTAGGAGCCTTATCAGCTCTAAAACGTTCTTTGCTTATTAAGCAATCTACTAAAGGATCTGAAAAGCCTGCTAAATGACCAGAAGCATGCCACACCTTTGAGTGCATAATTATAGATGCATCAATTCCAATTATGTTTTCTCTTTCATGAACCATTGATTTCCACCATTCATTCATTATGTTCCTTTTTAATTCAACTCCTAAAGGTCCATAATCATAAGCAGATTTCAATCCACCATATATTTCACTACTTTGGAAAATAAATCCGCGCTGTTTGGATAAAGAAATTATTTTATCCATTAATGTATGTTGTTGATTTTCAGACATTATATGTAAAGTTTAAATAAATAAAATCATATTTGTTATTTAATGAAAATTTACCAAGTTCAAAGGTAGTTGAACAATGTATTGTAGATATATTAATTTTTTTTAAATCTTTTTTTTGCTGGGCCTTTTGCTTTTTTATTTGCAATAAGTTCCATTGCTAATTCTAATGTAATATCATCTATTGGAGTTGTTTTTGGAAGGGTTGCATTTATTTTTCCATCGGTTACATATGATCCATATCTGCCATTTTTAATTTCTAAAGTATTTTTTGTTTTTGGATCAACCCCTAATTCCTTTATGGTTTGACTGCTTGTTTTTTTTCTATCTACAGATAATAATTCTACGGCCCTTTTGATGCTTAGATTTAAAATATCATCAGGAGGATTAACACTAGATGTTTTTTTTCCACACCTAATATAAGGGCCAAATCTACCAATGTCTACTTTAATGGGTTCCTTGCTTTCTGGATGATTTCCAATATTTTTAGGCAGACTAATTATGTCTTGTGCAATTTTTGGGGTAATTTCTTCCATTTTCATGCCAGGCAACAGGGATTTCATTTTTTTTCCACATTGAATATAAGGTCCGTATCTACCATCTTTAAGTAATATGGGCTCTCCCGATTTAGGATCATTACACATTTCTATTGGCCCATCTGCTTTTTTCTTTAAACTCGCAATGGCTTCATTGAAATTTATTTCACTAGGTATGAAGTCATCTGGCAAATTAGTATTTGCATCTTCCCCCTGTAAGTAAACACCATATCGTCCTATTTTTATTGCTATCAATGCATTATTATCCTTTAATTCCATAATGGTTCGCGATTTGTCTTTGTCAAATTCATTTTCTAATAATTTTTGTAAACCTGCAGAACCATTGTTGTTTCCAAAATAAAATTGATTTAAAAATTCATCTGATTTCATCTCATTTCTAGAAATAGAATCCAATGTATTTTCTAAATTAGCAGTGAATTGTAAATTAACCATATCCGTAAAATAACGTTCTAAAAATTGGACAACTGCATAAGCAGTAAATGTAGGAATCATTGCACCTTTAACTTTTCGTATATATCCTCTTCTTTGAATGTTTCCCATGATTGTTGCATAAGTTGAAGGTCTACCAATGCCTAAGTTTTCTAATTCTTTTACTAAAGAAGCTTCTGTATATCTTGGTGTTGGTTTTGTGAAATGTTGTTTTGGCATAAATGAGTTTGCATCTAATTTTAAACCTTTTTGAAGAGGAGGGAGAACTGACTCCTTATCATCTTTGTCTTGATTTGGGTCATCAATGTCTTCAACATATGTTTTTAAAAATCCAGCAAATTGAATAATTTTTCCTTTTGCTTCAAATTGACCTTTATCATTTTCAATGGAAACCTTGGTCATTTGTAATTTTGCTGCCTTCATTTGACTAGCGATGGTACGTTTCCATATTAAATCATATAATTTCCATTCTATTTCTTCTAGGTTGTTTTTTATTTCATCAGGAAATTTAAAAGTTGAACCTGCAGGCCTAATGGCTTCATGTGCTTCTTGTGCATTTTTAACCTTACTTTTATATGTTCTTGGCTTATCAGGTAAAAATTCATCACCAAATTTATTTTTTATGATATTGCGACTTGCTGTAATTGCTTCATTTGAAAGGCTAACAGAATCTGTACGCATGTAAGTAATATATCCTTCTTCATAAAGGCGTTGAGCCGTTCTCATTACCTGTTGAGAAGACATACGTAATTTTCTAATTCCTTCTTGTTGCAGAGTAGATGTTATAAATGGTGGATATGGATTTTGTGTGATTGGTTTTTGTTCAATATCAGAAACCTCCCAATTGGAAACATTAAATTCTCCACTTAATTTTTTTGCTAATTGTTCATCTAATGCTAGTATGTTTGATTTGCCAATTGAGCCAGTTTCCTTATTAAAATCTTTACCAGTCGCAATTTTTTTCTTTTCATATGATGATAAAATGGCTTCAAACTCATTTCCATCAGACGCAAACTGCGCACCAATACTCCAATATTCACTTTCAGTAAACTTAGATCTTTCTTTTTCCCTATCAACTACAATTTTTATTGCAGGGCTTTGGACTCTACCTGCAGACAATCCTCCTTTAACATTAAACCATAATTTTTTAGATACCTGATATCCCCATAGTCTATCCAAAATACGTCTGGCCTCTTGAGCACCCACTAAAGATTGGTCAATTTCTCGAGTATGATCAAATGATTCTTTAATGGCAGATTTGGTAATTTCATGGAAAACTAATCTTTTAATTGGAATGGCAGGATTTAATATTTCTTTTATATGCCAAGCAATTGCTTCTCCTTCACGATCTGGATCAGTTGCCAAGTATAATGTACTTGCTTTTTTTATGAGTTTTTTTAACTCTTTTATTACTTTGGATTTGTCTTTAGACTCTATATATGTGGGTTTAAATCCATTGTTTACATCTACTCCCAAATCTGATTTCGGTAGATCTCTAATATGACCCACGGAGGCCTCTATTTGATATTCTTTACCAAGATAGCGCTTAAGAGTTTTAGCCTTTGAAGGTGACTCAACAATGATTAAACTAGTAGAATTTGATGCCATATAAATTAAACTTACGTTAAAGAAGATCGTATGATCAAATATATTTTTTAAAATTTAAAATTTATTTCTCAATTGAGCTAATTAATGAAATACTTGTAATTTAATTTATGTCATATAAAGGAAATATCATTAAAATGAAAACCAAACTGATGGAAAAGGTGAAATATACTTTGTCATTAGGAAAGGATGATATTTTAATGAACGATTTAATTGGTAAGGAAATATTATTTACATGGAATGGTGAAATAATTTGTATTGCATGCGGCAGAAATACCAATAAATCATTTGCCCAAGGATTTTGTTATCCATGTTTTATCAAAGTGCCAGAAACATCTGAATGTATTTTAAGGCCAGAACTTTGTCAGGCACATGAAGGCATTGCAAGGGACATGGAATGGGCTGACAAACATTGTTTGCAAGATCATTGTGTGTATTTAGCCATTTCAAGCGGGTTGAAGGTAGGAGTAACAAGATTTGAACAAATTCCAACTCGTTGGATTGATCAAGGTGCTTGGAAAGCAATACAATTATCAAAAACTCCAAATAGACATATTGCCGGATCAATTGAAGTTATTTTAAAAGCTTATGTATCAGATCGTACTCAATGGCAACGCATGTTGAAAAATCAATTAATAGAAGGAATTGATTTATTGGAAGAAAAAAATAAGATGTTGAATCATTTGCCAGATGAATTAAAATTATATCTAAGCAATGATAATAAAATAACAGAATTAAATTATCCGGTTAATGAATACCCTCAAAAAGTAAAAAGTTTAAGTTTTGATAAAATTAGAGAAATTGAAGGAAAATTATGGGGAATAAAGGGACAATATTTAATATTTAATAACGGAGAAGTATTAAATATTAGAAAACATAATGGATATGGTGTGACATTAGAAGTTTAGATATACAAAATTTCCTGCGACCATTGTTCCTAAAACATCAATTTCTAATATTTCTTTTGCTTTGCAATTAATCAAATCATTTGACAAAAATGTTAAATCTGCATCAAATCCAGGCCTGATTTTTCCTCTTCTATGTTCTGCAAATTCTCCATAGGCAGCCCATGTAGTAAACATTTTCAAGGCATCTAATCGACCAACACATTCTTGAGGTTCCCAGCCATTTTTTGGATATCCTTCATGGTCTTTTCTAGTAATGGCTGCATAATATTCAAACAAAGGATTTCCTTCCTCAATGGGACAGTCAGATCCTCCAGGAATTTTACATCCTGAATCAATGAATGTTTTCCATCTTGAAATACGATTAAATCTCTTTTCACCAATTCTATCATCCATCCATCTCATGTCACTCGTACAATGGCTTGGTTGCATGGATGGGATAATTCCATTATTAACAAATTTAGGAATGTCTTCATCTTGTACCATTTGAGCATGTTCAATGCGCCAACGATGATTTTTAGATTTTTTGATTATATTTGAATAAATATCTAAAACCATTTTATTGCCTCTATCACCAATTGCATGAGTACATAGTTGAAAGCCAGATTTTTCACATTGACTTGCTAATTCTAGGAATTTTTCACTTTTAATTAAAATTAAGCCACAATTATTTGTTTCATCACAATATGGTTCCAAGAGTGCTGCCCCCCTACTTCCCAAAGCGCCATCAATAAATGCTTTGACCGAGCGTATGGTATATTTCTCAGATGAATGAAAACCATTTTTAAAAAATTGAGTTAAAAGTTTATCATGACTACTTCCAATCATTCCATAACATCTAATTGGTAATTCCCCATGTGAGTCAATTTTTTTTAATGTATCAATTGTAATTGGATCTTGCCATGCATCATGAATATTTGTAATTCCCCTTGAAACTATAATTTCAAAAGCAAGTTTCATCCATTTTTCAATTGTTTTTATTTGTTCTTTTGGAATTAGATTTTTTACGGGGTTCATTGCATTATCAATTAATATGCAATCATTAA
>MDTE01080932.1_pt1 | contig 12088 bp, 12 predicted proteins | sample 811231 | NCBI WGS metagenome assembly MDTE01 (sample SAMN05326651, study PRJNA326480) | marine metagenome | isolation source: seawater | place: Indian Ocean: Red Sea | collected 2010
ATATAACTCATCATATCGTCAGCTATCATTGGTATTCCACCTAAATGAATTTTTGCGTTCTCTCCATACCTGCTTATTATATCTCTGATTTCAGATATATTTTGATTATTTCTTATATTATATAAATTTTTATAATCTTCGTATTCTTTTAAAAATATTTTATAATTTATTTTTTCTTCTTTTGTTAATCCTATATTATTTAATCTTTCAAAATATTGATCTTTTATCTTTATGTATTCACTTAAACGCTTATCTTTTTTTAAATACACAACTATTCCAGAAGTTTTACCATCTGAACTGATGACATAATCTCTATAGATTGGACTGTTGAGAATTTCTTCAAAACCTCTTTTTTTATCTATTTCTGGATAAGCCAAAGTTTTATAATTCTTCAATCTTTCCATTAAATTTTCGTCAGTGCTTTTAAGTAGAGGTAGATCAATAATAGTTATAACACTGTCTACCCAAGTCAACTTCTCTATTTTTGACTTAAGCAATTGTAAATTTAGAATTGTCTCATTTTGAGTAAAATCTGAAACTGGTGAGTAAGTCATTACTAAAAAATCTTTTGTGCCATAACGTTCATTAATTTCTCTTAAATATTTTAAGTCTTTATCTCCCTCTAATAAAAGAGCATCAGAGGACGCGTCCAAATTAAAATTTTTTGCAAAATATATTGAAACCGTAATTGCAAACACAATTAGCAAAAGAGTTATTTTTGAGAAATCTATAACTATTTTTTTATAAATGTTAGACCACATCGAGATAATTCAGATATATCCTAAAATATTAATAACAAAAGAAAAAACTGGATTTAATTTTTACTCAAATCTTTAAATTTCGTGTAAATTCCCTCAAATTCAACTTTAATTGTGCCAGTTGGACCGTGTCTTTGTTTACCTAATATTATATCAGCAAGACCATTAACATCATTCATCTTTGACTGCCATTCAGCGTGCTCAATAGATCCAAGCTTTGGTTGTTTTCGCTCTAAATAATAAGCTTCTCGATAAACAAACATTACTACATCTGCATCTTGTTCAATTGACCCTGATTCTCTTAAATCAGCTAATTGAGGTTGTTTATCGTCTCTTTGCTCTACCGCCCTAGATAGCTGAGAAAGAGCTAAAACCGGAACAGAAAGTTCTTTAGCTAGTGCTTTTAAACCTTGAGTAATCTCTGAAATTTCTTGAACTCTTCCCTCACTTTTTTTGTTAGATCCAGGTCGCATAAGTTGAATATAATCAACAACTACCAAGCTTAAACCAAATAATCGTTTAATTCTTCTAGCTCTATTACTCAAAGTGGCAATAGTTATAGCAGGAGTCTCATCAATGTATAATGGTATCTCATAAATATTTCTTGAAGTTTCTATATATCTATTAATTTCTTCTTCGGTTACTTTCCCTCTTCTAATATCATCAGATCTTATTTTAGCTTGCTCAGATAAAATTCTTGTTGATAATTGTTCTGATGACATTTCTAATGAAAAAAAAGCAACAGATGATTTTTCTTGTCTTTTAAGAATGTGTTGTGAAGCGTTATAGGCAATGTTAGTTGCTAATGCAGTCTTACCCATTGAGGGTCTTCCAGCTAAAATAATTAAATCAGATTTATGTAAGCCACCTAATTTTTCATCTAGGTCTTTAAGTCCAGTTGGTACTCCTACTATGCCTTGATCATTTTGCATTGCGATAGTAGCCATTTCGATTGTTTGATCTAAAGCTTGATTAAATTTTAAGAAAGATTGAGAAAAACTTCCTCTTTCTGCCAGTTCAAAAAGTGATTTTTCAGTATTTTCAATTATTACTTCAGCATTTTCTTCCTTATCATTTGCATTAAGCGTATCAGATGATAATTTATCAGATATCATTACAAGTTCTCTTCTTAAAAACATTTCATGAACTATTTTGGCGTAGTCTAAAGCTTGTTTCATCGAACTAGAGAATCTTGTAAGTTTTACTAAGTACTCTGTACCCCCAACATCACTTAGCATGTTATCTTTTTCAAAAAAGTTTTTTAAGGTAATAGGATTTGCAATCATTCCTTTATTGTTTAGATTTTCGATAACTTCATAAATTTTTACATGTGCGGGATCATAAAATATTGAGGGTTTTATTATTGATGAAATTTCATCAATAATATCATTATTGACTAATACAGACCCCAATAAAGCTTGCTCGGCCTCTAAATTTGAAGGCTGTCTTTCGGGTTGCGTATTATGGATACTTTTAATTTCTTTCACATTTTTATTCTATTTGAAAGGGCAACCAATTAAAGAGAAAAGTTACGCACTTTTCTATTTGCACTGTGGAAAAGTTATTTTGATTGAATCTTGTCGATTTTAATAGAAATATTTGCCTGAACTTCGGAATGGAAATTCAAATCTACTTTAAATGTTCCAATTTTATTTAATTCTTCCTTTAAAATTATTTGAGAAGGATTTACTTCTGAGTTTGTTTTTTCTTTAATCATGTTTGAAATTTCTTTGGGTTTGATCGACCCGTAAAGATCTCCGTTTTCTTTGCTTTCTTTATAAAAAGTAAAAGATTTTTTATTGACCGATTTTGCAATTTCCTTAAATTTATTCTTTATCTCAACATTTTTTTTATTTAATTCATCTTTCCTTTTATTAACAAAATCTAAATTTTCTTTATTGTATCTTAAAGCTTTTCCCTCTCTTAGAAGAAAATTTCTTCCATAACCATTCTTGACTTTAACTTTGTCGCCAATATTTCCTAAATTTAAAATATTTTCTAAAAGAATTATTTCCATCAAATTAGACCTAAAATTTTAGCTTTTTTTATTTCTCTTGTGAGTTTTTTTTGTTTATTAAAAGACACAGATGTTATCTTAGATGAAATAATTTTTCCATTGTCCGAAGTGTATTTCTTTAAAAGATTGATATTTTTGTAATCAATTATTGGAGCATTTTTAATTGAAAGCGGACATTTTTTAGAAAATTTTCCATCATTTTTTTGAAAAAGACTTAACTTATTAAGTGAATTTATACCTTTTTTTTGAAATTTTTTATTTCGTCTTTTCATAAACTTATTTTTCTTTTTTGAAAAATTCGTTTTTAGTATCTAGTTTTTTGTATTTTACAGTTAAAGATCTTATAATAGATCCGTCAACTTTAATTTTTTTATCTATTTCACTCAAAGTGTCTTTATTACCTTCAAATTTATAGTGAATGTAGAAACCTTTTTTATAATTTTTGATCTTATGAGCAAGATTTAATAAGCCCCATTCTTCAACTTTTACCACTTTCCCAGAAGAACTATTAATTAGCTCGTTATACTTATCTTTAATATTTTTCAATTCTTTTTCGGCTAAGTCTTGTTTAGCAACAATTGTATTTTCGTAAAAAGCCATAATCTTATTGTTAATTAAGTTAATTTAATTATTTTTAAAGGTTGCTTTATACTATAATGATTAATTATATCAACAATAATTATTATTGATAAAATTAAATAAAATGAACGCTTTATTATTTCCAGGTCAAGGCTCTCAAGTTGTAGGCATGGGAAAAGAATTTTATGATAATTTTGACATTGTTAAAAAGATTTTTAAACAAGCAGACGAAAAACTGAATTTACCTCTTTCAAAAATTATCTTAGAGGGACCAGAAGAAAAACTTTTACTAACAAAAAATACTCAACCAGCAATTTTGACTGTAAGTTATTCAATATATAGAGTTTTAAGAGATGAGTTTAACTTTGAGACCGAGTTTAAATATTTTGCAGGTCACTCTCTTGGTGAGTATAGCGCTCTAGTATGTGCTAAATCTTTAAATTTTCCTGATGCAATTTATTTACTTCAACAAAGAGGTATTGCTATGCAAGAAGCAGTACCAGTTGGGCAAGGCAATATGATTGCTATCTTAGGTTCAAAAATTGATTTGATTAAAGATTTACTTAGTTCCTTAAAAAATGAAGGAGTTTGTGAAATAGCCAATGATAATGCCGAAGGCCAAGTTATTATTAGCGGAGATAAGAATAAAGTAAATCTATTAAAAACTTTGTTGAAAAATAATAATATTAAATCAATACCACTAAAAGTAAGTGCACCATTTCATTGTTCTCTAATGAAATCGGCTGCAGAAAATATGCGAGAAAAAATCAATAACACATCTTTTAATAAACCCACCATTAAAATCGTGAGCAATGTAACTGCTGGACCTGTAAATGATCAAAATCAAATTAAAGATCTTTTAATTAAACAAATTTTTTCAACAGTGAAGTGGCGTGAGTCTTTATTAACAATGTCAAAAGATGGAATTAATAATTTTATCGAAATTGGCCCAGGAAAAGCTTTAGTTGGAATGGTCAAAAGAACATTAAAAAATTCAAATAGCTTTTCAATCAACTCAATAGCTGATATTAAAAATTTGATAAATGGAATTAAAAAATAAAAAAATTTTGATTACTGGCGCAACAGGAGGAATAGGCAACGCTCTTGTTGATAAATTTAATTCTTTTGGTTCGAAAATTTTTGCAACTGGCACTAATGAGGAAAAATTAAATAAATTAAAATCTAAATACTCAGAGATTCATATTGAAAAATTCAGACTTGATGAGCACGATAAAATTGAAAATTTTATTAATACAGTAGAAAAAAAATTAGATGGAATTGATGTGTTAGTAAATAATGCTGGGATTACTCTTGACAATTTATCGATTAGATTGACAGATGATAATTGGAAAAGAGTTTTAGACATTAACTTAACTTCTACTTTTTTGATGTGTAAGCACACTATAAAAAAAATGCTTAGAAAAAAGTATGGAAAAATAATTAATATTACATCAATTGTAGGCCATACAGGAAATTTAGGTCAGGCAAATTATTCTGCATCTAAGGCTGGGATAGTGGCATTTTCAAAAAGTTTAGCAATAGAGTACGCAAAAAAAAATATTAATATAAATTGTGTTTCACCAGGATTTATCAAAACGGAAATGACAGAAAAAATAAATGAAGAATTCAGGAAAAATTTAGTAAGTAAAATTCCATCAGGTAGTTTAGGCACAGGGGAAGATGTTTCAAATTGTGTAGCTTTTTTAGCCTCTGATATGGCAGGCTATATTAATGGAGAAACAATACATGTAAACGGCGGAATGTATATGGCTTGACAATTCTAATTAATAATCTATTAAGAAAATATACACGAAAGGATTTCATGTCGGATGATATTAAAAATAAAATAAAAAAAATAGTTGCAGATCACTTGGGAATTGAGGAAGAGAAGGTTACGGAAGAAGCTAGTTTTATTGATGATCTTGGTGCCGATAGTTTGGACACCGTTGAATTAGTAATGGCATTTGAAGAGGAGTTTGGATCAGAAATTTCTGATAGTGAGGCGGAAAAAATATTGACTGTTGGTGACGCAATAAAATTTATCGAGAGTAAAGCAAGTTAAAAAATTCATCAAATACAATGAACGTTGATGGAGAAAATATTATGGTAATTTTGTCTTCTCCATCTGGGGTTGGGAAAACAACCTTGACTAAGAAAATTCAACAAAAATATCACTCATTTAAAATTTCAGTTTCTCATACTACTAGAGCAGCACGATCAAATGAGGTTAACGGTGTTGACTACTACTTTGTTTCACAATCTGAATTTGAATTGTTGATAAAAGAAAAAAAATTTTATGAATATGCGAAAATATTCGAAAACTTTTACGGCACATTAAAAGAAAATGTTGATAAAACAATTACTAAGAATGACATTATTTTTGATATAGATTGGCAAGGCACTCAACAGCTTTCAAAATTTGAAAATTTAAAACTAATTAAAATATTTTTAATTACTGAAAATAAAGATGAGTTAAAAAAAAGGCTTTTAAGCAGAAATCAAAATACAGTAGCTGAAGTAGAAAAAAGATTTAATGCATTTGACGATGACGTGAAGCATTGGAAAGATTACGATTATATCATAATTAATAAAAATTTAGATGTCTGTTTTAAACAAATAGAAAATATTATTATAAATTCAAAAAAAAATTTAAGTTCTTTGTTCTAAAATTTCAGTAATTTTATAATATATATCTGGGCTCAGTTCAGAGGGTCTCAAATTTAAATTCAATTTTCCTAGTTTTTTGAGCTCTGAAGATTTTAAGATTTTTTTTATATTTTTATTAATCATTTTTCGTTTACTTGAAAAAAGAATATTGGTAATTTTTTCTAAATTATTTATATCCATTATGCTAAATTTTTTTTTTATTATTGGTTGAAAGTGTATGACTAATGAAGTGACCTTTGGTTTTGGAAAGAAACAATTTGGGGAAACAACGAATTTGTTCAAATATTTCAGCCTTAAATTTGTTAAAATTGATATTCTTCCGTAATTTGTTGATGGATAATTGCTTAAAATTTTATCTCCTAATTCCTTTTGAAACATTAAAATTAGATCTTTAAACTTCGGAGGCCAAATTTTACCTTTTAAAATTTTTACAAGTATTTGAGATGAAATATTATATGGGAGATTTCCAATAATAATCGAATTAGTTTTATAAATTTTTTCCATATCAAATTTTAAAACATCTACGTTAAAAATTTTGATATTTTTACTTTTTAAATATCTAATTTTTAAATTCTTACTCAAATCATTATCTTTTTCAATTAAAGTAAGACTTTTAGGGTTTTGCTTTATTATTTCAGAAGTTAATGATCCTTTTCCTGGGCCAATTTCAATTACATTTCTATCTTTTAACGATGATAAGTTGATAATTTTCTTTATAATATTTTTATCTAATAAAAAATTTTGACCAAGTGATTTTTTTGGAAATTTCATTTAACGACTCTTTTTATTAAATTAATGCATTTCAATAAACTAGTTGTATTAGCTTTATTTTTTCCAATTATATTTGTTGCTGTGCCGTGATCAGGTGATAATCTTAAATATTTTAATCCTAAAGTTAAATTAACAGCATCATATTTAAATAAGGTTTTGAAAGGAGTTAATACTTGATCATGGAACATGCCAATTATGATGTCAAAACTCTTAAAACCTTTTATAAATAAGGTATCTGAAACATGGGGACCACTCACATTAAATCCTAACTTTTTCAATTTTGAAATAGCAGGAATTATAATTTTTTTTTCTTCAGAACCTTCTCTTAATTCTGCATTATGAGGATTCAAACCCAATATACATATTTTAGGTTTTCTTTTAAAATTTTTTTTAAACCAAATTGATATTGTTTTTACTTTATTCTTAATTTTAAATTTTTCTATATTTTTAGAGATGTCTTTTATATCGATATGAGTTGTTAATGGTGAGACTGCCAATTTTTCGTTCCAAATAAGCATTACTTCAGAATGATCTTTAATACCGCACTTTTTTGCAAAAAATTCAGTTACACCAATTTTGCTTTTTTTAAGAAGTTTTTTATCAATCGGAAGGTTTATAATGGCTTTAACATTTTTTTGCAGTCCAAAATTGTGCAAAAGATTGAGTGATTTGACAACAAATCTCGAGGACTCTGGTTTTGAAACCCTAAATGGCTTATCAAATTTTAAGTGTATGTCTATTATTTTTAATTTTGTTTCATTTTGAGCTTGATTTAAGTTTTTAATTTTAATTGCATTAAAAGTATAATTAAGTTTTTTAAATTGCTTTTTAAGCAATTCGTAATTTGAAATTAGATAAATATTTTTTTTGGTAGTATTATTTAATTTTTTCCAAATCTTACCAATTAACTCTGAGTTAATACTATTTGGATCACCAGTAAAAATAATTATTTTATTTTTCATTTATACTCAATAAGACTTGTATTCTTAAGCTTAGATAGATGGCTCCGTGAATAAAGCTCAAATAATTCATTTTTCTTTTGTTTGATCAAATTTTCTTTAAGTTTAAATTTATTTATATCTTCTATTTGAGATATTTTCATATCAATTAGTTTTAAAAACAAGAAACTTTCTTGTTTTGGAATTGGTTCTGAAATTTCACCAATTTTAAAATCTTTAATTATTTTTAAAATTTTTTCAGATAGAGATTTTTCATTTACCCATCCAATTTCACCATTATTATTTGAAGACGGAGAAATACTGTATCTTAATGCTGTCTTTTCAAACCCTATTTCATTAATTTCCTTTTTTATCTGTATAATATTATTTTTGTCTATTTCATTATTATTTTTTGGTATTTCTATTTCAGCTAATTTAAATTCTTTAAGCATTAAACTTTCTTTCATAATTTTTGAAATTTCTTTATCTATTAATTCTTCATTTAAATTTATTTTTTTAGAATAAATATTAAAAATAAGTTTTTGCCATTTTACTTGAGTTTCTACTTCGTCCAAAAATAAGTCAAAATCAATTTCATTTTTATTAAATTCTTTTTTAAGATACTCCATATCTCTAGATGTAATTGATCTAATATAATTACTAACCTGTTTTGAATCATTTTTTATATCAAATCTTGATAACTCAATTTTTTTAAGTTTATTTTGAATACATGAGTTTAATGCATTCTCTTTAACCTTATTTATATTTTCTTGGTTAATAGGTTGATTAGCTAAATATAATGAACTCAAAATTTTATTTTTAATATCGTAATTAGTTATTATTTCGTTTTCTACTTTAACTACAATATTACTTTGTGCGTTTACTAATGTGTGTGAACTATTAACTAATAAAAAGAAATATATTAAAAAAATTATTTTTTTTGTCATTCTGCAAAAGATGGGGAATTGATACTTCCAAATGGAACTAAAGTAATTTTAAACATAAGAGAATTTTCTGGCTCAATTTCAGAGTCAGTATAAAATTCTCTTCTGTATACTAATCCAGCTCTTAGACAATCATTTAAGTATTCATAGCTTAGATTATAAAATTCTGAAGAGTCTGTAACTAAATTTCTTTTGGTTTCAAATGAGAAAACGCCATTACTATCTTTTAAAAAATCTATTTTTGTTTGAAAATACTCTTGATCACCTATGTGTTTCTGTTCCAATAAATAGTTGAAATCAAACTTAATTGGATTTAGATCAATAGTTGTACCCACCTCGTTATAGTTAAAATCGCTATAATTTTGGTCTAAAGAAAAATTGTAATATATTTTTGAATTATCAGTTAAATTATAATTTGCATTTCCTACTACATCAGACATTTTTTCGTCCATACTTGATAAGGAAGACATTTTTTTATTCTCTTTTTCATTAATTACTTGGGCTAAAGAAAAATCAAATTCTTTACTATTTTTATTTATTTTATAATCAAAACCAATTGTTGAACTTAAACCAGTCTCAAAATGGTTAATATTATCTAATCTATCTATATCAAATGCTTTATCAGGGTCTAAACGAGAAATATCTGCGTCCTCTAGTTTACGCATACTACCCGGTGAGTATCTTAGAAGAAACTTAGGTTTTAAACTATGCTTGGTATGATTAACTTTTTTCTCTAAATCAATTTCGGAGAAATAACCAAATGCCCCGTATAGTTCTGCTGTTGTATCTTTTTTATATTGCTCAATATTTCTAGTTTCATAGTTTACATTTTTAAAGTTTAGAGAAAATTTGCTTTTGAGACCAGATTTAAAAAAAACTTCTTTTAAATTCCAATCAAAATCATTCACCAAAAAATTTGTAAATTTATTTGTATCATAATTGTGAACTTTATAATTGCTTTGAAGGTCTAAATTACCAAATCTGTTATCACTTATTAGATTTCTGTCTAATGTTATCTCAGGAAAAATATATTCGTATTTATCATTATAATTTTCATTCAAAGTTTCAAATACACTTGCGTTTAAACCAAAAAAAGTTTTTTCATCTTCATGCGTAAAGTCAATTGAATTTTCTAAGGCTTCAATTTCTTTGTCTACCAACTTTGAATCAATTTTATATAATTTTATATATTTATCATTAGACACGTCTTGAATGGAGACACTTAAAGCACTTTCAGAGTTACCTTTACTAAAATTTTTTACAAATTTAGAGAAAAAGTGAGATTTTTCTCCAGCCTTTTTCTTCCCAATATTTTTTTTGTAACCTTTTGTGTAACCAAAGTCTGCCAGTAAATTAGCATTCTCATATGCTTGGTGATACTCTCCAAGAAACAGAGGATTTTCTGAAGCAAAAAATTGATTTGTAATCGTAAAATTTTTATCAGGACTAATGGCCCAAAAATAGGGTACAGACACTGAAGAACCCAAATTTTTTGTATTAGATAAAATCGGAGGTAAAAATCCTGATCTTCTATTTACCGTTGGATCTGGGTGAGAAAGTCTTGGTATATAAAAAATTGGTATATCATAAACTTTTATAATTGCATTATTATAATAAATTGTTTTAGTTTTATTATCATGCATCATTTTTTGAGCCTGAATTGTCCATGGAGGGCACTTATCATTTTCTCTGTAATCACATAATGTAAAAACACTTTTATTGAATAAACTTTTTGTTTTACTAATTTTTAAAGTATTCGCAAATACTCTAGGCTTGTTGGCATCATTTATTTTAAAGTCCTCGTTATTTATATAAGTTTTAATATCTGAACCAAGAATTTCTTTTTTTTTGGTATCAATATATAACTGTGAAAATTCATATTTGTTATTTATAGAATCATTTATTTCAATATTTCCAACTGACTTAAAGATATTTTCTTTTATTAAATATTCAAAGTTTTCAATAAAGATTTTATTATTTTCTTTATCAGTAATAGTTGCCTTTTTATCTGATATAATAAAATTTTTGAAATTATCAAATTTAATATCTGAACCTTCTAGTAAATATTTTTCAGATGTAACTATTTTTGTTGGACCTACGCTTGAAAAAATTTTTGTTCTTTCACTATACTCTGCATAATTGGTTTCAATTACATCTCCCTCTTTGTTCACAGCAATAATATTATTCTTAAGTTTAATAAAACCTGTTTTTTTATTGTATTCAGCGTAGTCACTTTTTATAATATTTTCATCTTCTGTTTTTATTTCAACGTTTTCTTCAAAAATAGAAATTTCAGTATTTTTATCTAATTTGATATTCTTAGACTGAATAATTATATTTTCGGCAAATAAACCCGTTTTAATAAAAAAAGTAAAAAAAATTATAAATAGTTTACTTTTCATTTATTTGAAGCACTCCTATAAATGTGAACAGGCTTAATACAATAACTGGTGCCCACACTGCTAATGTTAAAGGTATTCTATCTGTCTGACCTAAAGCTAAGGATAAATCTTTAAAATAGAATATTAGCACTGTTATCATTAAACCTAATATAATAAATTTTATATTGTCAGACCTTTTAAGAGTATTAAGAGTAAGTACAGCAGCGAGTGCTGTCATTAAAAATAGAAAAAAAGGCAAAGATAGCATCGAATGTATGCTTTGATTAAGGAAATTTTCACTATAACCGTTATTCAATAAATTAGTATAATTAACAATTAAATCAATAAAAGATAATGTGTCAAAATTTTTAAAAAGACTATTTATTTTATCAAAATTATAAATAGAGCTTATTTGATAATTTTCGAAAATTTCACCAGTAAGTATTCCATCTAAGGGTTTAAAAATTATGCCCTTATTTAAAATCCAATCATTATCTTTAATATTAGCTTTTTCAGCTACAATTTTTTCAATCAAATTTGATTTTTCATCTAAATGAAAAATTTGTACATCTATCAAATTATATCCTTCAGCTTTAGAGGCAGAAATTATTCTTTGTTTTGAATTAAAATTTTCTTTTATCCATACACCATTTTTATTAAATGATATCAGGTGCTCAACATCTCTAGAATAATTTGATTTTGTTTTTTCATAGTATTTCGACATTGTAGAAGTAATTGGGTTTAATAGAAAAAGTATTAACCATCCCAATATAAAAGATGTTATTGCAAGAATAAAAAAGATTTTAATATTCGAGTAACCAAAAACCTTTAAGGTTAATAAGTCCCTATTATTTCTAATAGTTAACATAAACCACATACTTGATAAAAAGATAATAAAAGGAAAGAATTTAATAATCATACTAGGAATATAAATACTAGTTAGAATTAAAGGTAAAGTAATACTAACATTTAAATTCTTGAAAAATTCTACTTCCTCAAATAAATTTAATATAATTCCAAAACAATAAAATAC
>MDTE01001832.1_pt1 | contig 12087 bp, 10 predicted proteins | sample 811231 | NCBI WGS metagenome assembly MDTE01 (sample SAMN05326651, study PRJNA326480) | marine metagenome | isolation source: seawater | place: Indian Ocean: Red Sea | collected 2010
AATTGATACAGGTGAATCGGATTCAAGAATTTTTTCAAGACGAGATTTTTCATCGATTTCAACAATCCTGGTTGCTTTGTACTCAGGACGATTTTCCTGATCCTTGTGATTCTTCCTCGTCCATTTTGCTTTCCAATTTGCATCTTTGCATGTAACATCTACGTTGAGTTCCCAGAAAGGTTTGGGTACGTGTGCAAGAATGTCTAACTCATGGTCGACAATCATCGCTAGGGTTGCAGTTTGAACTCTTCCAATAGAAAATGAAGCCCCATCTCTTTTTGTTTTAGGCATGGAGATTGAAGCGATTCTTGACCCATTCATCCCAATAATCCAATCAGCCTCTGAACGGGAATAAGCGGCATCACTAAGCGGGTCAAAATTGTTTGATGATTCACGCCTCTCCCAGGCTTCTTTGATGGCTCCTTCTGTCATGGATTGTAACCATAGTCGAGTGATTGGGGCTTCGACACCTGCCCATTGAATGATGCGACGGAATATGAGTTCGCCTTCCCTAGCCGCATCACATGCATTGATGACCTCTTTGATTGATTTATCTTTCAAAATTTTCTTTATGGCTTGAAGTTGTTTCTTGCTTTGCCCTCTCCCCTTAACGGGTTGAACCTCAAATTCCGATGGGATGAAGGGCAATTTATCAACAGATTTCCACCAATTCTTCAACTCATCATCGTATTGTTCTGGTGTTTTCAATTCCAAAAGATGGCCAACTGCCCAAGTGATAATGAGGTCGTTTCCCTCCCAGTGAGTTTCATTATTTTTCGTGGCGCCCAATATTTTCGCAAGGTCATTTGCAACGCTTGGTTTCTCAGCGATGACAACCTTGGTCATATCATCGGGGGCCATGGAGGCATTACTTCAAGGCTTTGCTTGGTCCAAATTATTCAGGTACGTAAGTACCTGTGAATTTTACCAACCTTTCTCTAGCATCATTTTTCTCTTACCAACCTCGTTCCAAGTTTGTAAAGCGGCCTTCCCACCACAACCTTGGCAGCCGGGGTATCCGGCCTCAAGTAATTCATCACAGGTTGATACAAAATCATTCCACAAGTGATTTCCAGGTACCCAACATAACTTTTCGTTTGGGGCCTCACCACCCAGTTGAAACAATCCTTCCGCCTTGTGAAATCCCTCAACAATTTGCGGTAATTGATGCCTTTCAGGGATTTTTTCCGCAATACGTTCAACTAATTTTAACGCTGAAAATCGGTCATGCACCGGGACACCAAGACGGACGCCTTCTGTTCTGAGAAATCGACGTGCGGCTTCTCGCAGCGATCCCCATCGTGCATCAGATTGGTCCATGTACCATCTAAGCGAGGGCAAGCCTTGAATGATGTGTTTTCATGCGACCACCCATGGGGTTGTTCTTTCGGTTATTTAGCCGGCCAGTATATGCAATCCTAGGCAGTGAAAGAAGCCATAATTTCGCCCTTAAATCGCTTAAATTCATCACCTATCTTCCTTTTTCTAAATCGATTATTTCTTTGATTTACAAGCCCAAAAAATTACCATCACATTGCTTTGGCATGGATTTCCCCAATCCATTAGGCCTTGCCGCAGGTATGGATAAAAAAGGCGAAGCGCTTTCCGGATGGGAATCTTTGGGATTTGGTTTCATAGAGATGGGGGGTATCACCTCTGATGCCCAACCGGGAAATCCCAAACCGAGAATGTTTCGATCACATCGTAATCAGGCCTTAGTGAATCGAATGGGTTTCAACAATCCTGGCCGTGAAGCAACAGCAAAAAGACTGGCAAAATCATTTCAAAGCAGGAAGCCAATTCAAGTCCCACTATTCATTAATTTAGGAAAATCCAAAGCAACGCCTATCGAGAATGCGCATGAAGATTATGCTCAAACCGTTTCGTCATTGAACGAATTTGCTGATGCTTTTGTTATCAACGTCAGTAGTCCTAATACTCCTGGATTGAGGTCTTTGCAATCTCCAAAGCAATTGAAAAATGTCATCGAGGCAAGTCAAATTGCGAATGAAAAGAATGTTCCAATGTTGGTGAAGATTTCTCCAGATTTAGCGGATGATTCCATCATCGAGATTGTTGATACAGCTCGAGAGTGTGGTTGTGCAGGAATTATTGCAACCAATACCACGTTAACTAGACCCAATGAAGACAAGCCATTTGGTGAAAGTGGGGGATTATCTGGAAAACCACTTCGAAAGCGGTCTACGGATGTCATCAGATTGATCGCTGAGCATACAAATGGTGAATGGCCAATCATCGGAGTAGGCGGGATCTCTACTGCAGATGACGCATGGGAAAAAATCACGCAAGGCGCGTGGCTTGTGCAAATATATAGTGCCATGGTATTTCATGGACCTTCCGTGATCAAAAAAATCAACACCGGACTTCAACGAAGATTGAAAGAGGAAGGCCTTACCTCTTTGGACCAAGCGATTGGGGCTGCTCTGAGGTGATATAGTGTTCACAAGACGCGTAAGACTCTTGTTGACAGGAGCCGCAATGGTGGTGTTACTTTCTGCGACATTACTCTTAGAAGCACCGGAGCCAACAATGGCAATCGACGATTTGATGGAAAATCCAAGTGCGAAAGCCGGAGATACAATTTCTATTCGTGGTCAAGTGGTCAACGGAACGATTGACAACCAAACACAGATGATGAAAATTAAGGGTGAAATCCATGAATTGGTAATTGATTTCGGTATTGCATCGGTGAGCAATGGTCTTGATGATGGCAGAATGGTATACGCAGAGGGAACACTTATCGAGGAAGGAGATACATGGGTATTTCGAGCCGATGTCATCAAAACCAGTTGTCCCTCCAAGTATGAATCTGAGTAAAAGCAACATTGAATAGAAACTTCTGTTACGGCTTCGTGGGATAGGAGGGGAGTTTGCGTGCCCTCTACCGCAAATCGCAAATGGCGGTCCGAAAGCCTTGGAGCGGCTCAGCCGGTTCGTGGATTCCCACTGGCGGACGTAGATGTCTCGCCCCCACGTGACCCGGGTGTCACAAGTTGTAGCCGGAAGGCAACAATGAGTGAATAACCGGGGGATCAGGTCAGGCCGGGAACGGAGCAGCCCTACCTGGGGCCATGGGTGCCGTGGGGTACCGGGATGGAGAAAGCCAGTGGATCAGGTCCTCGGATACGAGTGTCCATCCTTGGCACTCCCACCTCAAATATCGAAATATACGTCTCCAACCCAACCAGGCCCTTCTATCACTGGTATGTCGATCTGTGGATGCGAAGAGATTTGTTTATCCTCTAGTTTGAAAAAGGACAAAGCATGGGTTGTTACGGCTTTAATTTCAGTTGATTTGACAACATCTTTACATTCAACATAAGAGACCTGCCCAGAATATTGTAATTTGCCATGCTCACTTGAGATTTTGCCAACTAAATCCACAAGAAAACGGTCTTGAACCTCTGACTGGAAAAGAACCTCATCAAGCCAAGACACACAAAGTAAGTCATATGCATCATGGTCGAGAGGGGGAGTCGTCCAAATTCCTGAAAACCTTGTTATAGCATCAATGGATTTGAGTGAATTTTGCTCCAATTGAAGATGTTGCATGCCAAGCGTGAGTTCCCGAATGAGACTTTCCGGTGTTGTTGCAAACCCTCTTATGCCAACATCTGCAGTCGATTCAAGCAACCAATAGGACAAAACATCACCTTTGTGATATGCTCAGATTCCATGATAACTCATCAAGTCTCAAACACAAATTTTCTCGACTCAAGGTGAAATTGTCCATCTGTCCCATGATGACCTCACAAGCTGCATTTGCAAGATGAGCGCAGTCATATATATCGATTCCAAGAGAAACTGCAGAGGCTACGGCAGTGCATGCTGCATCGATTAACCCAATCACTTGAAGGGGGTTTGTGAGGGTGCAAGGCGTATGGAAAATATCATCATCGGTGTAAACTGTGACACCATCTGCTCCTCCAAGAACCATCAAATGACCCCAATGGTACTCATCCAAAAGTTTCCGAGCACAATCGGCGGAATCTTCTGCGTTAATTCTCCTTCGTACAAGTTCTAAACCTCTTGATTGGAAAATGACCCAATCTACTTCGTGGGTTCGATGGAGGCCGGTTAATTTTGGATCATAAATAACAGGTATTTCTTTTTCTTTTGCTCGTTGAATTAATCTTTTGGCACCTTCATCATTTACAACACCATGTCCGTAATCAGAAATGATCAATACATTGGCTTCTTCGAGATTTTTTACTGCTTCGTCAATCAATACTTCCAAGGTCGATGATGGAATATCTTCACGATTTTCTATGTCCCATCGGAGTAACAATTGTTCATTATGTAACAATGATGGTCGACTCGCAATGAGCCTGTTTTTTACGGTTGTAACCTTATTTTCTACTGATTTTATATGCTTGCAATCAACGCCCTCCTCATTGAGAGAATCAAGGATAATTTTCCCAGCATCATCTTTTCCAATAACGCCATGAAGCAAGGCATGAAGTCCTAGTGATTCAAGCCCTCGAGCTACATGTGCTGCAGCTCCAACGTCATCATAGCGGTTGGTTTCTTTCAGTACTGGGACAGGTGCCCTTGAATTTAGGTCGTTAGCATATCCATGGATGTATCTGTCCAACATAACGTCACCAACGAGGACTACTTTGGATTGGCTAGGTTTCTCTAGTCGTTTTTTCAAGTCCTGTAATCTTTCATATTGATTTGACTCTTCTTCATTCATACCCATGTTAATTCCTCATTGGTCCATAAGATTTGCAAGTAAGGTCGCATGTTCACTTTCCGAAACATTAAGCGATTTTCTTAATGTTTGGAGCATGGAATCTTCGTCTTTCGTGATGATTCCATCTTCCATTGCTGTGGCAAGTGTGGCTTTGTATGTTTCCAGATGAGGAGGCAATGCTGGTTCTGATTTAGCCACTTCAAGCAATTTTGTATGGGTTTCTTCATCAATTTCAAAGGCTGTTTGAAAAGTCTTTATCAATACCATTTCATCTTCTGCAAGTTCTCCATCCATGAGTGCTTGTCTAAGCATGTCAAGATATACCTCCTCTGGTGGTGGAGTGGTTGGGACTCCCATTGCCTCTTCAGAAAGCCTTCTTGCTCGGTCTGGATGCATGCCTAAAAATGAAACAACATCAGAGAGTAGTTGTTGTTCATCTTTGGTAATTTTACCATCCTTCCAGGCCGTTGCGAACATTTGCCTCACCAAGTTTTCCCCAGCTTGAGCATCGAGAGAAGCCGATCCATCTGCGCTTGAAACAGGTGCCACAACAGGCGTGGTATGGTATAGAAGATTCTCATCAAAGTGTGCCAATAACTTTAGCAAAGATTCTCCAGAACTCAGTAGACCGCTTATGGTATTGGAATCACCTTCAATTTCAATGGTTGTATCAAGAATCTTTTTTCTTAGTAATGCAGCCGCTTCTCGACCATCTGGGGTAAGTTCGTAAACACGTCGTCTTTGCTTTGAACTTGGCACGTGTCTGAGTGATGTATTGATGTAGTTGTTTTTTTCAAGCCTTTTCAGGGTTCGAGGGACATGCTTTCTTTGCACATAAACTGCTGCCGAAATACCCGCTTGTGTGACAGCGTCTTGTGCTTCCCATTTGTTTTTTGGAAGTGGTTCTTCGACCAAGTGCAATAGGGTTCTCTCTTCGGTGGTGAGGCTGCCAAGATACCCACTAACCATGCCCTTCGACATGGCCAAGACGCCTAAGGTGATTACTTTCTCGGTTCCGACGCAATCAAATTCAATTGCTCTTTCCCACAACCATGGGGCGAGATGATGGCAAGTCCAAGAACAAGTCCAGATGGACGAGGTCTCTCACACTTGACCACAATTTCCCACAGGGTCCCGCCAACATTCATGATCGTCCAAAAATAGCCAGTGGCGGGTGGTCAATAGAGGCCCCAGTATCCAGTCGATTGTATCAGAAATCTGCGATTGGGAAACCACAATCAGATGAATCCATTCTATTACTCGGTGAAGAGGTACTTTTCTGTCATTGGCACCGTCATATCCCTCTTCCTCATGATGATTGGCTCGATGAATCGATTAAGCAAGATCCTCAACTCCTTGCAAGAGCCACGGCGTTTGAACAGATTCGTGCAGGTGGTGAAAGATTGGTACCTGTTCAACATGTAACTCTCCCTCATCATCCAGATACATGGGCTTTGAGATGGTCAAGGGATAAACACCCCTCGAACGCAGAGCCTGATGCTGAAGTGTGCTGGGTGAGTTTTGGGGATTCATTGAATTTAGATCAATGGATTGATTGGGCCATTCATGTTGAAAGCAAGGGCAGAATACCCGAATTGGCTTTGGTTGATGATGAATATGAAGTTACCATTTATCAGTTAGAAATGGTTGAATTTTTGAAATCAAGTCCAGATTATTTAACGAAACATGAATCTGAAATTCCAATGACGAATGTAAATGGACTTTGGTACACTTCCCATAGTATCCAGAACTGGAATGGATTAGGTATCGAACAATTCAGTGGGAGGGTTCTTCGAGATGAAGAATTTGAAATCATTTCTCAAAATGGAGGAGACAATCAAACGCTACTCAATCTTCTCCATTCCCATGGTTTAACGGTACGTTCTGGATTTAGATATGGAACAAAGTGGAGGCTCTACGAAAAAAGTGTAGAACATTCCCACGCTCCTTGGCTCATGGATATAGAGGGTGAGGCTCCAGAAAATTTCCGTTCTCTATGTTTACTGGTCAGGTTGGCGGAAGGGGTTCACAAGCGATGGGTCTATGCTCGATTCTTGAATGAAGTTTGGCAATTCCTCAGTTTTCGAAGGTGGTTGCCCGGTCGGTGAATTAATCCCCAGAAGAAACCAAATGGCTAGAAGGAATGCCATAATTGGAAGGATTTTACTGGGCTGACGCCAATCATTGAGTAGGTTATCTTCTGCTGTATTTGCTTGAAATGTTAACGGAATTTGCCATTTTTCTCCCGTGTCTGTGGCAAGTACAAGGTTACCTTTTGCGATCATACCTGGGGTTAGAAGACCATTTGGATTTATTTCAATAAGCACTGAATCACCATTGCCTAATTGCTGTTGAGCATCCGTAGTTGCAATCCGGCTTATAGGCCCATCTATGCCAACATACCATGTTTGTTTTCCACTTCCTTCAAAAGAAATTGGAACCTCTACCATATGTGGCTCATTTATGGGAATGTCTGTGCTAAATGAGGTAATTATTGGTCGATTTTGGGTGATGAAATACGGATGATAAATGTCTACTGGCGTTCCTTGATTACAATTGATAGTACCTTGGATGTGGGCACTTGTAAGCGGAATCGCATCACGAGAAAATGACAACATTCCATCAGAATACGTGACTTCCCTTCCATCAGTTGAACTCAAATCGATTGTCATGTCAGTACATACGCCTTCAATATGAATGTGAATACCTTCTTGGGGCAAAATGATGGATTGATCATCGGCTAACTCTACATCGATGTTGTGTCCACACTTTTCAGATTCAAAGTCGATGTAGAAGTGATTATTCTGCTCACGGATAGTTGCGTTCCAATCAACCTTGACGCCATCTCGATTACGGAGTATAATGCCATCTGAGCCAAATACATCTCCATTTTGAAACAAATCTTCAGCCTCGCCTTTTCCGACACCATTCACCAAATCTTGGTGACCGTCTGCTTCTAAGACAATGAGCCATGGTTGCTCTGGATTACTGTTCACTTCGTTATCAGACAAATCACCATTTCTCAAATCCTGGACCAAAACTAAAATCCCATTCCCGGGCAAGTGGAAATCAAAACCTGAATCATTTCTCCATTCAATCCAAACATATTGTTCTTCATCGATCAAAATTCTAATCGCTTGCCCACCTTCTCCCATTGGATTAAGTTCGATATTAGGTCCAGTACATCCCTCTTCGCCAGGCCATGCTAAGTCTACGTCCTGATGCCTAGGGTGACCTATCAGTTCAAGTGTTGGTGACGTTGGTAGCGCTGGCCAAGCACCTTGTCCGTTCCAATTACCACTTGCCATCAAATCCCATGCGCCGATTCCCTTCCATGGAATGGATGATACTTCATCGTGTACTGGATAGAGATCAATGGCTCCCAATTGGTGTAGCATTTCGTGAACCATGGTTCCTCGATAATTACTTGATTGCATTGAGGAGATGACATAATCTGAGATGGTTTTTTCACCTGATATATCAATTTTGGATTCAAATTCTGAATAATGACTCCAAATACTACTGATACCACCTTGCCCATCTTCTTGAGGTTTTGCCGGATGAAGGATGAGAAATCTATCCACGTTCCCATCATTATCTAAATCGAATGAGTCCCATGAAAAGGACGGATTGAGATCTATTTTGTAAACTAATTCTTCTGCTAAACTTGTCGGGTTGATGCCGTTGAGACCAGAATCTCTTACACCATTTTGGTCCGCTCCATAAGTGGAAAGTGGAAATTCAGCACGTATTACCTCTGGATAAGATGTTACATTGAGGCTCACTTCACCGTTAGTCGCCTCTTCAAGAAATGGTTGTGCAACATTTTCAACAAAGCTCTGGGCAAATTCAGGATCTTGGTTTGATGCAACCTCGGCATCGGAAAAGTCAACAACAACTACTAACCATTTTTCTTCAGATTGAATGCCTAAAGGTGCATAATCATCCCTTACAGATGTTTGTTGGTTTTGAATCCACGAGTCCACAATAGTATCATCAATGAGCATCCATGCTCCCATAGCAACAAGAGCCAATGCAACAGGGATTGCAAAAATGGCTCGCATAAACCTAACCACTTCCTTCAATTTCTTCAACCATGAGGGTACTTGATTAACGTAATTCGCGTAAATTACAACCTGATGAAGTCAGCCACTTCCATTCATCTGGTGAAAAATCAGCTTGAATAAAACTTTGATTTGGATGAAGATAAGTACCGAATGGTAACGCATTGGCTGAATAAAGAAATTCAATTTGTGGGTGTTCTTTTATGGTGTCACGTATATTTTCTAATACTTTATTTCGAGACCATGGGGAATCAAGCGATGCAAGTTGTATGTCTCGATCCAGCATTGGATGCGCACATGTTTGCGTTCTTGACGCATGAACTCTCATTAAATCAAGACCACGATATTGGACTTTGAGCATGGCAAGATTTTGCTTGAGGTTAATCGGCAAAGGCTCTCCATCACAACCTGAGATGATGATATCGGTTGCAGCAGCGTTTCGAATCGTTTCAAGAAGTCGGTCTTGCTCCATTGGGTTTTGACATATTCCCGGAGAAGAGAAATGGCCCATTCCTGATTTACGGGTACAAGCTTGGTTTCCACCATCACAGTGACAATCGATCATAACCATTCTTCTGATTCCTCCTTCTTCATCCATGACTTCTTTTATTTCCCGACTCAACAATGGGCTTTGATTCATCAATGGTTGTGAAATAAATTCAAGCACAACAATCACTGCAGCCGCCGTAGCAATCCAAATCCCCGGGCTTGCAGGAGGTAAAACCGCCCATACCATCAGAATGGTTAATCCATAAACACGCAACCGCCACCAATCTGCATTTTCTTTGTGCAGAAGATGAAATTTAGATGCAAAAATCAAGGCGCTAAATGATAGAAAAGCGGTAAGGAATAGCCATGACATGCCAATGGCCAATGACAGAGATTCAGTAGCATCATATTTGGCATCAAGCCCTATGCCCGACTGAAATTGATGACCTAATTGATACAAAAAAGGAGTCAGATGCCAGGTTATGAAGTACAATGTCAGAATTGAGAACAGCCAACCGCAAACTAGCCATCCAACAAACCAACTTCTTTCATTAGGAAGTAAACCATTTCGGGAAAATTGATGCATTTGATGTATCAAGAACGGGCCACTACTTATGATTCCTAGAAGGCCAGCACTCAACCATCTCAAGCCAGTCCATTCAGCAGGCTTAAACACATTCATACAGGCGTTTTCACATGGGTCAATTTGTTGCATAATGGCACTCAATAGCGTATCGATAGAGAATGACCAAATAACCGTCAAGATGACGATGAGAAGAAGAATAATTGAAAAACGGAAGGAAAACTCTGCAAGATGATAATCGAGTGACCGTTTTTCATCAGTCGATAGGAGAATGGATTCCACAGATCACACCAAATCGATGTCGGCAGGAGGCGTCGTCGCTTGTAAAATGGTTCGATACACTCCGTAAGCGGACCATGCAGTGAGCATACCCAGTAACAGCAATACTCCCCAAGATTGATGGCTGTCCCATGACCAGGCAAATCCGATAAGTAGGCCAGCGGTTAATGTACCACGTATGATTCCTTGAGGAAGGGCTAACGACATGTCGAGGTGTTTGGGACCTCCTCCAAATCTCCTTTCATAGAATTCACCTTGGATAACCGCAGCAACAATGAGAATAGAAAGTGTTGACCAGAAGTATATGTTCCCCCATTTGAAATACTCATGAGATAGTGCCTCTTGACGTTCTGCTTCGAGAACTTCGGGATCTTTTTCCGTGACGAAAAGTGCATCATAATCTCCAACGCTGATCGTGCGTAATTCCAATTCGCCTTCTTCATCTACAGCGGTAGAATCAGGTGCCGAAATTGAAAAGGTCAAAATATTCCAAGCATCGTTTTCATTGGCTTGGCCGTTTCCATCTATGGCATTTCCAACAAGTGAAAATTCAACGTCACCAATATCTTCTGATGGAGATGTCCAATTGAAGTTCCAATCGTTACCAGGCATTGCATGTCCAAGTCCTCCGGTGTTGTTCTCATCAACAGAGGCATCGATAATTTCACTACCCTCACCTGCTTCAAATGTTCCTGCACCGTAATCCCAAATCAAGAACCCTCCTTCGAGGTAACTGGCATGTTGGAGAGAGATGGTGAAGTTATATTGATGGTTCAATTCATATGAACGAGGTATTCCAGAAATCGAAACAACGACTTCAGTTGAGGGTGCTGCTCCACCGTGGCAAGTACAACCGGTCTCTACAGTAAGACCGCTGTTCATCCAAGGAGGTTGTTGACCATTGGGCGCTTGACTTCCGGGATAGCCGTATGCAGGGCCAAGCAACATGATGCACAATGATAGAAGTATAATCGCCCGAAAAGAGGATTTCATGAATGCACCTACCCTTGCCAAATATGCTACGTTATTGAACGTTATTCCATTTCTATCATCGATATCTATAACTCTTTGACAGCATTATTCAAGCCGCTCATCATGGCTTTTCCGTCACCAAATAGCATCATGGTTTTATCCATGTAAAACAAATCATTGTCTACACCAGCATAACCAACTGATAGTGAACGCTTGACGATGACAACTGTTCTCGCTGCATCAGCATCGATGATTGGCATGCCTGCAAGTGGCCCATCATCTCCTCTTGCTGCGGGGTTTGTTGTGTCATTAGCGCCAATGACAAGCGCAACATCACAATCTGGGAATTCTGGATTAATTTCATCCATTTCGATGAGTTGCTCATATGGTACATTTGCTTCAGCTAGCAAGACATTCATGTGACCGGGCATTCTACCTGCAACTGGATGTATGGCATATTTGACCTCGGTATCAAATCGATCGTTCATGAGGTCTGCAAACTCCTTTACTTGGTGCTGACATTGTGAAACAGCCATTCCATATCCTGGAATGATGATGACTTTTTGAGCACCGTCTAGCATCATTGCAACTTCATCAGGATCTGAACCGACTTTGGTGCGAGTGAGTTTTTCTTTTTCACCATCGCCTCCAAAGGCTTTGAACAGTACATCTGGGAGTGTTCTGTTCATCGCTTTGCACATGATAAATGTCAAAATCAGTCCCGAAGCACCTACGAGCGAACCTGCAATAATCAACACTGAATTTCCGATAATGAAACCTGTAAACGCTGCAGCAATACCAGAAAGTGAATTGAGAAGTGAAACCACGACCGGCATATCGGCACCGCCAATTGGAAGCACCAATATGATGCCAAGAAGGCAAGAAATACCGATGATTCCCCACAGATATGTGGTGTTTGTAGGTGAATCTATTGATAGATATATCAATCCAAGGACGGTTAGGAAAAGAATCACCTTAACCGG
>MDTE01050988.1_pt1 | contig 12087 bp, 10 predicted proteins | sample 811231 | NCBI WGS metagenome assembly MDTE01 (sample SAMN05326651, study PRJNA326480) | marine metagenome | isolation source: seawater | place: Indian Ocean: Red Sea | collected 2010
AAGGCTGTGATTACTCCAACAGGTAACATACGGGGGGCTAACACCGTGCGAGCAGCGGTTTCTGCTAGTATGAGTAGGATGCCGCCTAGCAGAACAGCAGAGGGCAAAACAAGTCGATGATTAGTGCCGACTACAAGGCGAACCATGTGTGGAACCACTAGCCCAACAAAGCCAATAGTTCCTGCGATTGTTACAGCTGCTGCGGTAAGTAGACTAGCGAGGACATAGATACTGATCCGTAGTGCAAGCGTGTGGACACCCAAGGCTTCAGCTCGACTTTCTCCTAGCGCGATAAGATTTAGACTTCTTGCCACAAGCAGTGTCGCAATTAGACTTACAAAAAGTAAAGCAGGCCTAAACAATCCAGGCCCTGCATCATTAAAGTCTCCCATAAGCCAAAAAAGCATACCATACAAGTGTGATGAGGGGGTCACCGCCAAGATGAAGCTGATGCCTGCTCCCCAGCCAGCTGCCAAAACCACTCCTGTTAGTAGAAGTCGTGTCGATGACCAGTCGCCATCTCCTCTTGCTAGGACAAAAACTAATGCCATTGAGAACATAGCGCCAATTGCAGCAGCAGCAGAAATCATTCCTGATTCCCAACCAATGAGTATTGCTAGTAGGGCTGCAACAGCAGCTCCACCTGAAATACCAAGAACATAAGGGTCAGCTAGTGGGTTTCTCAGCAAGACCTGCATTAGAACTCCAGCAAGTGCGAGCATTCCACCGACAACAAAAGCGCTTAGCGCTCGTGGCAGGCGGAGCTCCATTACAACAGTATGGTCAAAAGTGTTCTCACCACTTCGAAATGTGACAAATACCTGATGCCAGTCTACAACCGTGCTTCCAAAGGATAAAGCAATAGCGAGAGATAGCAGTGTCAGGCCTAAAAGAAACGGAATTACTAGCCGAGAATTGATGATTGGCATCGCTTATTCATGCAGTAATCTAGAATTTACTTTCCGTTTCCAAAAGTGTTAATCGTATCAGTAGATGGCGCTAACCTTGTGGTCTGGCCTTGTCAATCGATTCACATAGCTCTCTCATTCCTTCAACGAGACGCGGGCCCATGCGGCTTATCCGATCGGTGTTAACGGTATAGAGGTGTCCATTCGCGGTCGCAGCGATGCTAGACCACTGATTCCACTCGTTGAGCCATTTCGGTGGCTCACCCGCATACCCTCCAGCAATAATTACTTCTGGATTGCGATCGATTACCGCTTCGGTTGAAACAATTGGCGCAAGTGTTTCTGCATCTGAAAATATGTTTGTACCGCCACAGCCTTCAACAAGCCGACTTATTAAGTGATCACCATTTAGTGTATAAATTGGGTCGCTCCAGATCTGATAAAAGACGCGAAGGTTCAGACGATTCTCATATGCACCGCGAATTTCACTCGTGTGTTTACGAAACAATTGCGACTGCGCTTCGCCATGAGCTTTATGTCCAGTTAGGGCCGCAAGTCGATCCATGGTAGAAGCAACGTCTTCGAGTGTTCTCGGTTCGCTTCTATAGACAGCGAGCCCAAGATCTTCCAGTTTGCGAATATCCTCGGCCGGATTGCCGCTATCCCATGCGATAACCAGGTCAGGTTGTAATAGCAAAATTGCTTCGAGATCGAATTGATTACTTGAGCCAACACTAGTAATCTCTTGGGCTTCCGGCGGAAAATCACTATATTCAACAACTCCTACTATTTGAGGCCCAGCACCAACATGAAAAAGAATTTCGGTGATATTAGGAGCCATGCTAACTACACGGTTTGCTGGCTTTGAAAGTGAAATTGTTCGGCCTGTGTCATCTACTGCCACCACTTCAGCGTTTGCGTGGAATGTACTGGCAATAAGGGCAGCGAAGACACCGATTACTTTTAGTGAATGATGCATGTAAATTCTCCCGCACACACCCGTGCGATTATTCTACGACGGTCTGAGCATGGGGAGATTTTCAATCCCGGACTGCCCGCCGCAGTGGGTTACGTTTGTCTGCTGGGGCCGGTCTCCGGACTCGTGAGCTGATCATTAACAAAGTCTAAGTCAGCACCTTCCCATGGCATAAGCCACAGTGGTATCGCGCTAACGTTTCTCACTTACCGTTGCGGGGGCAGTGCCGGGTTTGCGTATTTCTAAATATAGAATTAAGCGCACCGGCTTCCCGTTTCACCGCGCTATCTTATCAAAGCGACGGAACCCTCGGCAGGCCCGCTACAGTAATGCCAATAGAGAAAACTGTCAACTAGGATTGATGATATAGCGTAATGAATTGCCGTTAGAACTAGTTAAGTGACGATCGAGGGAAGCTCTATATTAAATGCGATAACTTACACTAGTCATGATGGAGCTCATGATGCGCATCATGAACTTAGCTATATATGGGAGTTCTAGCGCGCCAGATTCGATAGCCGCGGTGGCATGCCGTTTTTCATCATCCTTCATTTGCATTATCACGCTATGGCTAGGCAAATCATTTTTTGGTAAGAGTTCAAGATGTTTATTTAGGTGCGTTTCAACTTGTTTTTCAGTTTCAGCTAGGAAGCCTAAACTGGCACGATCACCTAAGAGTCCTGCAAGTGCGCCAGTCGTAAATGAGCCAAAATACCAAGCCGGGTTTAAAGCACTTTTTTGTCCATCTAGGGCGTTTAATCGGTTTTCGCACCATTGAAGGTGGTCATTTTCTTCACGAGCAGCCTTGATCATATGGCTCTTAACAGAGCGTGATCGCGCAGTTAGAGCTTGTCCACGGTATAGGGCTTGTGCGCAAATTTCGCCAGAATGATTAACTCTCATTAATTTCGCGCTTTTTTGTTTATCGTCCGAAGAGAGCGGGGCCTCTTCAACATCTTTCGCCGGATCTTCTCTACCCTTGGTTCGCGGGCGACCAAATAGAGTTGCTAATGCATCATCAGCGATCAAACACAATACGTCCAGCCCATTATAATTGCGATTGTTCATAGGATAGATATTTAGTAATTGGCAGCTTATTTTACCTTTAGTGATTAAGGATTACATCTACCATAGCTAGGTCTGACCAACATAATGTGTAAGCATATGTCAAGTTGCAACCTGTGGCATACTGTGTTCTCACCACTACGAGAAGCCCGGTTTTGATCAGTTGCTTAATTCCGATTTAATTGCAGGGTTGAGCGCTTGCGTTCCAAGTGACTCGATAATCGCGGATTTGGAGGCATTGCGGCCGTATGAATGTGATGGCCTCACTGCCTATCGTCAGTTGCCGGTTGCGGTAGTGCTTCCAAAAAATGTGGAGGAAATTCGGGCAGTTATGCAGTTCTGTCTGCAGTCAGATGTGCCAATAGTTCCCCGTGGAGCTGGCACCAGCCTCTCAGGTGGAGCGCAGCCTGAAAAAGATGGGATTGTGTTAAGTCTTGCCCGCCTAAATCAAATCTTGGAGGTCGATGTTGAAAATCGACTTGCAAGAGTGCAACCAGGAGTTAGAAACTTGGCTGTTTCGCAGCGAGTTGCAGAGTTTGGGCTCTACTATGCGCCTGATCCATCATCGCAAATCGCATGCACTATCGGTGGAAACGTTGCAGAAAATGCAGGCGGAATCCACTGTCTAAAATATGGGCTAACTGTTCATAACGTATTAAGTATTGATGTGGTGCTTGCTACTGGCGAAGACATTACTCTAACGGTTGACGCGCCAGGCTATGATCTATTAGCGCTTATGCATGGTTCAGAGGGGTTATTGGGAATTGTGACTGAAATTACTGTAAGACTGTTAGCAGAACCACCATCTGCTCGGACAGTGCTGGCTGCGTTCGACAATGTTTCGTTGGCTAGCGATGCCGTTGCAGGATTGATCTCTAGTGGTGTGATCCCAGCTGGTCTAGAAATGATGGATAAGCTAGCTATTGATGCTACTAATCAGTTTGCAGACTGCGGCTATCCTAATGATGCAAGTGCGATTCTTATTTGCGAGCTTGACGGCAATCATGAGGAAGTTTTGCAACAGGTCAAACTAGTTACTCAAATGTTTACTAAGAACGGTGCTACCGATCTTCATATTGCTGAATCTGAAGACGAGCGTCTTAAGATCTGGTCTGGACGAAAAAATGCATTCCCCGCCGTCGGGCGACTTTCACCCGATTACTATTGCATAGACGGAACCATTCCTAGAAAAAACTTAGGGGATGTATTAAAACAGATTTACCGGTTGTCAGAAGAGTACGGATTAGCCGTTGCGAATGTGTTTCATGCTGGTGATGGCAATCTCCATCCGTTAATCTTGTATGACGCAAGTAACGTTGATGAGTTTCATCGTACAGAAGTTCTGGGTGGGCAGATATTGGAGTTATGTATCGATGCTGGTGGCACGATTACAGGTGAGCATGGTGTTGGTGTCGAGAAGCTTGATCAAATGTGTATACAATTTTCAGAAGCAGAAATTGCGCAATTTAGGCTCTTAAAGCAGGCGTTTGACCCCAAAGAAATACTAAATCCCGGCAAGGCTATTCCGACACTAACCCGATGCTCGGAATTAAATGGTTTACATGTGCATGCGGGCGCTATTCCTTTTCCTGATATTGAGCGGTTTTGATATTTGCAAGTAGATTGTCATGGGAGATCAAACCATACAGTTAATCCACGATGTAAAGCGAGCGAGTAAAGATAACGAACCGTTAGAAATCGTGGGGAGGAGGACGAAGGAGTTTCTTGGTCGTGCTACATCTGGCACTATATTAGACATCTCACAGCATACGGGGATTATTAATTATGAGCCTGCAGAGCTAATCCTGATGGTAAGAGCAGGCACACCTCTCTCGGAGATTCGGGATACACTAGCCGGCGCGCACCAGTGTCTTTTGTTTGACCCCCCACATTATGGTGTTGGCGGTACTATCGGAGGCATTGTGGCAGCAGGGCTTGCTGGTCCATGCCGCCCATATACCGGCGCCGTACGCGATTTTGTGTTGGGATTAAGCTGCATTAATGGGGCTGGTGAGCATCTCCATTTTGGCGGTCAAGTCATGAAAAACGTCGCTGGTTATGATGTTTCACGTCTCATGGTGGGCGCAATGGGTACCCTGGGGCCGATTTTGGATATTTCTTTCAAGGTAATGCCTATGCCTGAGTTAAATGAGACCATACTATATGAAGTATCCGAGGCAGCGGCGATATCGAAAATTACCGAATTAAGCCGTAAACCATGGCCGTTTAGCGGCGCCTGTTATCTTGATGGCCAACTTAGGATCCGATTGTCCGGTGGTAGCGAGAGCGTGCTTGCTGCTGCTCGCGCACTGGGTGGAGAGCATGCTCAAGATGATGCCACGTTTTGGCAGCAATTGCGCGACCAAACCTTGCCATTTTTTAGGCAGGAGGGAACATTGTGGCGGATCAATGTTCGGCCAAATACAACACACATGCAGATAGCTGGAGCGTTTCTAATTGATTGGGGCGGTGCTCAGCGATGGCTACGTAGTGAGGAGCCAGATGATGTGATTCGTGATGTTGTGGCAAGGGTTGGAGGCCATGCGTCTAGGTTCCGAGGCGGGGATCGTGAAGGTGATGTATTCCATCCACTATCGAAACCACTTCAAGTATTGCATCGCAAAATCAAGGAGACTTTTGACCCACTCTATTTATTTAATCGCGGTCGTATGTATGCTGAAATTTAGTTGATGGAGCTTAAGCTTGCTAAGAAATACGCATTGCTTGATGGTATTGGCGATGCCAGCGATATAGTGCAAAAATGCGTTCACTGTGGGTTCTGTAATGCTACGTGTCCCACGTATCAATTGCTCGGAGATGAACTGGATGGGCCTAGGGGTCGAATCTATCTGATAAGGTCAGCTCTAGAGGGCAACACATTCTCAACCAGAACAAAGACACACCTTGATCGTTGCTTAACTTGCCGTTCCTGTGAAACAACATGTCCATCTGGCGTTGAATTTGGACGGTTGATTGAAATAGGCCGTAACTTATTGGAGCAAGAGCAAGTCAGAACAATACCTGAACAGCTATTTCGGAATTTGCTTCGTCGGTTTATCTTGTCTGGCTGGCTACTTCGGCTGTGTTTCGGTGCGGCTCGCACACTCCGCTCGATATTGCCAGATGAGATCGCTAAGATGGTCGACATACCTGCCCCTGTGAAACGGACTCCGGTAGTGTCTCATGCAAGAAAGATGCTATTGCTTGACGGATGTGTGCAATCAGCGGCATATCCGTCGATCAATGCCGCTACAGCTCGATTACTTGATCACGTTGGAATTTCAACAGTAAATCAACCTCAGGCGCGGTGCTGCGGTGCACTTAGTTTGCACTTAGGAGCAACAGCGGAGGCAAAGAGATTTATGCGTGCAAATATTGATCTATGGGCTAGAGAGCTCGATAACGGTTGTGAGTCGATTGTCATGACAGCGAGTGGCTGTGGAGTCACAGTCAACGATTATGGCCGGCTCTTTTCAGACGACCAAAACTTTAGGGTAAAAGCTGATAGAGTCAGTAAATGTACAAAAGACGTATCGGAAGTCATTTTACAGGAGTGCCCGGTCGATATCAGACATGGTAAACAAAGGCGGGTAGCATTTCATTCTCCATGCACTTTGTACCATGGTCAGAGCGTAAGAGGCCGTATCGAGGATTTGTTAGAGAGATATGGCTATAAAGTATCGCAGGTACACGACGGGCATTTATGTTGTGGTTCAGCCGGCGCCTATTCGTTACTCAACCGCGATATTAGTCGCGAACTTCTTCGCTCGAAGATAAGCGCGTTGGAGGCTGATCAACCAGACGTTATTGCAACAGCGAATATTGGTTGTTTGCTGCATCTGAAGAAGCGGTCTACTATTCCAGTTAAACACTGGATTGAATTGTTGGTGCCAGAAGACAGTTAATGTTGAAAGTAGCGGATCCTTACCTCGGTTTACCACGATACAGTACAAGATATTGCTCCGGCCTAAATGTGGATAGCAAGATGTAGCGCTCGTAATTGACTTCTCTTAGAAATGATGGATAATGGCTGGATCGTCCTCCGTGTAGATAAGGCGTGGCCGTAAATGCCATGTCTCTTTTTTCGTTCGCAGGTTACCAGAATCATGTAAACCGTTGTAAAATTAGCGTCTTCTTCGGGTGTCGGTTGTGTCAGAGGGTGCATTCTTGTAACATCCGCGTTCCTTATTAAGAATTAAAATCGCAGCTATATAGCACATGAAAACAGTTTCCGTTCGAGAGCAGGATGCCAAGCATGACTGGTATGTCGTTGATGCTAGGGATCAGGTACTGGGCCGATTGGCAACCGAAGTTGCGCACCTACTAAGGGGCAAGCACAAACCGGATTTTACTCCGCATGTCGATACGGGCGACTACATAATAGTTATTAATGCTGAACATATACGATTGACTGGTAGCAAATGGATTCAGAAAACTAGGTTTAGACACTCTGGTTACCCTGGCGGCATTAAGCCAACTAAGGTGTCGGACGAGTTGGTTGAGCACCCAACCAGGATTATTGAAAATGCTATAAAGGGTATGATTCCTCGAAATCGACTCGGACGATCGGTATTATCTAAGCTACGTGTTTACGCGGGTGATAGCCACCCTCATATCGCGCAGCAGCCAAAAACGCTAACTCTCGGTAGTTATCCGAAAAGTTAAGCATTAGAGGACAGACGGGGCATGGAGAACACGCTAGTAAATTATTTAGGAACTGGGAGACGTAAATCAGCTACAGCAAGAGTGACCCTGAGCGAAGGACATGGGGTTATAACGGTCAATCGTCTTCCACTGGATCAATATTTCGGTCGTGAGACTGCGCGCATGATTGTTCGGCAGCCTCTGGATGTTGCTGATCTTGTGAATAAGGTTAATGTCAAAGTGACGGTTGCAGGCGGCGGTAACAGTGGTCAAGCCGGCGCAATCCGTCATGGTATTACAAGAGCGCTAATGAAGTACGACGAAACTCTGCGTGCGCCATTACGCAAAGCGGGCTTTGTTACACGAGATTCGCGTGAGGTTGAGCGAAAGAAGGTAGGCTTGCGCAAGGCTCGGAAGCGTCCCCAATATTCTAAGCGGTAAATTTGGCTTTTTGTCTAGCGTTTTGCTGTTCTTCCTAGAGCTTGTGAGTTCACCGGCATCTTGGTGGGGGATGGTGTAACGGTAGCACGTGGCGCTCTGACCGCCCCAGTCCAGGTTCGAATCCTGGTCCCCCAGATCAAGATTGTGATCTCTAATGTTACGGTTTTCTGCTATTTCCTTTTGGCGAAACCACTCGCGTGCTGGATGGATTATTTATTTTAGGATATGTTGATATGAGGCCAGGACTAACTATAGAGGCCATCAAAAAAGAGTATACTCGAGGTCTAATGAACGAATACTTTTTGTGCAGGAAAGCCCATGTCTAGTTCGATGATAGTCACAATGACTGATAATGCAATACACCGATTAGAAACACTGATTGAATCAAAGGATAATCCGAATTTGATGTTACGGGTCTTCGTGCAGGGCGGAGGCTGCTCAGGCTTCCAGTATGGATTTCAGTTCGAAGAAAGCGCGGAGGATGACGATATTACGTTTGATGCTGATGGGGTTCGATTATTAGTTGATTCCATGAGCTTGCAGTACCTGGAAGGATCTGAGATTGATTTTGTAGATGATCTAATGGGGAATCGTTTTGTGGTTAGCAATCCTAACGCCTCTACTACCTGTGGTTGCGGATCGTCGTTTTCACTATAGCTATCAGCTTAATAAGCAATATTAGTTAGTTTCTATTTGATCTAATCTTCTGGACCACAATTTAGCAGACTCCAGAAACGCAGATCGTAGTGATCTATCAATAGCAAATGAGCGGGGTAGTTTCACGGTTAGTGGATCTTTATGCACCCCGTTTACACGAAACTCATAATGCAGATGTGGTCCTGTTGCGAGCCCTGTAGCACCCATATAGCCAATAATTTGTCCCTGTGTAACGGTGCTACCAGCACGAATAGCCTTTCCAAAACGGGATAGGTGCGCATATAACGTGCTGAACTCTTCTCCATGTTGGAGAATGATTACTTTGCCATAGTGGTTTTTATTGCCAGCAAAGCTAACTCGCCCATCTGCTGTAGCCATTACTGGATCGCCTGTATTGCCTCCATAGTCGACTCCTTTATGAGCGCGCCATTTCTTCAATACAGGATGATAACGCCGTTTTGTAAAGCGCGACGTAATGCGTGTAATTCTCACCGGGGATCGAAGGAAAAGGCCCTGGAGACTTTCACCATCGGGCGTAAAATAGGTTGTGGCTCCCGTTGGGCCGACATGCATGATCGCGCGGTATGATTTTTTTCGTACAACGAATTCCGCGGCGAGGATTGGCCCAGAGCTGTATTTCTCGCCGTCTAGCCATTGCTCCTCATAGATTAAAGAATATTTATCACCAGGTCGGAGGTCTCTGTTGAAATCTATTTGCCATTGGAAGATTGTTGCAAGTTTATAGAGTAGTTCACGATCTATTTCGTTTTCAATTCCACTTTGATATAGAGAAGATGTGATTTGGCCGCTTATATGCGCCTGACGGGTGTCGAATTCTCGACGTATCGTATTTATCCGATAGGAGCTGCCGACTCTATTTATTGAGAGAATTGATAACGCGTCAGGTTGATATCGGAGCGAGATCATATAACCCTTATGAGTTAAAACTTGGAGATGTGGGCCCAGTCGAAGATTATTTAGGATTTTACCCCCCTTCCTTTTTGCTAAACTTATTGCTAATCCTGGTTCAAGGCCAAGCTCTTTGAAGATTTCAGACAATGAATCGCCACTCTCTATATTAATTGTTCGCCATTGTTTAGTGGTTGATGTTTGATTTGTGCGATTAGCTTCCCCAGCACTGGTTCGGTCGCTGGCTGGCAGGGCGAGTATGTAGTCAAGCCCCAGTGTAAGGACTAGAGACTGTTCTGGTTGTACCATAAACTGTGTGAGGGCTGCGTTAGAAGTTCTATGATTCTTAGCTGGTAGGCTATTTTCAGAGGGCGAGTTAGATACAGATCTACTTGACGTTAAGCTAATAATTGGGGCTGATAGGGTGCCAACTAGAGGATCATTTAGAAAAATCGATTCGCGCACCAACCGACTTTCCTCGTCGATCACGCGTATTAGTTGAGTAGTTAGCCTGCCTCTTTGTGTTACTGTGTTTTCAAGACTGCCGATTGATGCTATTGGTTCTCGGACAAGCCACACACCCGCTAGAATTACGATTGCACCACCAATTAGCCAATATCGTCGTTTCAGCATATTGCTATGAAATTTTCATTGAATACGTATGAATTGAATTGAAGGCAGCATTTGCGTAGTCTTGTCTGCTCCGCCGCCAAGTTTGTTTCGGGCGCAAAATATGGCCAATTAGAGGCATTTGGGCTGGCGCTAAGCATAATCTAACCATGTTTGAGGGTGTGACGTCAAAGATCCAGCGCATACGCGCTATGACTTCTAGCGACCTTTTTAGCAGGCTGGATTTACGTGATCACGGAAATTGCCGATGGCATTAATAAGCGAATGCGCCCATTATCATTTCAGACCTTCCTCATTGGGTTAAAATGGTCTAGAAGAATCGCCTAAATATTACCAGGACATTTTTATGCCTCAGATTCCGGTCGAAAGCTTAATGGAGGAGTTACGAAGGGGTACGGAAGAGATCATTCCTGAATCGGAGCTTGTTGACCGACTTGAGAATGATAGACCGTTGCGCGTTAAGGTGGGGTTTGATCCTACAGCGCCAGATCTTCACCTTGGCCATACTGTAGTTGTTAATAAGATGAGGCAGTTCCAAGAGTTTGGCCATGATATTATTTTTCTGATTGGTGATTTCACAGGCATGATTGGGGATCCTAGTGGTAAGAACACCACACGACCTGCATTATCAAAAGAAGAAATCACTGATAACGCAGCAAGTTACCAAGAACAGGTCTTTAAGATACTAGACCCTGACAAAACTCAAATCGCCTTTAATTCAAGCTGGAGTAACGATCTTGGTGCAGATGGCATGATTAAGCTGGCTTCACGCTATACCGTTGCCCGGATTCTCGAGCGTGACGATTTTGCGCAGCGATATAGTAGCGGCAATTCTATTGCAGTTCACGAGCTGCTTTATCCGCTTATGCAGGGATATGATTCAGTTGCGCTTAAGGCTGATATTGAGATGGGTGGGACCGACCAGAAATTTAACTTGCTAGTTGGCCGGGAACTTCAAAGACAATTTGGGCAAGCACCACAGATTGTTCTGACAATGCCACTTTTGGAGGGATTAGACGGCGTTCATAAGATGTCCAAGAGCCTTGGTAACTACGTAGGCATTACCGAGAATCCTGAAGAGATGTTCGGGAAACTGATGTCAATCTCAGATGAGTTAATGTGGCGATATTTTGATTTGCTTAGTTTTCGGAGTACGACTGAGCTCAAGCAGTGCAGAAAAGAGGTCGCAGAGGGCAAGAACCCTCGTGATATAAAATATTTACTCGCGAGCGAAATTGTTGCGCGGTTCCATTCTGAAAGCGACGCCGTCCGCGCAAAGAAGATGTTTATCGATAGATTCCAGAAGGGTCATTTGCCTGATGATATTGTTGAAAAGGCAATCCTCATTGAGGCGTCGGATATCGCGCTGACTAGCGTTATGAAGACTGCAGGGCTAGTTAAAAGCACATCTGAAGCTATACGGATGGTTGAACAAGGAGCTGTACGAGTCAACGGAGAGCGTATTAGAGATCGTGATATAAGGCTATCAACCGGGGATGCTGGTGTTTTGCAAGTTGGGAAAAGGCGCTTTGCGCGTGTAACCATCAAGCCAGCATAGTCTAGCCCACTTATTTTTGGTAAAAAATGGCGAAGTTATCTTCCACTACTAACAATTTCGCGCTATAATTATCGGTTCTATGAGCGACCTTAAGTGGGTCGCTCTGTTCTTTTATAATTTGATTAGGCAGATTGTGTGGGCGCTTTTGCGTCAGGATTCCGTAAATCAGCTGTTCAGGCTTCGTTTTGTCTACGAGAAAAGCGGAGCGCGGACCTTCCGGTCCGTATTACGTTTATTTAACTGGAGAGTTTGATCCTGGCTCAGATTGAACGCTGGCGGTAGGCCTAACACATGCAAGT
>MDTE01096480.1_pt1 | contig 12087 bp, 12 predicted proteins | sample 811231 | NCBI WGS metagenome assembly MDTE01 (sample SAMN05326651, study PRJNA326480) | marine metagenome | isolation source: seawater | place: Indian Ocean: Red Sea | collected 2010
CTGACCAGCAAATCTTTGACGTGTACCATGCCCACCACGTCGTCGAGGGTTTCGCGATAAACCGGCGTGCGCGAGTGTAGCTCCTTACGGATTACCGACAGGATATCGTCAAGGCATGACCCCTCTTCGACGGCGATGATATCGGCTCGCGGGACCATAACGTCGTCGACCTGAAGCTCGCTGAGATTGAGGATGTTCATCAGCATGAGCCGTTCCTCTGGATCGATAGGCTGGTCCTGACCAACATGCTCATCAATGAGCGTTTCCATACTCTCGCGCAGCGTGGCGTCTTCCTGGCGCGCGCCACCGAGGCCACGTAACCAGTCGAGTATGGTCTTCGTGAGGGAGGAGGGCTGAGCAGCCCCGTTTTCATGGGGCGAGCTACTCGAAGAAGGCGGGTCGTCGTTACTCATAGTTTCGGTTTGAATGATCAGTTAAGAATGCTTTTTCCTGTTCGTCCGTGGCAACGAATAAGGGTCGCCGTAGCCAAGTTTCCCGAGAACTGCCCGTTCGCCGGCACTCATTTCGGTGAAGTCCTCATCGTTCTCATGGTCGTAGCCAAGAAGGTGAAGGACCCCGTGGACAACGAGGTGGGCAAGGTGAGCCTCAGGTGTTTTGTGTTGTTCGGCGGCTTCACGAAGCACGGTCTCATAGGCGATTGCAATATCGCCAATCAATTTGCGGGGCGCCCGGCCGCCGGCATCCACCGCCAGGGTGGTCAGGGATCGGTTCTCCAACGGAAATGCCAAGACGTTGGTACGCTCATTACGACCGCGAAATTGCTCGTTGAGACGTCGAACCCAAGCGTCGTCGGCGAGTAGTACACTAACCTCGACTGCCGTAGCTGACGGGGGCAGAGCATAGTGGAGCGCGCCCCGCACAGCGCGGCAGACGATGTGAGCCGAGTCGGACCAATCTCCCTGCCATCTCTCATCTTCGACAAGCACCGAAGTTCTATGATCACACTCGTCGGCATCGGTATCCGCCGGCTGAGAGCCATACAATGCCGCCGCCTGGACCTCAGTCATTCTCGTCATCCCCGGCGACTCGACGCGAGGCTTCGAGATTTTCGTAGGCTTGAAGCACTTTCGAGACAAGGGGGTGGCGTACGACATCGATGTCGCTGAAATAAACGAACGAAACACCTTCGACATCCCGCAATATCGCGACAGCGTCCTTAAGCCCCGAACGCGTACCACGCGGGAGATCGATCTGCGTTAAATCACCGGTCACCACAAGGCGCGAGTTTTCGCCCAATCGTGTAAGCAGCATCTTCATCTGCACCGGCGTAGTGTTTTGGGCCTCGTCGAGGATAACGAAGGAATTCGACAATGTACGCCCACGCATGAACGCCAACGGTGCGACTTCTATTTCGCCAGTTTCAAGCCGTTTCACGACCTGTTCGGCGGGGAGCATGTCGTAGAGGGCATCGTAGAGTGGCCGCAGATAAGGATCGACTTTTTCTCGCAAATCGCCCGGCAGAAAACCCAAGCGCTCGCCGGCTTCCACCGCCGGTCTCGACAAAATGATGCGATCACACACGCCGCTTAACAGTTTGACGACGCCCATGGCGACTGCGAGGTAGGTTTTCCCGGTACCGGCCGGCCCAAGGCCAAACACCAAATCGGAGCGCTCAAGTTCGCGAATATAGCTTGCCTGGTTCAGCGAGCGGGGCGCGATGTCGCGCTTTCTGGTGCATACGGTCGGCATTTCCTCCCGAGATGCCGAGCGCTGGCTTTGCGCCATCCGGATCGCCCCGTCGACGTCACCCGACGCGACGTCAAGGCCCCGCTGCAGGCGCTGATAAAGGTCAGAAAGGGTCCGCTCCGCTACTTTGGTGGACCAGGCATCGCCACTGATTGCCACGCGGTTGCCGCGAGAAGACATCGAAACACCCAGTTTCTGTTCGATCTTCGCAAGGTTGCGATCGTGTTCGCCGAACAATGGCGACAGCAAACGGTTATCATCGAAGTCGACGATTACCGAACGTTGTTCCTCGATGCGGTTATCTGGGTTAACCAAGGGACATCTAAGCCGCTGTATCAGCCGCGAGCGCGGCAGATCGAACGAGCCGTCCAGAAAGGCTGTTTGCCATCGCAGCCTCAATTTCCACATCAACCAACGAACCGACAAGCGATTGATCCGCAGCGACGTGGACGGGCTGAAGATAGGGGCTTCGCCCGACAACTTGCCCCTCGAAGCGACCTTCTTTTTCAAACAGAACCGGTAGCGCCCGCCCCACGCAACCGCCGTTGAACGAGCGCTGTTGTAGCTTCAACAATTCCTGGAGCCGCCCTAGGCGCTCTTCCTTGACGGCCTCCGGCACCTGGTCCGCTGCTTCTGCGGCGGGCGTGCCAGGCCGCGGACTAAACTTGAAAGAGAAAGCCTGCGCAAACCCGACCTCGCCCACCAGGCCCAGGGTTTCTTCAAAATCTTGGTCTCTTTCACCAGGGAAGCCGACGATAAAATCACCGGAGATCGCAAGATCCGGTCGCACTCGCCGCAACCTGGATACCACATCTAGGTAATTGGCAACGTCGTGGCGGCGGTTCATCGCGCTCAGTACTGAATCGGAACCCGATTGCACGGGAAGATGGACGAAGGGCATCAACGCATCAATTTCACCGTGGGCACCGATGAGGTCATCCGACATGTCACGGGGATGAGACGTGGTGTATCGAATTCGAATCAATCCGTCGATTTGTGAAAGCGTGTACATCAAGTCCGACAGACGGGCGAATGCGCCTCCGGAGGCAGCTCCATGATAAGCATTTACGTTTTGCCCTAGCAGCGTGATTTCGCGCGCGCCATGAGCGACGAGGCGCTCGGCTTCGGCGACGATATGGCCAACTGGCCGCGAGAACTCAGCACCCCGTGTATAGGGGACTACACAGAACGTACAGAACTTGTCACACCCCTCCTGAATCGTGAGGAAGGCAGACACCGGCGATTGTCTCTTTGTCTCCGGGAAGTGGTCGAACTTTGATTCAGCGGGAAAGTCAGTGTCTACTTCACCGGCTTTCGACGAACCATAGCGTGCCGCACGCGAAACGATCTCACCAAGGCGATGGTAGCTTTGCGGGCCGATCACTATATCGACGCCGGGCGCACGGTTCATAATCTCCCGACCCTCGGCCTGCGCAACGCAACCCGCGACGGCGATCAACATTTTCTGGTCGCCGATACGGGCCTGCTTTAGAGCGGTGAGCCGGCCGAGCTCCGAATACATTTTTTCGGCAGCTTTTTCGCGAATATGGCAAGTGTTTAGCACCACCAGATCAGCGTCTTCAGGGCCCTCGGTTTCGCGATAACCGAGCGGTTCGAGGACATCGGCCATTCGTTCGGAATCATAGACGTTCATCTGGCAACCATAGGTCTTGATGAACAGGCGCTTGAGTATACCTGGTTGCTCAGCTACGTCGGATTGTTGTTTCGCCACGTGTGTCAACGGCTTACCGCAACGGCTGCGGCCGCCCCTATATTCTTTGGCTTGCCGATGAAGGCGGACGTCTCGTGCGTGCCACGTCCGGTGAGTGCGTTTGAAAGACCGTTCGAGACAACGCGATGACAATGACCTGCCAACACCTTGCGATTAGGAAAATCGGCGATGCTTACGGGATCGTGAAACGTCACCGCGACCGTCGAAGGCCCAAGACCCAACATACGCCAAAGATGGTCGCCAAGAGCCATGTCGCCGTACCATGTAAACAGCGGCCGCAGATGTCGGCCCATTGGCATAAAGTCGAGCTTGGTGTAGGCAACCGAAACCGGTTGAACAGTCAACGGCCTTCCCGCCACCGGTCTCTCAGCGACGGCGAAAAGCGCACTCTTGAAGGGAAGAACGCGATTGCCATCGCCGCTGGTACCTTCGGGAAATAAAATCAACTTGTCGCCCGTGCCGAGCCTCTCGCTGATTTCGTCGCGATGGTCCGCCGCCAGGTTAGGCCGCCGTTCGATAAACACCGAGCGTTGGAGACGTGCCAATAATCCAAAAATCGGCCAGTTGCGAACCTCCGCCTTGGAAACAAATGAGCCGGGGATGACACAACTCAGCACAATGATATCAAGCCAAGAAGAGTGGTTGGCAACATAGAGGACTGGATCGCTACCTTTGTGTCGTTCGCCTTCAACTTCGACATGAACACCAATGATGCGGCTGACCCCGCGGTGATAGCGAACAGGAATCCGCTCGCGAAGTGGAGTGCCTCGGGCCAGGCCGTACAGGTGCGCTGGCAATAGCATCAGCGTCCAGCCAAACACGCCAACGAGCTTGCTTATGGCAAATACGGTTTTCACCGCTGGTGTTGCGGTCGGTTTAACACCCTGACCGGCGATCCCTAGCTGATATCAAGATTTTTTTCAGGTGCGCCTGCGCTGAGCGCGACGCTTGGTACCAAGACCAATCTTCTTTGCCAGCGTGCTGCGCTGAGCGGCGTAGTTTGGCGCCACCATTGGATAATCTAGGCCCAGACCCCAACGCTCACGGTATTCATCGGGCGTCAAATTATAGCGTGTTTTAAGATGACGTTTGAGCATCTTGAGCTTTTTTCCATCTTCCAGGCAGACAATAAAGTCTGGCGTGATCGAACGCTTTATCGCAACCGCTGGCTGTGGGCGCGGTGCTGCCGACGCCGCACCAGCGCTGCCGGCAATCGATAAGGCTGCGTAGACCTGCTGAATGAGTTGCGGTAAGTCAGTCGCCGCTACCGAATTATTGGAGACATGGGACGCCACTATATTTGTAGTTAGCGCCAGAAGTTCGCTGGTTTCAGGTTGTTCGGCCATTAACAGCAGTCCTCCAAAAACTAATTCTTATATTATTGTGAACAATATAGCAGTCAGTATCACTTAGTTTCAAATTCAATTGCAGTAATCAGCCTATAATAGACCTTACTATGTCAAAGGTTTTTGATCATTTTCTAGACATAACGTCGGAGGTTTGTCCGATGACCTTCGTAAGGACCAAATTGCTGCTGGAGCACATGCAGCCGGGCGAAGTCGCCGAAATACACCTCCCAGATGGGGAGCCGGTCGAGAATGTTCCCCGTGCGGTTCGCGAACAAGGGCATGAGGTGCTCGCGCTCGAAAGCGATTCATCGACGCCGGGTGTCCACGCGCTACGCATTCGTAAACGGACCACAACCTAGCGTTCACCCTCTTGCCGTGGATGGCTAGTACTCGGGGGTCGTAAATAGAGAGGAGCGGGCGGCAACGCTTTTCCATCGGCGTCGACCGATGCTAAGGCCGCGTTGGCGACAGCGGCACCATGGGGCACGACCGACCCGGCGTCCCGCCAGTGCGATGGATCTGTTACACACTGCCTGAAACCAGCGGCCCCACTGCCAACGACGATGCCTGTTTCCTCCTTCAGGTTGGTCACAAGGTTAGCCAGAGAATCGAGCCTCGGCCCCTCCCATCGCGACACTAAACGGTCGCCTTCTGCATCGAACAACTGCGCGTAAGCCTCCTCGCGCCGCGCGTCGATTATTGCCAGGATCGAAGTTGCGTCGGTCGCGGTGGCCCAGGCAGTTTGTACCAAAGCCGCCGTAGTCGTTACTCCGACTGTCCGTATACCGGTCGCCAGTGCCATACCCCTAGCAGCGGCAACCGCGACCCGAACGCCCGTAAAGGAGCCGGGCCCTACCGTGGTAGCGATCAGGTCAAATCCGTCGTATTCGACCTCAGCCTCCTGCAGCACCTCTAGGACCATCGGTATAAGCGCTTCGGCATGACCGCGTTCTCGCCGCTCGCTTCTTTCCGAGATTATCCGGCCATCGGCGACGGCCGTAACCGTGCACGCGCCCAGCGAGGTGTCGAACGCAAGTATTTTCATTGAGCGTAGGACAGGGTCGAATGCCGCAACGAACGATAACAGCGTAGCTTGAAATAAGCACCGGGTTTGACGAATTCTTTGTGGCAGTTCATCACGGCAGCTATGGTATCTCGACTCTTGCGCACCGAAATCGCATGATCCTACTAGGGTCGATAAGGGTTGCGAGTTGGAATTTTTACGCCAAGAAATGGTGGCACTACCAGCTTTTCGAATAACGGCAATTTTCGTGGCTTTAGGGCCATGCCGCCGGACCCTACCCGATCGCGATATTGCCGGGGTTCTGTGATGCTTAGCCGATTGCAACCACCTTGCATCAAACGGTGGCGGTGCCCCGTTAGAAGTATGCTGGCCGCGGCGGCGGTCTGGGCCTGTGCAGCACTGCCTGCTGTGTCCGCAGATACGCTATCTAGCGCAGTGTTGCTGATGTATCACCGGTTCGGTGAGAGCAACACACCCTCGACCAACATTCGGATCGAGCAGTTCGAGGAACACATCGGCGAATTGAGATCGGGGAACTACAACGTTATGCCGCTCGCTGAAATCGTCGCCGCACTGGCGGAGCGCCGACAGCTCCCGGCAAGGACCGTAGCGATCACCATCGACGACGCTCACCGATCGATCTACGAGGAAGCCTGGCCACGGCTGCGCGGCGCAGGCTTGCCATTCACGGTATTCGTATCCACCAATCCGGTGGATAGTGGACTCAAGGGCTACATGTCGTGGGAGCAGCTTCGCCAACTCGCTGCTTCCGGCGCGACGATAGCCAACCATACGATGAGCCATCTCCACATGACGGTAGCCAAGGATGAGACTAACCGGGCCGAGATGGAAGGTGCCCACCGGCGCATCATCGAGGAGATTGGTATCGTACCCCCCTTGTTTGCCTACCCTTACGGCGAGTACTCAAATCGCACAATCGAACTCGTCAAGGCGGCCGGGTTAACGGCAGCACTGGGCCAGCAATCGGGGGTCGCACACGAACTCGGCGATCCGTTCCAAATGCCGCGTTTTGCACTCAATGAAACCTACGGAGACATCGGCCGCTTCCGGTTAGTCATCAACAGCCTACCGCTGCCGGTGCACGAGGTGACGCCAAACGACACGCTGCTTGACGGCAACAACCCGCCGCCTTTCGGCTTCACCGTCGATCAGCGAATCGAAAGGATTGATCGTTTGGACTGTTTCGCCTCGAATGGTCGTACTACGATCGAGCGACTCGGCCAGCGTCGCTTTGAGGTGCGTATCCCAAAGCCATTCGTCTCCCCGCGCGGCCGATTCAATTGCACCCTACCGACTAGCGACGGACGCTTCCGCTGGTTTGGTATTCAGTTCGTGATTCCGTAAGCGCTCAATAGCAGAAAGTCTAAGCGTCCGGCGTATTGATCAGGCCCTTGCGCCCAGTCTGCTCAGCCCTATCTAGCGCCGTGAGGCCGTTGAACGAGATAATGCTGCGGATTGTTTTTATGTAATCCTCCCCACGCTCTGAATACTTATCAAGAGCTCCAACAAGCTTGTTACTGTCGAGCGCAGCATCCTCTTCACGCATCCGCGCCCGCAACGCCCGAAACTTGTTGTAAGCCCAATGAGTATTAAGGTTGTGTAGGTAGCGCGACACGGACTCCTGAATGTTGTCGAACGCGCGAACACGATGGTGTTTACCAGGATCGCGACGCTGCGGCACCATCCCTGCCTTTCCGCGATAAACTCGCTGACCAAAAAGGGCGTTGCCTTCAACAGCAAAGCGCGATGTTCCCCACCCTGATTCCTCGGCCGCTTGCGCGAGCGCGAGTGACGGCGGTACGACATCTACCCGCTTTATTAGCGATGCGACGTCTATGTCCTCGACGCCGTATTCTTCAGCGAGGCGCTCGAGCCAGCGCATGTCTGCCGCCGAGAGTTCGAAACCCACCGTCTGTTTCTGCTCGATATCAAGCAGACGATTCCTCTGCTCAAGCACCCGATCGTTAGCCCGCGACACAAGGGGCATCATCAGCTGGATAAAAAAACGTTTACGCTCCGATAAGGCTGTCAGCCTACGTAGATCGTGTGGCTGACTGGTACGGTGGATCTTCGAGGCCACGAGATTTCCTGACCGTGGATCGCTGATCTCGTAGTCAGCCAGAACCAGCCCTGGCAACGTCGTAGAGGTGACATCGGCCAACGGTGGAGGGAAAAGAATTTCCGCGCGGGCGTGCACTTCGCCAGAACCGCCGCCGACCGTGCGCACGATTCCCCACGCGTAAAGCGCCACCACCAGGCTTGCCAAAAGGTAGAGAGCGTAACGCTCAAAGGTCGACGGCACTGCTGCTACCATTGTACTGCCACACCATAACTGCGCTCTCAAGCGAACGTCTTTTTGGCGGATGCTTCCTATACGGCTGCGCCGGTTGGAGCTTCTAATCGGCGCAGCCTAAAATTAACAAAAAACGTGGTTAATGCGAACCTATCGCTCGCAGATGTTTAGACTGGCTCGACTGAATCGACCTCTGGAATGTAATGCTTAAGCATATTCTCTATCCCATGCTTAAGCGTCATCGTCGAACTGGGACAACCCTGACACGAGCCCTGCATTTGCAAGTAGACAACGCCTTCCTCAAACCCGTGGAAAATAATGTCGCCCCCGTCCTGAGCAACGGCCGGCCGCACGCGAGTGTCAAGTAACTCTTTGATTTGAGAGACAATTTCGTTGTCTTCCTCATCCAAACTCGAGCCACTCTCAACACCCGCAAGGGCTTCGTCGAGTACAGATAGTCCCGCCGTAAAGTGCTCCATGATAGCGCCGAGAATAGGCGGCTTTAGAATGTGCCAGTCGATGTCTCGTGCAGTTACGGTGATAAAATCGCCCCCGAAGAAGATGCGATCGACTCCCTCAATCTCAAACAACTTAGCGGCAAGCGGAGATGTTCCAGCCGATTCGCGATCCGGGAAATCCATCGTCCGATCACCGAGCACAGTCGTCCCCGGTATAAATTTGAGCGTGGCTGGGTTCGGCGTTTCCTCGGTCTGAATAAACATTTTTTGCTCTCCGGATAGCTACTCTTAACAGAGATTTGGCTGATTCCCACCTAAGATCAAGTTTTTCCGTTCGAATTCCTCGAATTTGATGTCAAACGAGCTCGTCAACCTGCTCGTTAGTCAGGTTACCCGGCACAACGGTAACGGGAATATGCATGTTGCCCGGCATACGCCCGGCAAGGGCGCTGACCAGCGGACCAGGCCCTTCCGGGCCCGTTGCAGCGCCAAGCACGAGAACCCTCATCTGCGGATCTTCCTCGATCTGCGCCAAAACTTCGTTGAACGCCGTGCCCTCGCGGACCATCAACTCAGGCATGATGTGAACTCTTTCGCTTATCTCAGCCGCCAACCCCTGCAACAAACGCTCGGCCTCTGCTCGCGCTTCTTCGCGCATCCGCTCTTCGACTGATAGCCAGTGCTGAAAATCGCCCGGTTCGATGACACGCAGCAGCGCGACCTGCCCATTGGTCGAACTGGCGCGACCACAAGCGTAGCGCAGGGCGACGCGGCATTCCGATGTATCGTCAACGACGACCAGAAATTTCCGACGATGCCGTGTAGGAGATGTCTCGGTCATATATTCCGCCTTCGAGCTCTATTCTACCAGAAAGCAGGTCGCTCCTATCGTGTGCTTGCAGCACTTATAGGCCGCAGCAAGCCTAAAATCTCTTGGGTTTCGCGTAGGATGGGCTCGGCCAAACCTGCTGCCTGCTCTGCTCCGTCATGCAACACACCATCAACGTAGGCCGGATCCCCCATTAGACGGCGCATCTCAATCGTAATCGGTGATAGGGACTCCACAGCGACCTCAGTTAGCGCCTCTTTAAATGTCGAGAAAGGTGCATTCGCAAACTGAGCACACACCGCCTCTTTGGTGATGTTAGTGAACGCGGCATAGATCGTTACAAGATTGTCCGCCTCGGGTCGTTTTTCAAGACCCACCGCGGTGTCCGGCAAGGGGTCGGGATCGGTTCGCGCGCGACGGATCTTGCGGGCGATGAGATCGGGCGGATCCGTCAGATTGATCCGAGACTGATCTGAGCTATCTGACTTGCTCATCTTACTGGCGCCATCGCGCAGGCTCATGACGCGGGTCGCTTCGCCGAGAATCAAGGGCTCCACAAGGGGAAAAAAATCGATGTTGAACTGGTTGTTGAAGGACTGCGCGATGTCGCGGCAGAGTTCGAGGTGCTGCTTTTGATCATCCCCTACAGGTACGTGAGTGGCTTTGTAGACGAGAATATCGGCAGCCATAAGTGTCGGGTAGGCATAGAGACCAACGCTAGCATTCTCCCTGTTCTTTCCCGCTTTTTCCTTGAATTGGGTCATGCGGTTGAGCCAGCCAAGCCGGGCAATACAGTTGAAGACCCAGGCCATGCCGGAATGAGCACTGACTTGGCTTTGGTTAAACAAGGTAGACTTTCCGGGGTCGATCCCCGAGGCGAGGAGGCTCGCAGCTGCTTCACGAGTATGGGCTCGCAATTCATTGGGATCAATTTCGACGGTAATCGCATGGAGGTCGACGACGCAGTAAAGACACTCGTAGTCAGCCTGCAACGCTACCCAGTTCCGAATCGCCCCGAGGTAGTTGCCGAGATGCAGGTTACCGGTTGGCTGAATGCCGGAAAAAATGCGATCCATAGTGACCTCTCCCCGAGAAGCTGGGCCTTATGGCGCAACGGCGCCCTCGCGGTCAAGCAGACTACTTGTGAAGCTGAGCCCTGATATCAGCCGCACTTACAGCGCCTAAACCAAAGGCAGCCGCAAAATAGACAACGATACCGGCAACAATAAGCGCAATTAGCGCACCTACCCGCTCCACCAGAGTGTCCGTGAGGTTGCTTGCTAGAATTGGCTCCAGAACCCACAGAACGAGCCCCATCGCCACGCTTGCCAAAATAATTCGAATCAACCGATGGCGGAGACGTGGATCGATATACCAAGCTCGTCGGCGCACCAAAATGGCCGTTAGAACAAGGGTATTTAGCCAGGCGGCGATCGCGGTCGCCAGCGCCACACCTACGTGTCCGAGCGGACCAATCAGGAGCAGGCTAGCCGCAATATTGACGACCATCGATACGACGGCAACACGCACCGGCGTTACCGTGTCCTCGCGCGCAAAGAACCCGGTAGAGAGGATTTTCACCAAAACATAAGCCGGCAGGCCTATGGTGAACGCAACCAGCGCTGCAGCGGTCGCAACAGTGTCTTGCGGTGTAAAGGCCCCGTGGCCGAACAACACCGCTACTATAGGACTGGCAATGAGAAGCAAGGCCACGGTCGCCGGCAATATCAGTAGCGCGGAGAGTTCGAGCGCCCTGTTAATGCTGTCACACGCTGCATCGGCGTCGCCGCTCCGCAGCTGGCGCGAAAGCAGCGGCAACAAAGCTGTCCCAAGGGCAATCCCCACTACGCCGAGCGGCAATTGATAAACGCGATCAGCATAGTAGAGATAAGCTACAGCGCCCTCACCTACCAGGGTCGCGATAGCCGTTCCCACAACAATGTTAATCTGGGTAACGCCTCCGCCGATGACGCCGGGCAGCATTAGGCGCAACAGGCGCTTCATGGCCGGGTTCCACACCGGCAAATGGAGTCGGATCTCTAGCCCCGAGCGCGCACAGGCGATAATCAGCCAAGCTAGCTGCGCGACCCCAGCGACCGCGACCCCCCAAACTAAGGCATGACCGGGCGTCGCAAAAACCAATTCACCAGCCAGCAACGCCGCGATCAAAACAATGTTGAGAATGACGGGTGCCGCCGACATCGCGGCGAAGCGATACACCGCATTGAGCATGCCACCAAGTAGAGCGACCAGGGCCATGCACAGCAGGTAAGGAAACGTAATCCGGGTGAACAGGACGGTGAGAGCAAACTTATCGCCATGCTCCGCGTAACCCGGCGCCAGCACGAACAGGAACCAGGGCATAGCGATCTCAGCCAAGATCGTGAACACAAGGAGAGCCGAGAACATCAACGCGAGCGCTTGATTGCCAAAACGCACTGCAGCAGCGGCGCTATTCTCTTCGAGCTCGCGGGCGAACAACGGTACGAAGGCGGCCGTGAACGCGCCTTCCGCAACTAGCCTCCGAAACAGATTGGGAATCCTGAAAGCGACCACGAACGCGTCAGCGAGAGGGCCCGCGCCAAGGGCATTGGCCATCAGAATATCTCGGACAAAGCCGAGGACTCGGCTTGCCATAGTGTATCCGCCGACGGTCACGGACGCGCGCAACAAC
>MDTE01139298.1_pt1 | contig 12087 bp, 4 predicted proteins | sample 811231 | NCBI WGS metagenome assembly MDTE01 (sample SAMN05326651, study PRJNA326480) | marine metagenome | isolation source: seawater | place: Indian Ocean: Red Sea | collected 2010
CGAAGAAAGTGCAGCGGATATTGCGGTTGCAGCAACTTCACTCACCGTTCCATTTGCATTTAAGATAACGGTTTTTCCGGCTGTAATAGAGCCACTGGCTGTTGCTGTAACCGTACCACCACCTGATGGAATAGGTAGATTTGTTAAATTAGCACCACTGATTGCGGGCAACGCCCCGCTTCCATCAAGTTTCAATATTTTATTGGCACCGGATGTTCCAACATCATCGGCAGTAATAACACCGTAGCTATCTACTGCTTGTTTAGTTCGCAATGGCGTCATCAAATCACCATTGTCAGTACCAGCTTCTGCTTTAGACTGACTAGCAATTGTAACAGCAGCAGATGCAGCAGAAGCTGCCGCAGCAGTAGCAGATGCACTCGCTTCAGATGCCTTAGTCGTCGCTGTGCTTGCCGATGCGCTTGCTGATGAGGCTGACGCAGCGGCAGCAGTAGCTGATGCGGCCGCATTTGATGCACTAGTAATCGCACCACTAACATCAGATACGGATAATGTTGTTTCTGGATCGCCGCTTGAAGAATTAAAACTTAACATCTTGCCAAGCCGTGTAGCTTTAACCGGCAAGGTCATGTTTACAGATGTTGGGTCTTGCTCTGGTGCTTGCACTGAACGGTCAACAGTTTCTTCAAACTGCTGCAACATAGAAACATAACGATTAAAATCTTTGTTTACCGCATCAATATCTAATGGCCCTGTGCTTGCTAAGTTTGCAAGACGGTCGGTTGATATGTTGCGTAAGATTGTTACCGTTGTATTTGAAACACCAGATGCCAGTGTATTAACAAGTGTTACAGTGCCACCATCAAAACCACCATCTGTGCCAGCATTTCCAGAAACCGTGTAATGTGTCGACACCGTTAGCAAGGTATCGCCATTGTAGACTTTCAAGTCTGTGCTTGTGTCAAAAATAACAAAGTCAAACGTGAATGACGTTTGTGGTGTACCGCCAACAACAACTTGTTTTTTTGGCGATTCAGATGGAACTGTAATTGTAGCCATAGCCGCTAATCCTATTCGTCATCAAACTGACCAGCCGTTTCTTTGGCTAGCGCAGGGATAAAGTTTGCATACCACGTCCGTAATGGCGTCAATTGAGTTAATGCTTTTGCATACTCTGATGGTTGTTCTGCATTTTGCAACGCACTCAATGTGCTGAGAAACACGGAACCTGCTGGACCCGCAACCGCACCCGCTGCTTCGTATGGGCTGACATCACGTACCAATGACTCACCACCACCTAAAGCACGCAATCCAACGTTGCCCATACTAATAATTTCCAAAATATTATTGGGTTCCATCAACAAAGGTATCACGCCGCTATAATCAATAGCGCGTAAGGCTTTATCAAAATCGTCTTTATCAAAAGGGTTTGCTCGAAGCTGTTGAACAATCACCCCACCAATCAACATACCCAATGCGCCACGCCATAATCGTTTGTCCCTTGGCCTTTGCAACATAGGAAGCAATTGTTCTTGAGTGCTGGCTATAGAAAATGTTCTGAACTGTAACAAATACCCCCAAAGGTTTTTGCTCATGAATAAAGGTTTGTGTTCGGGACCGGGTGTCAAAATTATCCGGTTCATTTCTTTATTCAATGCAGAACGAAAACGGTTGCGTAATTGAACGTCTGTCCAATTTTCAGTGCCAGCAATATACATATGTTCAGTACCGTTGCCGGGGCCGGTACCTACGTTATCGCTCCATTGTTTAAAAATTTGAACAGCATCAGCTTTGCTAAACCCAAACTCTGCAAGCAAAGATACTTCTTCATCTGTTGCGCTTTTTTCTGAAATCTTTTTTGACAAACGAATAATCTCAGATTGCGCATGGACACCTGTAAACTTTTTGAAATAATCAGTGAGTGGTGCCATACCATTTACAATGAAAGTAAACGGCACCGCTTTTGATAAAAAGTTTTCAGTTCGCGTGGAGTTCATCAAGCCACCTTGATACTCCATTGCCATAGCGGCACGCGAGTTAGTAACCGTTTCACCTACCTCGCCAGCTAAGTTTGTTTCTGCTTTTGCTAGCCCAATTTCTTGCGGCGATCTAATCCGCAAACTTATTTGATTGACGACATCGCTTATCGTCATAGCCGAAAACATACGACCTACGTCGCTAATTATCATTTGGCCTGATCGACCCATTAAGTTAACGATGCCAAAGTTTTTAGCCGCACGCAGCGAGCGTGCTGACATGGTTGTAGGGTCTTCCGTGAAACCAAAAGCATTTAGGTTAAGATCGCGTAAATTTTCGCCAGATCGCCAGACTGAATTACCTTCTTTTTCAATGCGAAGCGCATTATCCACATCACCCTTGATCAAGGCATCTGCAACAGCGTCATCTAAATCAAGATCAAGCTGGTCAAACTTGCGATACAAAGATGGATCACCAAACTGCTCGGCAGCAGTCAAAGCGGGGGCAACACGATTAACATACGTGTTCATAACGTTACGATAATCTGTGTCGATTAAACTATTTTCGGGACGATCACGGAGTAACTGACGTGTGGTAAGCGGTAGTTTTCTGCCAATCGTTTGACGTGGGGAAAAACCTGATACTGCTTTTTCAATGCCATCAGTTACACCTTCACTATCTTGGAAGGCTCCACGTCTACGCATGTTTTCAAACGCTTCATTCACACGTACAGCTAAACTTTCTTCATCAGTGTATAGCCGTTTACCATTTACATATGGATTTGCGCGAAATGCAGCAGCTAGCAGACTTTTGGTTTCTGCTTCAAACGTATCTAATTTGTAAGGATTATACAGATGCGTGTAGTAGTTATCGTTTCGCGCTGTAAAATCACCGATGTCTTCTTTTAAAATTGCTGTGTCTAAGTCATCCGCAACAGACCGTGCCTGTGCGGCAAACTTGCTAAATGTCCATTCATCGCCATCAAGATTTTGATTCCTGGCTCTTGTCTTAATGCGTATGATTTTATCTTTGTCGAGCTTCGACATGATGTCTTCATACGTTTTGAGCATTGCCCGAACTTGATCGAGGTTATCAAAGCTAGCACTTTCATGTTTCTGAATGCGTTCAATCAAAGGATTGTATTTTTTATTTTTTAAACCTTGAAGGTACTCCCTTTGAAACTTTAGCCCCTTCTGCAGAACAGCACCCAACCGCACAGTTTCAATGCCCGAGTCACCTGCAACGCGTCTAAAATAAATCTCATCTATTTCTAACTGCAATGCTGTCAGGAATTGTTTGCGAGCAATTTTTCTTACAGCTTCTGCTGTCTCAGGACTTTTTTCTTTTAGTTTTTCTACCTCTTTATAAAGACGCGTAGAGCTTTTATAGCGTTTGCTTGCAGCAGAAACCGCTTCTTCGGCACGCCTTAGTTGGCTTTCACGCCCAACTAATCTATTCGACTGTAGCTTTTTATAAAAACCTTCGTAAAACTCTTGTCCCTTTTTTGCACCTTCGCGCAGTATGTCCCACTCAGCATCACCCCAGCCATGTTCATTAAAAACATCACGCAAGGTAATTACATCATCAACGCCTTCAACCTGTTCATCTAAGGTTTTATATGCCGTCGCCCATGGCAACCAATTATGATAATCCCTATTGGTAAACGGTATTGCACGTTCACCCCTGCGTATCTGTGAATACAAATTACGCGTGTCATCTAGGAAGTTGCCAAACATCATACGTGTAGCACCACGCTGCACGGTGGGGTTACCTCTGTACTGAAGGTAAACACTATCTATTTCTTCTAAGGCTTTGTTCATAGGAAACCGATGCTGCTGCCACATGTAGCCAAGACCTGCTTCGGTTACTCCACCCTTTGTAAAACCAATACGACCAGATAATTCATGAGCTAGCTTACTAAATGATCTGCCAACGCTGCCGCCCAGCTTGTTTCCAGCCAAAACCCAGTATGGCATCTGTTCGGTTTTAGCTAATCCAGCACTTAAAAAATTATCGATAGGAGCGTAGTCATCATCTGCTAACTTTACCGCATCTGATAAACTTGCAGCATTGATTGACCCATCTTTGTTAATGCTTGGCTCAATAGGGTCCGGTGTTTTTATGCCGCGAGCTTTTGCCTCTTTTCTAAGGATGTCATGAACAACCTTGCCAGCCTTTATAATCTCATCAGATCGCGGCGGCGCATCAGATAAACGCCCTGATTGTTTCATTGCCTGATCAGCGATTCGCTGAGCAAAACTTTTGCGACCAATAATGCCACCAAAAAGCGATCCCGCTATCAATGGAGCAGTCAACTGTATAGGCCCCATTGCCTCCTCACCGGGCGTTAGGTCCATACGTGCTGCTTCAGTTGGCAAGGTAAAAGCAGTTTGCAGTCCCGCACCTTGCACAGCACCTCGAGCAAAGCCGATACCTTTAGCCACTCCTAATGGGGCAAACAAATCAACATCTAAAACAGAACCAATAAAACGACCAACCTCACTATTCTTTGTATAGTCTCGGTTGAATTTATTTTGACGAGCAATTTGTATTAGGCGATTGTATTCTGGAACATTTTTGGCTGAAGCCAAATCTAGCATAAGGCTTCGTATTTCTTCGTCAGGCAAACCTTGTTCTTTGGCTAGTGCAACGCCGTCAAATAACGGGTCATGCGGATTTAAAATATCATCATTATCCGCAATAGAATGAGCCAAACGCATAATGCTTTGGCCTAAAAAATTATCTAAAAACCCGCCTATGAATCCATTTAAGTCAGCAGAATCAAAAGTACCAAGCCTTTCAGCCGGGTCTAACGTCGTAAATTTTGGGTCAAGCCCCGGCGTATCAAACGTTTGTGTGCTTACAGTTCGCGCACGCTCGGCCATCGCTGCGCCGAGAATATCATTACCAATTGAAAAACCAGTATCAACTTCCAAACCACGTTTATATGCTGCTTGAATTAATGCTTGGCGAGTGTCAACCATTACACTCCAGCCATCGAATTATTTTGAATAAACTGTTGAACCGTACCTTTGCCCTTAGCAGTATTATAGAATTTTTTCCAAAACGCTGCTTGTGATGCCAGACTTTGCGGTAAAATTTTGCCCCGATTTTTTGAATGCAAAAATAAACGCGCTGCAATAGCACCATGCAATGGTTTTTCTAGGTCATCAAGCGATAGCTCCATAACATCTATGCCAAATGCTTCTTGTATTCGTTGGCGTGCCCGTCTTAACACGGGTGTATTACGTTTTATTTCTTCCAATCCAATTGGAGATATCTGCCAGATACCTCGATCTACGCGGCCCTTTTTGAATGTAGCCTTATTTTGTCCAAGAGCAGATTCTTGACGACCAATTCGTGTAAGGAATGTTGATGTATTACCACCAAAAACGCTGCTTACCGCTTGGATTGCTGCATCAACAGTAATCCGGTCACTGTTCTGAGGTGTCTCAAGATTTATTTTTTGAGCCTTTGTAAAGTTGAGAATTGCTGGCAAACGTTTAATGGCAACATTTCTACCTTCCAGCTCACCAAAGTCAGGCGGTCCTTGCGGCGCTTCGGGTGCCGCATCAAAATCTGGATACTCCTCAGACAAAACTTCTTCTACTGAACGGCCTTCCCTTTCAGCTTGTTTTTTTGCTCTCGCAAAGTCCTGAGGAGTAATGTTGCCGGGGCGCGGCCTAGCAAAACCTCCAATAGCACGCGCATCATCATCTAATTTACTAATATCCTCTGGATTACGTGGACCCTCTATACCCTGAGGCGAAGCAGTCGGGTCCATAAAGTTATCACCCAACGGTAGTGTTGTTGGATCAACCGCATTCAAAGCGCTATCGGTGACAGTTAACGAGGCATCAAAATCACCATACTCTTCTGGTGATCTCATTGGATCGACTCTAAATGGTTCTTGCCGATTAGTGAATCGGCCTATGCGCCTTGAAGAACCTGGACCAAAATCGGTTAAAGTTGTTTGTTGAGTAAACACTTCCTCTGAAGCATCTTCATTAGCCGCTTCATCAGTCGCGTATTTTAACAAATTCGTACGCAAGTCTAGCTGGCGATTAAGTGCTGCTTGTTGATAGACTTGATTTATCTCTTTGCGCCGAGTTATTTCGTTGTCAGAAACGAATTGATCATTGTAATCAATAACTATTTCTGCTCCATCCTTATCAAGAATGGGCGTCAAACGGCCACTTTCGCTACGTGCAACAGCAAAATATGTTGGGCGGGTAGCAGACGAAAACTCTGTTTTTTTAAAGAAAACATTTTCACCAAATACCATTTCATCCAGTACAAAGGCTGACCCTTGCAATCTGGTTTTTCTGTCAACTGACTTTTTTTCATGCCCAAAAAATTTGAACGTATCAGGAAGCCCTGCATTTTCTGTTATTGTTTCACGTGCAAATTCTAAAAAGTTGTTAATTTCTTTCCCATACACTCGATCTGGTGGCAATAATGAATAACGTTGTTCTTGCGCAATAGACTCAGGATTATCTAACGGATAACCATATAAAGAAAAAGCTAATCCGTCCCTTGCAATGCTATCAACAGCTAGTCTTATTAAAGCTTCTTTTGGTAGGACTGGGTCAATATCAAGTAAGCGCTCCATTCTTTCGCGAATGTAGCCTTGAATACGCCCGCCAACCATTATGTCTTGTTCAGCACCCGAATAGAAATAAGTCTGAAAACCACCAAAATCTTGTTGCATATTTAATTGATTAGCTGGATTACCAAACATGTCAGTAAAGTCGCCTAAAGCGCCTTTAATGAATACTTCTCTAGCTGCTTTATCTTCTTCGGTTACAGTGCGATTTTTGTTTAAAATATAATTACGATACTGACTTACATCAGCACCGCTTTGAACAAGGTAGGATAAAGTTTTTACAAACGATTCATCTTTTGGATTTAAACCAGCATATTTAGACAGTGCGCTTGGTTTTTCTTCGAGCAATGTTTTTGTGCCATACAAAACATGAACAGCTTCAGCTAACTCCATAACATTTTCAACCATAGCATCAGCAGCATCTTTATCTTCAGGCATCGAAGCAGATGATAAGCTTTTGATGTATTGAGTTAGTTGATAACTTGGACTGCCGCGATCTAGTTCTGTTTTGAAAAAGTTAAAAGTTTTGGAAAGCCGATCTTGAAGATCAACCCTAGCATTTAACTCTTCGTCATCTTCAGTGCCGAAACCTGCTAAAACATTTTCTTGAAGTTCTTGGTCAGGAGTTTTGCGAAATGCAGATAAAATTGCAGGCATATCTCCTTGCTGAATTTTAAATTGAGCAACCTCATTAGCAAACGAATCTATTGCTTTCATGTGTGGAGTGCTGCCCGGAGCATTTTCGTTTATTGCTTTTCTACGGTTGCCAAACTCTGTTAAAGCCTTATCAAGGCGACTTGTTAAATCATCAATTGCTTGAACATGCTGTGCAGTTAGCATAGTTGGTGATTGCTGTATGGCAATAAAAAGCTCTTCATACTCTCTTTGCATATACCCCGGCATATTTGCTAGTTTTGCTCTAAATTCTGCAACGGAATTAATTAAATTAAATCGACTTTTTTCCTCAATACTCGCATCTTTTTCCAGTGTTTTTCTTTTGGTTAGACTTTTAATTTCTTCCTCAAATGCGTTTTTGATACCAACCGCATCTCGAGCTTCACCGCGAACCGTACCAATATCAATGCCGACCGACGGGCCACGTTTACCAAATGTATCAATAAGAAAGTTTTTACGTGCTCTAATCTGTGCTTCAGGAATGCCAAGGTTACGACTTAGCGTTACATAATTTTCAATAATTGGGCCTAATGCTACTATTGCTTGCTGTTGTTTTTCTTCCAGCTGACTGAAGTCACCAATCTCGTCAGTCATAACTTTAGACATTTCAGAGGCTAAATCATGCAAGCCCATTTCTTTTAGCGACTGAACAATCTCACTCGATCTTTGTAAATTTTGTCTAAAGCTCTGACCATCAACATCGCGAATATCACCTTTCAGTGATAATTGCATATCAGTTATCGTTTGTTTAATAGATGCCGTTGTCGCTTGTCTTACAATTTTATTATTTGCATCTTGTGACCTTACGATTTTTTGGATGTCATTATTAAATTTGCTTTGATCCTCTTCCGACATACGGTCGTAAAATTCTTTCAATGGACTCAGATTATCGGATAACACATTGTTCGATGCGCTATTTAAAATTTCAGCAAGATCACCATCGTCTGCACTTGCAATAAATGAATGGGTTAGGTAACTGGCGGTTTGTCGGATAGCACCAGACTGAGCTTCCATAAGCAATTTCTCATTGCCGACATATAGCCCGCTTTCCCTCATTTGTTCAATTTTGAGTTCGATTGAATCAACAACGCCATCAACCGACTCCACCATATTTTGAACGCTTAATTCAAAAGCAGAGGCAGGGTCTTCTAATTCAAATTGCTGCTGAAGCAAACGGGCATCATTGATTGCTGGACCTAAGGAAGACACTAATGTGCCAAGTTCCTTCGCATCAGCCGTCTGTCGATCTCTAACATCTCTATCATATGCCTGACCAACAAGGTCTGCTTGCGCTCTTGTAACAACCTTATTTGCTGCCACACTAAACGCTGCTCCTGCTTTTGCCGATAACCCTTCGGTTGCTATGCGAATTTTATCTCTGAAGGGATCGCCAAAAGTAGTGGCATCTTGATTAAAATTAAAAGTTTGCGCCGCTTCTAAGACTTCACCCGTAAAATCATTTAACCTTTCATCAGCAACTTTTGCATAGTGATTATCTGCGTACTGTTGAAAAATATCACCAATCTGCCCGATTGCAGGACCAAGATCAGGCGTCCTACCTCCAGCACCAACAAAGTTGACTATCCGGCCCAGACCTGCGGCACTACCACCAATAACCTTACGACGACTAGGAAAAAGTTCAGACATTTCTAATCCAAATAATTATGCTTCTAAACTAACGTCTTGAAAGGTTGTTGTGGTACTGGGTTCACTAAAAGCACCGGCATTTTTAGCCACAGCACTTCCAATGGTGCCAATACCCCGTACAGCAGCAATCCCGACAGCAGAACGTGCGCCACTTGCTGCAATGTTAGCTCTGGCTATTTGGAATTGATCAGCCCTTTGAGCCAGCAACCCTTGTATCTTAACTTGACGTATATCTTCTTCAGCCAATCGTTTTTCCTCGCGAATGCCAGCCAGCACACTTGTTGTTCCAAATGTATCTCTCGCTTGGAATGGTCGAGCCGCATTAATCTTTGCAATGGTCTTTTTTGTTTGCCGGCGTATTTCGTTTTCTTTAGCAAGAGCGTCAGCCTGTAAAACCTTTTTGCGTTCTTCAGCCTGTTGACGCATTAACGCAAGTTCAGCTTTACGTTGCTTTGCTTGCTGACGCGCTGCCATCACCGTTGCGCCAGCAGATAGCACAGAACTTGCAATTGCAGCAGCAGCTAGAGCTTTACCGGCCATTAAACAGCAACCTCTCTCGATAACGCTAACAAAGTCATGGGCAAAGCAGATGTTTGCGTTATTGTTTTCTGACCAAACCGATCCCAGCCAAGATGGTATACATCAAAGGTGCCATTCAACGCACTAGGCGCAAGCGATGGATCATCATCGACTTGACGCAACTGCAACGTCTTTCCATCAATTGTAATGTCAAACGTATCTTTTAATACGAGGATAGAACGAACCAAGCGTTTGCGCTTTGCAGAAAAACTACCCCCACCAGCAGTACCCACAATTCGCACAGGAACAATTGTTGGCGCAAAAAACAAACCAACATTCAGTACCGTTGCAAGGTCTGTATCCAATGTAAACTGTCCAGAACCGTTTAAGGTAAAGGTTCCAAACTCCATTGTTTTTGCTGTGTTTATTGCACGTACTTCCGTAGATGGTAAATGCGTTGCCCCACTAAACGTAGTGCTTGCTGCTGGCGTGTTTGCTGTACCGCCCATACCGCTATGGTTTGCACAGTAATAAAAAAGTGGTGGCGCATCCGTTGGCACAACAAAGGTTAGCTGAGTAGATGAATTATGGGTAACGCCCGTTGTAAACTCAGACCCCCCACCGTGTGTGCCATCTGCCGTTGCGCTTAAACGAAACGGATGAGCAGACGGATAGTTAAAGATATAGGTGTTACCTTCAGTGAGATTAATCGTGGCCTGCTGAACGCCATCAATAAAAAATTTATTTCCACCACCAGGGTCAACGACAGTTACAGTAAATGTTGTCGACGCAGCGGTTGTGGTTGTTGATACAGAGCAGTCTGTCGTAAACGAATCTGAAAGCTCTTCTAAAAACCATTTGGTGACAGAGTTAATTGTTCGTTTAACAACAAAAAACACACGGTCATCAACTTGGTCAACAGACCAAAAGTATCCTTCTGTAGTCCACGGCACCCACCCAAAAATCTTTTGATGGCGATTAGAATGATACAAAGATGCATTGCCTGTTGAATGATCTGTATACACTCCAAATTGTTCTATGCGAGTGGCGTCACCAACAAACACAGCGCTATCATCAAACTGAGAAAGTACATCATCTGCAAAGTCATTTATTGAGTTTGACTCAAATGTTTGAAGCAAGTCGTTAAATTCAATCTCACGTACAGTAAGCCCACTGTCCTGTACAAAGATTGCAGCGTTATCCAGATTTAATGGACGAACACGATTTGATCCATATTCAGATTGCCGCCTCGGTAAGAAACTGGCGGGCGTAATCGGATTGTTATCGCTCTCAGGTTGAAAGAACTCAGAGTTGTTCGTGTTAATCAAAAGGTGTGTGGTCGAAACTAAATGACGTATTTCACTAACCTTGTCAGTACCAAGCTGCCCAAAAATAGCTTCATCCGCTTCGGCTGTGCCGTCATCAAAATTAAATGGTGCATTTGTTTTGCTCATCATTATGTGCTGCGGCAATGACTTCGTGCCACCAAAACACATACGAGCAGAATGAAACGTAACAGAACGAGCGTATCCATTTACATCAGAAAAAACCGCTTCATCCCATTCAACATCAGCAGATGTTGAAGGCAGCGATTCAATCACGGTCGCATCAACGACTGTATCACTTGTCTTAGCAGTGATTTTTATTTGCTTGCCTTTGTAACGAACATTTACGCCAACATGAGCATCTGCCCAATATCCCGCACTCAATGTTAAAGTTATCGTGCCACTTGTGCCGCTTGGCGTTAGCGTAATCGAGTCATCAGCAAACTTAAAATACGGCTGGAACAATTTATCTGTCGTAGCCGAATCCTCTTCAAATGCAAAATCAGCACGCGTAAATGTTGTGGCACCTGTACGCTTAATGTTTTGCATCTTGAAATCAGGATGCACAAAGATTGTCGTATCACCTGCTTGTGCGTAGCGAATATCGAATAGCTGTGCAGTTGTCCACGGGCATCCCGTAATAGTCGTAATTAGAGAACCATCAGTTGGACTGCGAACTTGTATCTGAGTGTTTTGCAAACAGAATAAGTATTCTTGATCGTCAACAAAATAGAATCCAATCACGCGCGTTTCTTGGCCAAGATCAGCCAAAAACTTAGTGCCGGGTCGACGGGACACGCCACCCTGCAAGTGGGGTATGCAGTTTGTTAAAGTTTCTGCGCCAGAGTTATAAGAGGCAACATCTTCTCGCGTTAACATCTGAGAAGAAAACTGACCCGCAGAAAAGTTGGTGTTAACTAACTCTAGTTTTTGCGTCACCGTCGGACCTCAAGGAATCGGCTAGTAGGTGCGCGAGTCCTTTCGTATCCTATTGTCTGAGACTGCGCGTCCATATGTTTTGCGGTCATTGCTTGTCGCAGAGCTTGGTTTTCTAGCAAGTTCGCTAGGTCAGCTTGCAATGTCAAAGATGCCGACAATGCGCTAGCCATTTTTAACTCTACAAGTTTTGTAAAGTACGGTGGCCAAAACTGTTCGCTTACAGCAAAAAGATAATCTGCAACGACAACATCATCGGCTGACGTATTCGTATAAATATTTTTTTCTGCGTATCTGTCATATGGAATACGATTTCCACCTACAGTAACTGCACGCAAAACCAAAAGGTCTGCTGGCAAATCATACACAGCTTCCCATCGACCAACAGGTGTGTCCGCTAGCCTGTCCAACTGGGATTGCTTAGACGCAAAACGCCAAGCG